>Ga0134092_1001190_pt1 | contig 23362 bp, 18 predicted proteins | sample 3_6taG_FD_94454 | JGI IMG/M metagenome (GOLD analysis project Ga0134092, IMG submission 94454) | Switchgrass degrading microbial communities from high solid loading bioreactors in New Hampshire, USA - 3_6_20_6_A3 metaG | ecosystem: Engineered > Bioreactor > Semi-continuous > Anaerobic >... | reverse complement strand
CCGCCAACACCTTCGACCTGAACATCGATAACCTCAAACGGTATGCGTCCGAAGCCTTCTTTTGTCGTCGCGTTATACTCGCGCTCGTCAACAGATAAGCGGTAGAACTTCAGCGTCCTTCCCTCGCGGACGAGCTTACCGCGCGAACCGGATATCTCAAGCCTGTTCGTGCCAGGATATTCGCCCGTCGTAGTGATGAATACGCCCGTTGCTCCGTTCGGGTATTCGGCGTATGCCGTTACGTCGTCCTCAACCTCGATATCGTGGTATTTACCGAAATGGCAGAAAGCACGTATGCGGCTCGGCATACCGAATATCCACTGCCAGAGATCAAGGTTATGCGGGCACTGATTGAGAAGCACGCCGCCGCCTTCACCTGCCCACGTAGCGCGCCACCCGCCGCTGTCATAATAAGCCTGAGTGCGGTACCAGTCCGTGATAATCCACACACAGCGCTTCAGCTCGCCAAGCTCGCCATTCGCAATCATCTCGCGCATCTTCTGATAATACTTATCTGTGCGCTGGTTGAACATAAGACCGAAAGCGCAGCCGCTTTCCTTCGCCGCTTTGATGAAGTCTTTGACGTTTTTCGTGTAAACGCCGATAGGCTTCTCACAAAGGACGTGAATCTTACGCTTAAACGCTTCAATTCCGTAAATCGGGTGGTAATAATGAGGTACCGCTATTAAAATAGCATCAATGTCACCCGAATCAAGCATCTTTATGCAGTCGTCATATGCATTCGGCTGTTTTGCTCCCTTTTCGGCACAGTAGGATTTTACCCACTCAAGCCGAGCCGGATTGATGTCGCAAACAGCAGTAAGCACGGCTCCCGGGACTTCGCCGTCAACAAAGCGGCGGACGTGTGCCGTACCCATATTACCTATTCCGACGATACCGAACCTAACCTGTTCCATCGTATACCGTTCCTTTCGTTCCGTCGCGCCGTCTTGCCGGTAAAACCTGCATCGGGCGCCATCATATACATCATTATAACGCTATATTGCTCCGCAATCAACTGATGCGGAGCAATATAGCAGTTTATTTTAATAAATACCACGCTTAACGTAAAATGTATGCAGGACTTCATGTGCCCTGTGACTGCCCGGTTCACCGAAATACTCGTCATAAACGCGCTTTACAGCGGAATTTTCGTGACTGCGGCGAAGATCCATTTCGCTGTCGGCTTTATAAAGCACACTTGCGCGCAGGGCAGGTAAATCAAGCTTATTGCGTACAGAAGCGGGCTGTGTCGGCTGACCGCCACCATTTACGCATCCGCCGGGGCAGCACATTATCTCGACAAACTCGTAACTTTCCTCGCCAGATTCAATCGCACGCAAAAGCCGCTTTGCATTAGCCGTTCCGCTTGCGGCGGCAACTCTGATTGTGCGGTCGCCTATCTTGTAAGTGGCGCGCTTAATGCCGTCGGTTCCTCTTACATCGTAGAAATCGAGCTTTTCAAGCTTCTCGCCAAGAAGAATTTCGGCAACTGTACGCAGCGCAGCTTCCATAACACCGCCCGTCGCTCCAAATATAGCGCCGGCTCCTGAACCGATTCCGAACGGTTCATCAAACTCTTCATCCGGCAGCTCGCGGAAGTTTATTCCCGCTGATTTAATCATGCGGGCAAGCTCGCGCGTTGTGATTGCAGCGTCAACGTCGGGAACGCCTGCTGCGCTCTGGCCATCGCGCCCGATCTCAAACTTCTTCGCCGTACACGGTATGCACGATACGACGAAAATATCCTCAGGTGCGATACCGTTTTTCTCAGCAAAATACGTCTTGATAACAGCGCCAAACATTTGCTGAGGTGATTTGCATGTTGACAGATTATCAACAAACTCAGGGAAATAATGCTCGCAGTATTTTATCCAGCCGGGCGAGCAGGATGTGATGAGCGGCAGCTTCCCGCCGTTTTCAAGGCGATGCAGAAGCTCCGTTCCTTCCTCCATTATCGTCAGGTCGGCGGCAAAGTTTAAGTTGTACACTCCATCGAAGCCAAGACGCTTCATAGCAGCGACCATCTTGCCCTCGACATCTGTTCCGGGAGGATAACCGAAGCATTCGCCGATTGTTGCACGCACCGACGGCGCTGCGCTGATAACGACGTATTTATTCGGGTCGTCAATAGCGTCGAGGACGCGCTGTGTATCATCCTTTTCATAAAGAGCACCGACAGGACATGCGACTACGCACTGACCACAGCCAACACATGATGTTTCGGCAAGCTTCATTTCGAAGGGTGAGCCGATATGCGTATCAAAACCGCGGTCCTCGGCGCCAATTACGCCGATTTCCTGCAGATTTGAGCACGCTGCAGTGCAGCGGCGGCAAAGTATGCACTTATTGTTGTCACGAACTATGAAAGGTGTCGATTCGTCAAGCTGATATTCTCTGTTTTCACCGCTGAAGTATTCGTCGTCAACACCGTATTCGTTGCAAAGCGTCTGAAGCTCGCAGCTTGTGTTGCGTATGCAGGAAAGACAATTCTTTTTATGAATTGAAAGGAGAAGTTCCAGATTCATCTTACGGGCAGCTCTTACACGCGGTGTGTTTGTAAACACCTCCATACCCTCACTCACAGGGTATACGCAAGCAGCGCACATTGAACGGCTGCCCTTTACCTCTACAAGGCAAATGCGGCACGCGCCGATTTCATTGATATCCTTCAAATAACAGAGTGTGGGGATTTCGATACCTGCTATGCGTGCAGCTTCAAGTATAGTTATCCCGGATGGAACGGCGTATTCTCTGCCGTTTATTTTTATGTTTACCATTTCGGTTGCAGCGCTTTTTTCCATTATAGCCTATGCCTCCGTTATTTCTTTTCGATGGCGCCGAATTTGCATGTATCACGGCAAGCGCCGCATTTAATGCATTTTTCGGGGTCTATCGCGTAGGATGGCTTTCTCCTGCCGGGAGCTGTATAGTCTGTCACATATATTGCATTCGACGGACATACCTTTGAACACATGCCACAGCCAATGCACTTATCGCGATCAATCGTAAATCTCAAAAGATCCTTGCAGACGCCGGCAGGACACCTTTTTTCAACGATATGAGCAATATATTCATCGCGGAAAAAGCGTAGTGTTGAGAGAACAGGGTTCGGAGCCGTCTGACCAAGTCCGCAAAGCGAGCATGACTTGACGTAATTTGCAAGTTCCTCAAGACGCTTTAAATCTTCCATCTCGCCGTTTCCGGATGTGATTTTGTCGAGCATCTCAAGCATGCGCTTTGTGCCGACACGGCATGGAGTACATTTACCGCATGACTCGTCGACAGTGAATCCGAGGAAGAATTTTGCTATGTCGACCATGCAGTTGTCCTCGTCCATTACTATCATGCCGCCGGAACCCATGATACAGCCAATAGCGGAGAGGTTTTCGTAGTCAATCGGTGCGTCAAGGTGCTCTTTCGGAATGCATCCGCCGGACGGGCCACCTGTCTGCGCAGCTTTAAACTGTTTGCCGCCCGGTATGCCGCCGCCGATGTCATAAATGACCTCTCTCAAGGTCGTTCCCATCGGAACTTCAATAAGACCTGTGTTTGTTATCTTACCGCCGAGCGCGAAAACTTTCGTGCCCTTTGACTTTTCAGTTCCCATGGATGCGAACCAATCGGCGCCCTTGTTAATTATCTGAGCAACGCAGGCCAGTGTCTCAACGTTGTTTATAATAGTCGGGCAGCCGAAAAGCCCTTTGACTGCCGGATATGGCGGACGCGGACGCGGCTCACCTCTTTTGCCCTCAATTGATGTGAGAAGCGCCGTTTCCTCACCGCAAACAAACGCACCAGCACCAAGACGGAGCTGTATATCAAAATTAAATCCTGAACCAAATATATTTTTTCCAAGGAAGCCGTATTCGCGTGCGCTCTTTATTGCTAATTCCAAGCGCTTAACGGCTACCGGATATTCCGCACGTACATATATGTATCCTTCACTTGCGCCGATAGCGTATCCGGCTATCGCCATCGCTTCGATAACGCTGTGCGGATCGCCTTCCAGAACGCTTCTGTCCATGAAAGCGCCCGGGTCGCCCTCGTCGGCGTTGCAAACGACATATTTCTGAGTCCCGGGCTCACCGCCCATGGCAAATTGCCACTTGCGTCCCGTCGGGAAGCCGCCGCCACCGCGTCCACGCAGACCGGACTTTGTTATTTCGTCGACAACCTGCTGGGGTGTCATTTGGGTGAGAACTTTTGCAAGTGCCTGATACCCGTCAACGGCTATGTACTCATCAATATTTTCCGGATCGATAATTCCACAGTTGCGGAGGGCAACCCGTTTCTGCCCCCCGTAGAAACGGGTACTTAAAATAGAGGTATTATCCATTTTATCACTTATCCCTCCACCTTAAAGTTTTGTATTAGCAACAGTATATTCGAGAACAGGTACGCCACCTGCTATGTGCTCCTGCACAACGCGGCGGGCCTTCTCGGGTGTCATCGAAACATATGTCACGCGCTTGCCCCCGCTCTCGAAAACTTCAACTATCGGTTCGTACTGGCATATACCGACGCAACCGGTGGCAACTACGGAAACTCCGTCAAGACCAAGCTCTTTTACAGCCTTTACGATCTCATCATAAACGGGCTGCGCCCCTGCAGATATACCACAAGTTGCAAGTCCGACAACAATTCTTTTTTCACCCGGATTTTTAGGGTATATCTTATCAATAACTTTCGCTTTAATAGCGTTTAAATCGCTGATTGTTTTCATTATGCTATATCCCTGCTCCGTGTATTTATTTTTATTTGTTGCGCTTCTGTTATGCTATACCGTTTTAATACTGTGTTTATATATAGTTATCGCATCACAGCACTTATATCATATTCTGTACTTTGCGATGATACCTTCAACTTCATCAGGTGTCATTTTACTGTAAACATCGTTGTTTATGATCATGACAGGGGCAAGTCCACAAGCTCCGATGCATCTTGTAACTTCAAGTGAAAACGTTCTGTCGGGAGTTATTTCTCCTTCCTCAATTCCGAGAACCTCTTTCAGCTTTTCAAGGACTGCTCCAGATCCCTTTACGTAGCAAGCGGTTCCAAGGCAAATTGATACAGAATACGTTCCCTTGGGGTTAAATGTGAATTGGGAATAAAATGAAGCAACTCCGTAGACTTCTGAAAGCGACACGTCAAGTTTTGACGCTATGTAACGCTGCACTTCAATCGGAAGGTAACCGTATATATCCTGCGCCCCCTGCAGCACAGACATAAGCGAGCCCTTCACACCGCGTTTCGATTCGATAAGCTCGTCGAGCTTTCGCAACTGCTCTTCTGTGCCATTAAACGGCACCGTGGTCAGTTTCTTCTTCATTTCGGGGATTTGCTCCTTTATATAATATTTTTTCAATAAAAATGTACTTGGTTAAAAAAATGCCATTAATAAAGAGGAGCTGCGCGGTGCCGACGCGCGGCCCCTTTTTTAATCGACCGTCGTATATTATATATCACAGAAAAATAAAAATCCAGAATATTTTACAAAATTATTTATAAATTTTATTATAGTAATGACTTTTCTGTTTTGTAGGATGTCATCCATGTTTATCATTTTGGCTCAATTGATGCAGCAGCAGCCGAAAGCAGCCCATCCGGTGCAAGCTCTACTGTGCCGAGGTCGCACATTGAGGCAAGCTTTGGATCAAGCGGCAGCCGTCCAAGCACCGGGAAACCGAATTTCTTTGCTATTTCATCAGCGCTGCTTTTACCGAAAATTTCAATTTTCTTGCCGCAGTCCGGGCACAGAACATAGCTCATGTTTTCAACAATTCCGAGGACTGGCACTTTCATAAGGTTTGCCATGTTGATAGCCTTCTCGACTATTACCGAGACAAGCTCCTGCGGACTTGTGACAATAATAATCCCGTCAAGCGGCAGGCTCTGAAACGTTGTCAGAGTGACGTCTCCCGTTCCGGGCGGCATATCGATGAACATGATATCAATATCACCCCATATGACATCACTCCAGAATTGTTTAACAGTTCCCGATATAATAGGCCCGCGCCATACAACAGGGCTTGTTTCGTCATCAAGCAAGAGATTAACCGACATCACCTCAATACCGGTTTTTGTTCTGACCGGGAAAATCCCCTCATTTGACGCATCGACATTCCCGGGTTTTAAACCGAAAGCCTTCGGTATTGACGGGCCAGTTATATCTGCGTCAAGAATCGCAGTTTTATATCCACGCCGATTCATCTCAACTGCAAGCAGCGATGTGACCATGCTTTTCCCTACACCGCCCTTGCCGCTGACGACGGCTATTACCTTGCCTATTTTGCTGTTTGGATTCGGAGGTGCAAGCAATGAGCCGGGCTCTTTTCTATGAGAGCAGTTTGCTCCGCATGTTGAGCAGTCGTGAGTGCAGTTTGCCTGCGTATTGTCAGCCATTTAATAATTCTCCTTTAAGTTTATGTCACACAATTTATTATTTTACACCAAAGTACAATTTCTGTAAATAAAGCAAAAGCAAATAACGCACAAAACGTTATCTGCTTTTTTGTCTAATCTATGTCATTTTCATTTCGTTTATACTTTTTTTGATAAGGTTTTATTATTTTTGATATCTCGTATGTAATCATAACAGCAGCCGCCGGGAGGATTGACAGCAAAAGCTCTTTTTGCTTTGGCTGATCGATACCAATGAACGATGAAAACCCCGCTGACACCGTCAACAGCACGATAAGCGCCGCCGAAATACATAAAAGTGAAAAGCCTGACGGGCTGATAAGCCTTTTCGGTGAGAGAATTGACCTGTCGCGCCGAACCTCACCCGCTGCGGCAACAGTCGCTACTAAAAGCGAGACTACTGCAACCGATGAAACACGTCCCATCACCCCGTCCGTGTGCAGAGCAGTACATATTGACATTACAGCACCCCAAATGGCGCCAGATAGAAGCGCGAGAACAAACGACCAACGAGTCTTTTTCTTACTCAAGCGATACATAATCGTCTCACTATCCGGCCGCTCGACGGCAAGCGTGAGAGCAACAGCAAAATCAAATAACAACCCCCATGCAAGCGTCAGTGCCGCGCCTGCCGCACCGGCTCCAAGCGCTGCAGCAGCGCTGATAACAAGGGTAAGCCGCGCTACCTGCGACGCAAGCAGATAATCCTTGATTGATTCAACATTTCTTTTCATCTGCTTTGCATATAAAACAGCCCTAATAACATCGGGAAAGCCCCCGCCCTCGTCATCAGAGAGCGGAACTGTGAGTTCCGCCGCATCTGAGAGAACATCGACATTGGCATTAGCTCCACCCGTGCCGTCAGGCATATCCGTCGTGCTTGCCGCAATGCTGACATCAGCCAACCTCATGAGCACCACTTCGTCCCCGACGCTTTGAGCGCTGCGCTCAGGGTTGCCGACATAAGCGACGCGATACCCGTTTTTGCGTAAATTTCGTATCACATCCGCCATCATGCGCACGCCGAACCCGAGCAGCACTTTCGCACTGCCGACAGCTTCTGCCCGCTCGTCCTGATCCATCACCGCATAAGCCCGCGCTGTGATAACGTCACTTGCCCCGGAAGCAAAACCGGTTCGTACGGCAGCTAAAACGTCTTTCCGCCCGCGTCCGGCGATGATTACGCGTATTCCGGCTCGCTGACAGTCCTTTATCGCTTCGGAAATAAAATGTGCGCTCGGCTTTGAAAACACCGCCATGCCGACAAGGCACATGTCGCGGTGCATCAGCGGAACTCTGTCATATGTAGAAAACTTCGTCAGCTTTTTCGCAACGGCAACAACGACATACCCGCGGGCAGAATACTCACTTGTAAACCGCGACGCTGCCCTTCTCACCTCTTCTGTCATAGGAAGAGTCGTGCCGTCAGCCGCTTCATATTCTGTGCAAAGCGGCAGCACGTCTGACGGTGAGCCGTTTACAAATGCCGTGTACTTATCCCCGTCATATATTAGCTGTGTGTCAAATGGCACCCCGTCGGCTTCACCGCGAAAAAAAACGGGCATAAATTTTGGTGAATAAATGTCCGTGTGAGCTTGTCCTGCGCATTTAAAATACTCAATAAATAACTGCGACGACTCGGAGCGAGGTGGAATTGTATCGTCGGCGATAGCGCCGCCATATACGCCGCATGAAACGGCGGCGGCGCGCGTAAGGCTCACCGGTATATCAGCAGTATTTTGTGCCACCCCGTCGAAAAATGTCGCGGCACATGAAATTCCTTCCCTCTCAATCATACCGTCGACGCATGTAATAATAACGTCAAGTGACGATGAAGCGTCGAATGCACGAGAGCTTTTATACCGCACTTTACCCGCGGTAGCTTTTAATAAGGCTGTGATGGAGGATGTAAGTGTTATATCGCCATATGCTTCATAATATTCGCTTGCAACTGAAGCGGCAAGCGCAAGCCCTGCTAAAAACACATCGTACAGCATGCTGCCGTTTCTTTGCGATAACAGGCTTATAATAGTCATCACCGCAGCCGCTGCTATCATAACGACGCCTGTCGTGCGTCCGCGCCGCTCAAGAGAATGAAAAATGGCCGCTTTTGCTTTTTTTGCCATTGTCTCGGTGTCAACGCTTGTCTCTGTCGCAAGCGTAAACTCGCCCGTTTCAACCACAATGGCTGCACATTCCCCCGAAACAATACGGCTTTTAGCATATATCATGTTCGCGCGATGTGCCACGTCCGTTTCAGGTGGAAGGGTGCAGTTATGTTTTTCCGCAATGACAACACCCGTGACATCTGCTTCGTAAACGGTAACGCTGTCATCTGATAAAATACGGCAGTCGCACGTCAGATAATCGCCTGCTTTCAGCTTTATTATGTCGCCGGGCACAAGGTAACGCGCAGATATTATAACCTCTTTGCCGTCACGAATGACGGTAGCTTTTACCCCGGAGGTCGGTGTGCGAAGATACCTGTCAGTCCTAAAGCGGGCAATTATGTATGCGACTGCGTGCAGAAAAACACCTATCGCAGAAATGATAAAAAGAGCTCTTGTACCCCCTCCATTGCCTAAAGCAGTCGCCGCAGCGGCTGTTAACAGCAAAAATATAAGAGGGAGGTCAAGTGTGCTGTATACTGCTTTCCGAAAAACAGACGCTACCCCGCTATGTGGCACATCATTTGGCCCAATCCTGCGCAGTCTGTCTTTTGCCGCACGTGCGGAAAGCCCGGTGCCTGGGTAGACACCGAGCTTCGCTGTTATTTCCGCGGCAGTCTGAGAGTGCCACGGAAGGGATGTCTTTTCATTTCTCAAAGCCATGTAGTTTATCGTCAAAAATGCATATTAAAATGCTTTTTTATCATAATTACATCCTGCCCGGTTTTAATTAAACATTTCCACCGGAGCAGATGACAGAAACAGATTCGCCGTCAGCTGATGTGCCGACGTAAACGTTTGTAACTCGTTTACCTTTAGCGCTTATGATGCCGGACGCGATTGCATCCTCAATTTCTGTTTGTATATAACGACGCATATTGCGCGCGCCATACTTAGTTGAAAATGATTTTTTAGCGATTAAAGCAAGCACGCTCTCCGTATATGTTAGCTTTATATCATGCTCTTTCAGGGCTGTTGCAAGATCATTCATCATTATTCTTGCAATAGCAACAAAATCATTTTCGTCAAGCGGACGGAATGTTACGATTTCGTCGACACGGTTGAGAAATTCCGGACGTAAAAATTCCTTTAGCGCTTTATCTGTCTTTGACTCGCTGGAAGATTCAGGATTTACAGCAAAACCTGCCGCATTCATTGAATAATTTGACCCGGCGTTTGTCGTCATAACAATTACCGTATTGGCAAAATCAACTTTTTTGCCATGCGAGTCCGTTATTTCACCATCGTCAAGTATCTGGAGCAATATATTAAGCACATCGGGATGTGCTTTTTCAATCTCATCGAAAAGCACGACCGAATACGGACGCCTGCGGATTTTCTCCGTAAGCTGACCGGCTTCATCATAACCGACATAACCCGGCGGGGAGCCGATAATGCGCGATACCGAATGTTTTTCCATAAACTCGGACATATCAAGCCTTATCAGCGTTTCAGGCGAATCGAAAAGGTCTGCCGCCAGTGTTTTGACAAGCTCTGTCTTACCGACGCCGGTCGGCCCTGCAAATATAAACGACACAGGTTTACGCTTATACGAAACGCCCGCACGGCTGCGGCGAATAGCGCGCGCAACGGCGGAAACAGCCTTGTCTTGCCCAACAATGCGCTGCTTTAAACGTTCTTCCAGATTTTCAAGGCGCTCAAACTCATTTTCTTTAATATTTGATGCCGGTATGCCTGTCCATATCTCAATGACCTCGGCAAGATCCGCCACAGTAAGCTCAATGTTACTACATTCAACATCAAGGCGTTCAAGCTCTCCTGTCAGACGCAACCGCTCGCTTTTAAGCTCCGCTAAGCGAGCATAACGCCACTCAATATCCTCTTCGAGCTTCGGCGGTTCGGCTGACTCGAGTGTGGAGTATTCCTCATCGATTCTCTTTATCGCGTCAAGTGTTATGAGCCGCTTGTTTATGCATGGAGTTGATAGAGCAAGGTGCGACGCCGCCTCGTCAATTAAGTCGATAGCCTTGTCCGGCAGGTAACGGTCGGTTATATACCGTTCGCTGAGTGTGACAGCGCGTTCGAGAATATGGTCCGGCAGCTTTATGCCGTGGTATTCCTCGTAATAATGCTTTATTCCGCGCAGAATATTGATGCTCTCGGCAATAGACGGTTCATTTACCATGACCGGCTGGAATCGTCTTTCAAGAGCCGAGTCTTTTTCGATATAAAGTCTGTACTCATTGAGCGTTGTCGCGCCGATTACCTGAATTTCACCGCGCGAAAGCGACGGTTTCAGTATATTAGCGGCATTCATGCTGCCCTCGGCATCACCCGCTCCAACAATATTGTGAACCTCATCTATAACAAGGATGATGTTGCCTGCTTCCTTGACTTCGTTGAGCAGCCCCAGCACGCGAGACTCAAACTGACCGCGGAACTGCGTTCCGGCGACGAGGGCAGTAAGATCAACAAGATGCACTTCGCGGTCCTTGAGTTTATACGGAACATTTCCCTCTGCTATGCGCTCGGCCAAAGCCTCAGCTATCGCAGTTTTACCGACACCGGGCTCGCCAATAAGGCATGGATTATTCTTTTGCCTGCGGCAGAGAATCTGAATAACGCGCTCAATCTCGCGCTCGCGCCCGACAATTCTATCAAGCTTCCCGGCAGCGGCATCTGCTGTCAGGTTTTTTGTGTAAACATCAAGGTATTTACGCTTTTGTCCTGATTTTTTACCTGAATCCTTCTTCTGATGGTCTTTTTCATCAGGATTCGGCTGCTGTCTGCGCGGAATCGGGAAACCGCCGTCCCGGATTAGGCGTGGTATATCAATCGGAGGTGCTCCGGCGTCTTCATCTTCGTCACCAGCATTTGTACCGTCAAGCGACATGCCGGATTTTAAAAACCCCTCCATATCATGCTCAAACTTATCGACGTCTTCCTCAGTTATACCTATTTTTGAAAGTATATCGTCAACTGGCTTAAGACCAAGCTCTTTTGCACACTTTAAGCAAAGACCCTCATTTTTGGTTTCTCCGCCCTCTATTTTTGTTATAAATAAAACGGCAATCCGTTTATGACATCTTGAACACATTTCCATATTTATGTGTGTGTCTCCTTTGTTTTCACCTGCCCGGTATATAACCGGAAGCTATAGGCTTTTAAATATCAGATCATCAGACCTTCGGCCAAAGCAGAGCATATAGCTTTTTTGGACTAAGACCTGCTAATAACTTAACTAAATGCGTATTTTCCACGACATTGGTACCAAAAACCGTTGGCTTTACCGGTTCCATCGCCTTCATCAGCGCTGCAAGAGCCGTGCTTATCGCAACCGAAAGCACAAGGGCGCAAAGGATACCAAGAATAAGGCCAGCCGTGCGGTTGAGAGTGCGCAGCACCGGAAGTTCAAATACAGCGCCGAGCACAACGGTAATAATTCTAAGTATTATTAACGCAGCTGTGAAAATTATAAAGTATGAAACAATATTCGACATCGCCGACGCAGTCGGCGCCGCTATTGCTTTTGATATTTCCGTCACAGTTTCAGATGTTGCAGCCTCAGCAGATGCAAAACGCTCCGCCAGTGAGTCCTTTGTAACGCCGAAACGCTCAAGAAGAGAAGTCAGAGCTTCCGGCGACTCCGCGAAAAGCTCGTCTGGTGAAAGTGTCTCTCCACCCCGCATGAAAAGCGACATCAGCGTTTCTCTTATCTCACCTGAGATCGACGGTAAAAACACTTTATTATAAAATACAGACGAAAGCGACGGTGTGAAATACACAGCCGCAGCAAATGCGGCAACACTTGATATTAACCCCATTATACTGCGGATAAAGCCAAGTCTGTAACCCCGTACAATGCAGATGACAATAACGGCAAGTATAATTATATCAAGAAAAACGCTCAAGCTTCACCCGTCCTTTCATTAGTTCACAAGCAAAATGCCTGCAGTAAATCAATCCGCTTGATACCCTGCGCGCAAATCTACATGATATGCTGCTGCTGCGCTTAACAGTCTATGAATTCTCAACTCTGTCAGTTACTTTGAGATTTAAAATCAAGAAATATTGCACGTGATGAATATGCGAGAAGGACTGTTCCATCACCTGTCGGCAGAATCCTTTTCGCCTGTGATGAAACGGGAACTGACACAATGGAGCTATTTTCAATATCAATCATAACAGCCCTGTCTTGTGTCAGAATATAGGCATATCCGTAGTCAGACACTTCAATGTCCGTTATTCTTTCATCAATCACACCTTCATACAACGGCTTCCCGTCAGATGAAAAAACAGCAACTTCGTTTACGCTGCCTACTATATTTTTCGGGAAAATTACGATGTAATATAAGTCTGATACCGCGTATTTATAAGGCTTATACCTGAAATTTAACGATGTGATAAAATTCCCGTCTATGTCATACCAGTATAACCCCGACAGTGTCAGGAGAGCAAATCCCCCATCCATATAATCGACGGATACGGGGAAAACGCCAGTCAGTTCAATATGCGCCAACTCACTGTCAAGCCCGGGCTCGTAAAACGTAAGCTCCGTTACAAAATCTCCATTTTTAGCATCCACGGCAGCGATGGCTATGCGGTTCCCGTCGTCGGAAACGGCAACGCCTGTGACATAGCGACTTTTGCTGTAACGTGCGCTTAAATCGAAATCATCATCGTAGTATAAAACAACGGAGTTATATTCGCGGGAACTTGTAACAACGGCAAATGCACCTGAGTCCGACATCGCAGCATTTGCTATATTGTAATCAAGCTCCTCCGAATAAAGCCTTGAAAAGGAATTGTAAACACTGAAGCGACTGCCGGATATATCAAAGACTAACATGTATTTCTCGCCTGCTTTAACGACAGGCGATTCGAGTGTCATGGAATCTTTTAAACCCTCACCACCGGACGCGCCATAAAGTGTAAGGCCACTGCCGGTCACATATACAAGCTCGCCCCGGAACATTGAAAAACATTGCGTCGGGTCGGCGTTGTATGTGATATTCATGAATTTGGCGTCATCGCCCTGTGATCTTACATTGATATCGCGAAATAGATATTTAATATTATCGGCTGTTATGTCATCCGAATAAGCCGTTGTCATGAAAACAACGAAAAAAACCGTTATTATTATAGTAAGCGTCTGGGCAAGCCGGAATCTGCGCGCCAACCGAAGGTAATAATAGTTAACACTCAAGTCCGGCGCATTGTCCGGAATTTCAACTCCAATATTAACTATAGACTCCTCCGGGAGTGCGGATGTTCCTGCACGTACGAGCTGCCGCGCCTTTTTTTTTGTTGCGGGCGAGCGTTCCGGCATAACAGAGGCGTTATTTCGCCTTTTTTCGCGTCCTGCGCTCAAAAACGCCACCCCCGTCCCCAGTCAGATTTAATAATACTGTAATTATACACTCGAATTATATCGCAAGTATGAAGCTACAGGCGCTGAAATTGCAACACATACGGTTTTTTATAAGTAAACTACATCTTTAAGATATAGACCGTATGGCGGCAGCGTGTCACCTGCTTTTTTTCTCTCACGTAATTCAATAATCTTTTTTACATCACTTGCGTCTATTTTCCCGCGCGCTGCCGCAAGAACCGTCCCTGCCATTATGCGAACCATGTTATAAAGAAACCCATCCGCCGTTACGCAGAATATTATAAAATCTCCTTCACGGCGAACGCTGCATTCGGTCACTTCGCGCACAGTATCAACGATACTCGAGCCGCTTGCCATGAAAGCGCGAAAGTCATGCCGCCCTATCATAGCGGTCGCGGCTTCGTTCATACGGCGCAAAGCATCGTTGTCTATCGGCTGTATGTGATATGCTCGCCCACGGTAAAACGGATTCCGCTCTGCGCTGTCGTAAAATACATACTCATATGTCTTGCGCTTTGCCGAATAGCGCGGATGAAACGAATCGGGGACAGCGTTCGCGCTTATAACGGCAATATCATCCGGCAGGTGCACATTTAACGCCCTCGGCACGCGCTCAAGAGGTATTATATCAACTATCCCGCGTGTGTCGCCTGTGCGGTCAGGCGAGCGCGTACAGTCCGGTTCCGCTGTGAGAAAGTATCGTCGCGCATGGACACCGCTGTCGGTCCGGCTGCACCCAGTTACAAGACATTCAAAGCCGTATGTTTCAAAAAGTGCCTTGTTGATTGTGCGCTGAATGGTCGGGCCGTTCGTCTGCGACTGCCAGCCGCAATACGCCCCGCCGTCAAATGCTATTGTCAGAAGAAGTTTCATTCATCCACGCTCCAATACTTCCGCACAAAAGCTGTTATTCCGCTTTAACCATTCCCTTTAGCCAATCAGCGTAAAAATCGGTATATATGTGTTTATAAGCGCCGCTGCTATACACAGAATGACGCAAAAAGCCATAATGGCAAAGTCAGGCGTGCGGAGGTGAAGAACATTCATGCGCGTCCGCCCCTCGCCACCGTGATAGCACCGACATTCCATTGCAATAGCAAGCTCATCAGCCCGCCGGAAAGCAGCGATGAAAAGCGGTATCAAAATCGGAAGAAGCGCTCTCGCGCGTGAAAGCAAACTGCCGGTGCCGAAATCGGCGCCGCGCGCCTTCTGCGCATTCATAATTTTATCCGTTTCCTCGACAAGCGTCGGTATAAAGCGCAGCGCTATCGTCATCATCATAGAAAACTCGTGAACAGGAAGGCGCAGCTTTCTTAGCGGCGCCAAAAGCTGCTCAAGCCCGTCAGTCAGTGCAATAGGCGTAGTTGTATATGTGAGAAATACTCCGCTGCCGGCGATTAAAAGCGTGATGCGGAGAATCATCACTATCGTGTTGATGATGCCCTTTGAGTAGATTTTTATAAAATAAAACTGAAAAAGAAGCTCGCCGCTCGTCGTCAGAAACAGGTTTATAAATGCTGTGAATATAATAATGAAAATCAGCGACTTCATGCTGCGCAAAAGCACGCGCAGAGGTATCCCGGATAGCGCTATTGATACAGCCGTTGCCGCAATAATAACGATAAAAGCGAGCGCCGACCTACACATAAAGACTGCAGCTATATAAAGGATAGCGCAAACAAGCTTTGCCCGCGGGTCTGCGCGGTGAAGCACCGAATTACCAGGATAATATTGACCAAGCGTAATGTCACGCATTGCTGCCGCCCTCCTTTCCTGCCATAATAGCAGCTATGTTGGCGACAGCTCCGCTGACTGTGTATATATCATCGTCCATCGGCACGCCAAGACGGCGAAGCTCTGCGGCAACGCGCGTTATCATAGGCACGCCAAGCCCTACTTTTGTAAGCATCTCCCAATGTCTGAACACATCGCTTGTTTTACCGGACAAATAAAGCTGCCCGCGCGAAAGCACAACGATGTTGTCGCAGTATTCGGCCATGTCCTCCATGCTGTGCGACACAAGAATTACTGTTGCTTTGTTCTCCCGCCCGTAACGACGTATTCCTTCAAGGACAGATTCACGCCCGGCCGGGTCAAGTCCGGCGGCAGGCTCGTCAAGGACGAGTACCTCCGGGCGCATTGCCATAACACCGGCTATGGCTGCGCGCCTTTTTTGTCCGCCGGAAAGCTCAAACGGCGATTTATCAAGCAGGCTTTCGTCAAGTCCGGCAAAACGGGCAGCTTCGACGACACGCTCTTTAATTTCGGCATCAGAAAGCCCCATATTCCGCGGTCCGAAAGCTATGTCGGAACGCACAGTCTCATCAAAAAGCTGGTATTCCGGATACTGCATAACAAGACCGACGCGGAAACGAACGGAGCGTATCTTTTTAGGCTCCGCCCAAATGTCTGTGCCGCCAAGATATATTTTACCGGATGTCGGTTTTAGTAAGCCGTTTAAAAGCTGTACAAGCGTTGATTTGCCGCTGCCTGTGTGCCCTATTATGCCTGTCATTTTGCCGTCTTCAAACTCAACACTTATATTGTCAAGCGCTTTTTTCTCATACGGCATTCCGGCACTGTAAACATATGAAACACCATCAAGTCTGATCCCGCTCATACTCGCACCTTCCCTGCGGCAAAAAGAGCGGCGGCAACCGCTTCAGCACACTCCCGCACATTAAAAACACCCCGCGGGAGCGTAAGCCCAAGCGATGAAAGCTCATACATGAACGCAGTCGTCTCCGGAACATCGAGTTTAATGGCGCGCATGCGATCAACCTGTGAGAATATCTCCTGTGGTGTTCCGTCCGCATATACACGACCGTCATTCAATATGACAATGCGATCCGCCATAGCGGCTTCCATCATGTCGTGAGTTATGAGTATGATTGTTATATTGCGCTCTTTGTTGAGTTTCTTTATAATTTCCATTACTTCCGCGCGTCCTGACGGGTCGAGCATTGCCGTTGATTCATCAAAAATGATGCACTCCGGCATCATAGCAAGTATTCCCGCAATGGCAACGCGCTGCTTCTGACCGCCGGAGAGTCGATGCGGTGCATGACGCGCATATTCCGTCATTCCGACGGCTGCAAGCGCCGCGTCAACACGATCGCGTATCTCCTGTGGCGGAATACCGAGGTTTTCAGGACCAAAGGCAACATCTTCCTCAACAATTGTTGCGACAATTTGGTTATCAGGGTTTTGATGAACCATTCCAACCCTGCGCCTGACGGCGTACATGACATTTTCATCTATATCGCCAGGCCCGCTGACGCGCTCGCCGTCAAAGTAAATTTCACCCTTCTCGGGCGTCAATATCATATTTAAAAGTTTCGCAAGAGTCGATTTACCGGAGCCATTATGCCCAAGCACAGCAACAAAGGAACCGCGTTCAATAGAAAGCGAAATACCATCAAGTGCAGATATGCGGCGACCGTCTATGCTTTCATATGAATATGATACGTTTTTTATTTCAATAATAGGTTTTTTTGCACTCACTTGATGCTCCAAATATATAAAATGAGATTGTTTTCTTAATTATAATCTGATTTTTCCACCCTCGTGCGCCGCACATCTGCCCGGGACTAACGTCCACTGTCAGCTATCCACCATGCAGATGCACCGCACGGGAGCACACCTCCGCTTGATTTAACCGGAAGACCAAGCTCGCCGGATTCAAGCACGCCACCGAGCCGTGAGAGAAGCTCAAGGCGAAGTATATATTCCATCGTAAGGGGCGAGAGCCCCGTCGTATACGAATTAATGAGAAAGAAAAGCGGCGTGTCCGAAAGGAGCTTTGCCGTAAGCGACACAAACTTGTGTATGTTGTCTTCAAGCTTCCATACTTCCCCGGACGGGCCGCGTCCGTATGACGGCGGATCCATTATAATAGCGTCATAACGGTTTCTGCGCCGCAGCTCACGTTCGGCAAATTTCTGACAGTCATCGACTATATACCTTATGTGAGCATCGGCAAGACCGGAAAGAGCTGCATTTTCGCGGGCAGTCATTGTCATGCCGCGCGATGCGTCCACATGACAGACAGAAGCGCCTGCCATAGCACATGCTATTGTCGCGCCGCCTGTGTAAGCGAAAAGGTTTAGTACCTTAATCGGTCTTCCTGCGCTCTGTATCAGCGCTGACATCCTGTCCCAGTTTACGGCCTGCTCCGGGAAAAGCCCCGTATGCTTAAAGCCCATAGGACGCACGTAAAACCGCATGTTACCATACGATACGCACCACTTTTCCGGAAGTCGCTCGCCTGTTTGCCACGAGCCGCCGCCCCCTTTGCGCGTATAAACGCCGTCAGGGTATGACCATTCCTTTGCATGCCGTCCGCAGTCCCATATAATCTGCGGATCAGGCCTTACAAGTATATATTTCCCCCAGCGTTCAAGGCGTTCCCCGCCCTGACAGTCAAGGAGTTCGTAATCTTTCCATTTATCAGATAGCCACATCAGATATTGCCGCTTTCATTTAAAATACCGTGCTATGCATATACATAAAGCACGTGTGTATTTTATTATTTCCCTTTATTATAACTTGTGATATTATTAATTATTGTAATACTTCGACAGAAGCGACGATGAGCTGTAAGCATGGCATATAGCCACAGCAAGCGCATCGGCCGTATCGTCCGGTTTCGGCGGTGATGGCAGTTTTAAAAGTGACGTCACCATCGTTATCACTTGCTTTTTATCAGCTCGTCCGTAACCTGCAACAGACTGCTTCACCTGAAGCGGTGTATATTCCGATATTTTTAACCCGCGCCGCTTCGCTGTCAAAATAATCACACCTCTCGCCTCGGCGACATATATGCCCGTTTTCTGATTCGTGTTCCAGAAAAGCTCCTCGCACGCAAATTCAGTGGGCTTGTATTCTTTTATAATATCGTCAAATGCTAAGTGAAGAGATAATAGTCTATCTTCCGTCGGCATATCAGCCGGTGTCGTTGCGGCGCCATATCCGAGCGGACGGCACATGCCGTTTTTATACTCGAGGATGCCCCAGCCGGCTATTGCAATTCCCGGATCAACTCCTAATATTATCAACCGGATGGCCTCCTCTCGAAATTATATAGATAGTAATCCATAGTATTATATCATGATATAATATTGATGTCAAAGATACAACCCTTAATTAACCGCTGTCGCTGTAAAATCGGTAAACAGAACAAAATATGGCGCAATCACCTTCGACGTTTCGTTGATTTGTAAAAATGAGGACGCTTTCTTTCAGAATTGCACCTGCATTTTATCCATTTGTAAAATTACTTATGCTAATATTTACATAAAAAATGCAAACGTGCTATAATAAACATAAATATGCCCGCGTAATTTTTCGTGTTAAAAACATTTTTATTTACAATTTGGAGGTTGAGTCAGGGAACATGAACCCGAAAATTCCCGTCATACGTGTCGGTGATGTGCTGGAACTTAAAAAAACGCATCCATGCGGCGAAAAACGCTTCGTTTGCCGGCGAGTTGGCAGCGATATTCGGATTGTATGCCTTGGCTGCGGGCGCGATTTAACGATTCCTCGAGAAAAACTCGAAAAAAGCATAAAGAAAATTATTCCCGCCTCTTCTTCATCATCTTCCGATGACCATGAGGTATAAATATCAATCAAATATAAACTGCGGATAAATTATATTATATAAAATGTAAAAAAAATCAAGGACGGCATAAATAATGGACGAAAAAAACGACTTGATAAACAAAAGCGACAAGCTTGACGATGGCTCGGAACCTAAGAATGATACTTCAAGTTTAAATAGTACCCAAACAGCAAATCCGGACGACGGTAGCGTCAAAAGCAAACATAACGCAGATGCCGTGAGAGCCGCTCTTCACGAAGCACGGAAAAAAGCTGTTGCAAAACGCTCCCTTGCCATCTCGGCGGGACGTGTCGGGGATGATGGCACATCAAACGGCAGCAGCACCACATCCGGCGACGATAATTCGGGCGATGCCGATGAAATTTCCGAAATTGATGAATTTGTGCTTGCAAACTCAGATGATATTGAGAACGATAGCAAAGACAGCAGCGCTCTATCTGATATACAGTTCGTAGAACCAGACGAAGAAGAAAATGACGACACAGACATTAACACTCCGCCTGATTACGAATTATATGATATAGATGCAAACAGCGACACGGAAGAAGAAACAGAAGCAGGAAAAAGACCGAAAAAGCCGTCATTTCGCATGAAAACGCGTACTTTTATGCAAAAGTACGGCTATCTCGGCCTTGCTTTTCTTGTTCCGGCGCTGACAATGTGGCTTATATATATCGCGATGGGCACATACCCGTTCGGTCAGGGCAGCGTTCTTGTTCTTGACCTCAACGGGCAGTATGTTTACTACTTTGAACAGCTGCGGAAGATAGTCTTAGGTGACCAAAGCTGGGTTTACACTTTCGGCAGGGCGCTTGGCGGCGAATTTATGGGCATATACGCCTATTACCTCGCCTCTCCCTTCTCTTTCCTTGTATGCCTGTTCCCGAAGCAAATGATAACGGAAGCCCTGCTTTTGATGTTTTTATTAAAAACAGGCTGCTCCGGGCTGACATTCGGCATATACCTGCATAACAAAACAGAGAAAAAAGCCTTTAACCGCACGGCTATTGTGATGTTCTCGACGCTCTATGCCCTCACGGCATATGCCGTCGTGCAGCAGCATAATACGATGTGGATTGACAACCTCATCATGCTGCCGCTTATCATCCTCGGCATGGAACGTCTTATTAAGCGCGGCCGCTTTAAACTGTTCATCATTACCCTGACATGGGCTGTCATGAGCAACTTCTATATCGGGTACATGATGTGCATCTTCGTTTTTGTTTACTTCTTCGTATGTTACTTCTCGATGAAGCCGGAAGAACGCAACCCGAACTTCGAATCTGCTCACTTTGTAAAAACACTTCTACGCATTGGCGGTTGTGCCGTCCTTGTCCTCGGTATGTCGACCGTCATACTCTGGTCTGCATATTATTCCCTGACTTTCGGCAAGACAACGTTTTCAAATCCTAACTACTCTTTTAACTCAAAGTTTGATCTTTTGGATCTCGTAACAAAGCTTTTCATCGGTTCATATGATACCGTCCGCCCCGAAGGGTTGCCCTTCGTCTACTGCGGAACAATAACACTATTACTTCTACCGCTTTTCTTCATGATAAAGAAGATTCCCATCCGCGAAAAAATAGCGGGGGGATTCATGACTGTTTTCTTCGTTTTTTGCTTTGAAGGCTCGACAATAGACATTGCCTGGCACGGATTCCAGCGGCCTAACTGGCTAAACTACCGCTACAGCTTCATGCTTTGCTTCTTCATGGTGCTGATGGCATATCGCGCGTTTATTTATATCCGCGAGGTTCAAGTCCCGGTCATTATAGCCGACTGCTTTTTCTGGGTATTTGTGCTTGTCATTCTCCAGAAATATGACTACAAAAACGTCACCGATTACGGTACCGTCTGGCTTTCAATTGCATTTTTCGCTATATATTTAATACTTTTGCGTTTCCATGTAAGATCAAGCTATATCTCAGGCATGTCGGTTGCAATCGCCGCTATAATTGTGCTTGAAATGTTCACGGCAGGCCTTTTAAACCTTGTTGCGCTTGATGATGATGTTGTTTACTCAAAGCGCACATCATACCGCAACTTCATCGACCGGCTACAGCCGGTTGTCGATATGGTGAAAGAAAACGACAATTCCTTCTACCGCATGGAGAAAACAGTCCATAGAAAGACAAACGACTCCTTGGCTCTCGGCTTCAGAGGTCTTTCTAACTCAACGTCAACTCTTAACTCCTCAACGATTAAATTCATCAACCGTCTTGGGCTTTCATCAAAGTCTCACTGGTCAAAATATCTCGGCGGTACGCCCGTCCTTGACACACTTCTCGGGCTAAAATATATCATAGCCGAAGAAGATGACAGCGTATCAAGCCTTTATGAACTTGCATATGAGTATGATCCGGGCGAAGCATATGCAAACCTATATGCCTATAAAAACCCCTATGCACTCCCGATTGCTTATGGCGTCAGCGAGGATCTTCTCAGCTATAATATGGAATCGGATGATTCGCCGTTTGACCGCATGAATCAAATCATTTCAAAAATGCTCGGCAGTACAGAAAAAATAGAAGTCTTTGTGCCGATCAATATTGAATCAACCGATACGCAGTATGTTAATATTTCTTACACAACCGGACACAGAATTTATACAAGAAACGATAGTGAAGTAATCGGTAAAGTGTATTTCACAATAAAAGCGCCAAAGACGGGAAATATTTACTGCTACTTCCCGAGCGACTATCTGCGCGAATGTGATCTTTACCTCAACAATACAAAAATCGGCACGTATTTCGGCAACGAAACTTATCGCGTTGTTGACCTCGGCACATTTGAATCCGGAGAAGAGCTGAATATTTCACTGCGTCTTGTGGATAACGACAAACTTTACCTGATGACCGAATCGACTTACTTCTACTATATTGACGAAACTGTTTTTGAAACTTATATGCCGCAGCTTTCGGTGAGCGGATACAACATTGAAAAATACACCGAAGACAGCTTCTACGGAACGATTGATGTCAAGGAAGGCGACGAGCTTATCTTCACATCAATACCGTACGACAAGGGCTGGGTCGTGAAAGTCGACGGTAAAGAAGTCGAGACATTCGAAGCGCTTGATGCTGTCATGGTCTTCCGTGCATCGGCCGGTAAGCACACGATTTCAATGGAATACAGACCTGATTGTGTGATATACGGCAGATTAATCTCCCTGTTCTTTATCGCTATATTCATCTTAGTTTGCATTACTGACTTTATAATACGAAAACACCGCACACGACTTGAGACCGAAGGGCGCAGGCATAACGTTTACGCTTAACGTGCGCTTTAGCGCTGCACTTGCCGTTTTACGCTTGTCGCTGGCGCTTGACGCTGTGCCTTGACACTTTATGCTATGTGCTGATACTGTTTTGGAGGATCAATGTTTTACTATCTTACAGGAGAGCTTGTTCATGTCGGTGAGAATCTTGCCGTCATCGACTGCGGCGGCGTCGGATTTCGCCTGACTGTCAGCGCTACAACGCTGTCTCTTCTTCCGCGCACAACAGGTGAGGGGAACATTGTTCGCCTTTATACACACCTTGCCGTCAGAGAGGATGCTCTTGACCTTTACGGCTTCTACACAAAAGAAGAACTTGACCTTTTCCGAATGCTGACAAACATATCCGGCATCGGACCGAAGGTTGCAATATCCGTCCTTTCACTCCTGACGCCGGACGCGCTGGCGGAAGCTGTCGCATCGCAAAACGTTAAGCTTATCTCGCGTGCTCCCGGTGTTGGCATGAAAACGGCACAGCGGATTGTGCTTGAGCTTTCCGGCAAGCTCGCGCCAATTGT
>Ga0134092_1001186_pt1 | contig 23419 bp, 20 predicted proteins | sample 3_6taG_FD_94454 | JGI IMG/M metagenome (GOLD analysis project Ga0134092, IMG submission 94454) | Switchgrass degrading microbial communities from high solid loading bioreactors in New Hampshire, USA - 3_6_20_6_A3 metaG | ecosystem: Engineered > Bioreactor > Semi-continuous > Anaerobic >... | reverse complement strand
TCCCAGTATCCTTCATCCCACAGCATGACGGTCCCGCCGCCGTACTCTCCCTTTGGGATCGTTCCTTCAAAGTTTCTGTATTCAAGGGGATGATCCTCAACCTGAACGGCAAGGCGCTTGTCAGCGGTATTATATGACGGTCCCTTTGGCACTGCCCAGCTCAGGAGCACGCCGTCCCACTCAAGCCTGAAGTCATAGTGGTCACGGCTGGCAATATGGTGCTGCACCACGAACCTTAGCTGCTCCCGGGGTAATTTTTCATTGGCCCAGGGTTTGTCCGGCTTTTTTCCGGATTTTTGATCAATGTCCCCGGTTTTCATACTCCTGTCGTTGGCTGTCTCACCTGTCCCTTCAGGTTCGGCAGTTCTTTCAAAATCTCTTTTGCGCTTGTATTCATCCAGTTTTTTAGCCACAGCTCACACCTTCCGGATACTTCCCCATATATAAAAGAGTACTGCATTTTTACGACAAAAAGCCAATACAGTACATGGATTATTATTAGTAATAGAGATGGGATATAACACTTCAGTCCAAAGAGAATTTCTGCCTGCGGAAAAATGATTATGCTCTGCTGAGCCGGAACCAAAAGACACTGCCCTTGCCTGCCTCGGATTCTACACCGTATGAACCACCGTGCATTTCGACAATCTTTTTCACGATGGACAGTCCGAGACCTGTGCCCATCAACGGCCTTTTGTGTTTTTTGTCAACCTTGTAATACCTTTCCCAAATGTAAGTCAGATCTTTTTGATCTATACCTTCGCCATGGTCTATGACCTCTATCTGGACTGCGTCCGCGGAAGCATGCTGCTGCACGATTACAGTCTTATCATCACCGCTGTGCGTTATGGCGTTGAGCAGGAGATTATAAAATGCCTGGGTGATTTTCACCTCATCGGCAGACAGCCACACATCCTGATCGTGCTGGAAATTAAGCCTGTAGCCGTCCTTTTTGACAAGTTCCCCCACACGCTCGACAGTATTACGCAGGCTCTCTGTAAGATTGTAATATGTCTTGTTCAGCTTTTCGGCTCCTGACTCAATACTTGAAATATCAAGCATATCGTTTACAAGAGAAGTAAGCCGCTTTGCCTCATCCATAATGATCTGGCTTTGCTCAGGTGTGACTTCATCAGGAAAATCGTGCATCATTTCGGCATAGCTGTAAATGAAAGCAAGCGGTGTACGAAGGTCATGAGAAATATTCGCTATGAGCTCCCTTCGTATGCGCTCAACCTTTGAAAGCTCTGCAGCAGCCGTATTTAAAGTGTCCGCCAGTTCCTTTATCTCCAGGAATCCTCTTGCATGAAATTCAGTTTCATAATTTCCCTTTGCAAGCATCTTGGCGCTTTTATTTGTCTGCTCTATTGGATTTGAAATGTGCTTTGATATGATAATCGCAAGCATAGTCGCCAGAAGCACCATTATTACCGTTATAATAACCAGCTGCATTTGCAGTGTGGATACGGTGGCATCGACGGGAGTTATCATTGCATAGAACGTAAGCGAGATCCTGCTCCCGTCATCAAGTACAAACTCATGGACTTTTGTAATGGTTTCGGGCTGTCTGCGTCCAAGGCTGTCAGGAACAGTCTTCGGAGGTACCGGAACGAAATCCTTTGTCGGTCTGACAGTTATTTCTTTTGATTCTTCCAGTTCAGCCAGGACTTCCAAAATTTTCGGGCTGTTGATGTTTTCCTCAACCAGTTTAATGGCCTTATCAATCTCTACTTTTCGGATAAACTTGTACATATCGCTTAAGAACACAGTCTGAAACAGCCATAGTATTGCCAGCAGCAGGACACAGAAGCCCAGCAGGTAAATGAAAATTTTCCATTTCAGTTTAAGCTTATCCATCACAAATTTATCCATCAAACCGGTACCCCAGCCCGCGAAGGGTCTTTATAAAGTGCGCATAGGGGCCGAGAGATTTCCGCAGCAGTTTTATATGAGTATCCAGTGTCCTGTCATCACCGCAATAATCAAAGCCCCATACCTCACTCATTATTTTCTCACGCGGTATTGCAATATTCTTGTTGCGTATCAGAAAGAACAACAGGTCATATTCCTTCGGCGCCATATCAGCTTCCACTCCGTCGATAAATACCTTGTATGCAGTCATATCGGCTTTGAATCCGTCCTTCTCATATATGACATGACCTTCATTATCTGATCTGGCAGAAGTGTTCATACCTGTCCTTCTCAATATGGCACCTATCCTGAGCATGATCTCCTTTGACGAAAAAGGCTTGACGACATAATCGTCGATCCCCAGTTCAAAGCCCAGGACCTTGTCATATTCCTCCCCCCGGGCAGACAGCATGATAACCGGTGTGTCCGAAAATTTGCGTATCTCCTTTACTGCTGAAAATCCGTCAAGCTCAGGCATCATGATATCCATAATAATTATATCAAATGTATTGCTGCGGCAAAGCTGCACAGCTTCCATTCCGTCACTAGCTTCCATGACCTCGTGACCTTCAAACAGGGCATACCGTTTGATCACCGCACGAAGCCCGGCTTCATCATCACATATCAGGATTTTTGCCATTATAATACCTCTCCTCTCATTTACCTGCGGCAATGACCCAAAATGTTATGCGGGTATTGCCTGCAGAGCCGGTTAATTCGGCTTCAGCAGGCAAGAATTTGATCCGGTCCCGCTTAGTAGGTTCTTCTGTATCTGGCGGTAAAAATCAAAGCAGCGAGGAGCACAAGCGCTGATACACCTATGATGGTCAGATTGCTGCCAGTTGTATTCCTGCCTGCGTTGGCATTTACAACGCCAGGGCCCATGGAGTCCATGCCCTGCCGCGGTTGCCTCATTCCTCCGAAGCCTGCAGGAGGTGTACCTCCATTATCAGCCGGTGCTGTGCCGTTACCGGCCTGTCCTCCGTCTGCGCTGCCTTGTCCTATTCCTCCGAAGTTTGGAAAAGGAAAGCCCATATTTCCGTCAGGTGCCCTGCCGCCGCCGTTTTGTCCCATAGCATTCCTTCCTCCCATCATTGTTCCGAGGTCGGACAGCTTTAGATCTCCAGCAGGAACAAGCTTATCGGGATTTGCTGCCTGCCCCTCCGTGGTGGATGGCACAGTGCCGTCAAGCTGTCCCTGAACGCTCTGAGCACGGAGATTCCCCAAAGTGATAAAGGATGAAACCGCAGTCTTATATTGCTCATAAGTGCAAAATGCAGTCGCATCATTTTTAACATAATCCGAAATCAGTGCATCAAGCTCATTTATGTGTTCTTCAAATTTACCATTTGCAAAATAGTTATCTATCAACTGCTGCAAATAACTGTGATAACGCTCCAGATATTCAGTATTTGAAAGCAGCTTTTCAATCAGCGGTCTGCTTGACATTTCAACACCGCTTACCGGCGTGTCGATGGGGAAGTTGATCACAGATGAAGCACTGCCACTCTGAAATCCGCCCCATGCAAGATTATAGTCCCACGGCAGAATGGTGATTTGACCGTCACGTTCATATATATAGTAGTTTTGCGCCATGCTGGAGCTGTAGCTGTCGAGATTTACCACAAAGGTATGGGCTGCCAGATAGCGCAGGATCTTGTCCACATTAAAGTAGGTTTCAAGCTCCCTGCCTTCCGAAAGCGCTTCAATAGCCTCGACCACCCGCTTATAATCACTCTCTGACCCTTTGCCGACCACATTATTGAAGATACTGCTATAGCTTTCTACATTATCATCTATATATTCAAGACTGCCGCCGCCGCGGCCTCCAAATCCCATGAAGCCGCCACCAATTGCCGGGAAATTCATGTCTTTCATATTGTTCAGCATTTCCCGGAAGTTTTCGCTGTCGGGCATTGCCGGAAAACCATTCATTCCGTCCGGCAGTTCCGGAACACCCGACATCTCTGTACCAGGCAATTCACCTGGCCTGTCCACAGGCCGATTCAGGAATCCGTTCGCCGGCTGGCCTTGCTGTCCTTGTGACTGGCTTTGTCCCTGCGATTGATCCTGCTGCCGGTTCCAACGCCTCTGCGGCTGATTTCCCGGCCTCATCCCGGAATCCATGTCCGGCCGCTGATCAGCATCGCCGCCATTCATGTCCATGCTCTTGACATTGTATAGCATTCCGGATGTGTCGCCGAAAACCCGCTGTTCATAACTGTCATTATATAGTTCTACCGCAAGGTACAGTCCCCAGTTTTCTCCGTTTACCTTGATATCGGCAAAGCCGAAATATGGAGCATCCACACCGGCTTCCTTCATCAGCTCGTATGAGACGTACTCTTTCATATAGGTACTGTCTCCGATCATGTTGTTCAGCACAAAGCTCTCCAGCCCGAAGCATGTCTGATCCTTGATGTATTCATCAAACTGCAGCCTGAAGCTGTACCTGTCACTGTCCGAGCTTGCCACCTGGGTAAGGCTGGAGTTCCCTTTCGGACGAATGCCGACATTCTGGAATTTCGTCCCGTTTACTATTACATCGACCATAATGAACTGCTCGTTTCTGGCATTGTCCAGCATGTTCTGCCAGTCATCTTCGTCTGCAACGATCTCAATGGAAATAATATCTGTGCCAAATACTTTTGCTGCATACTCAGGCTCGGTTTTAAAGCCGTCAGTTCCCGCCCTGACATTGGCGATAATCACTAAAGATACACTTATTGTCAGGGCAAAAGCCATGGCAACAGCAACAATAATGGGTATTTTCCTGCTTTGTATCATGCTTTCACCCCAATTCACTCATGCTCAGGCCGTATATTCGCCATTGTAGCTTACGAGGCAGGCATTGTTTACTCCGTTTACGGACAGCAGTTCATTGAGAAGCATTGCTGACATATCCTTAAGGCGTACTTCAACAGTCAGCTCGATACCGTTCCGTGAAACCGTTTTTGCTTTGATAAGGGATTTTTTCGTTTTCTCCTTTATCATCGCCATACAGTCAGCCTCTGCCTTGTCGTTTTCCAGATTAACCACGATGATATACGGTGTGTCGGTACTTTTCCTGTTTACGAAAATAAGAAGGATAATTCCGATGAAAACAGAACCGATAATACCGAGCGGGATAAGTCCGGCACCTAATACGATGCCCGCCGATATCGACCAAAACAGAAATGCAATATCAAGAGGCTCCTTGATGGCTGTTCTGAAGCGTACGATAGACAGAGCACCCACCATGCCGAGGGACAAAATCACATTGGAAGTAACCGCTAATATAATAAGGGTCGTAATCAGCGTCATGGCTATAAGTGAAACGCCAAAGGATGCAGAATACATAACACCGGCGAAGGTTTTTTTGTAAACATAAAATATAAACAACCCGACAGCAAATGCAAGAAGCATCGCAATTGCTACATCCAGAATGGAAAATTCCGCTGCTTTTTCGAGAAAGCTCGATTTGAAAACATCTTTAAAAGTCATTATTTCTTCCCCCTAATCAAATGATTCTTGTTGCCGCATATTTCGAAAACGATGTACAGTTTCTCCCGGAAAGTGTAACTATCCCACGGATTATCTCCGGAAGAAAGTTATCATATTTCACTTCCAGAATATATCCGTCCCATACAGGTACAGCGGCCGGACCTGCTCTCAGAAAGTCGTAGATGTTCCAGCTTGTGCGTATATCATAATCCAATGTGATGCGAACATTGCCCGCAGGGTAAACAAATGCTTCCCTTTTGTAATCCACGATATTCCTCGGCCTAAGCTGCTGGTAATGCATTTTTGCATATAGCTCCATGCTTAGAGGGTCACCCTTCTTCTTAAGGACAGAAAAGTCACCGTCCAGCAGCTGTCTGCACTCATTTTCAGATATGACAACGCTCTTCTTATAACAAAGGCCGTTTTCCTTGCTCTTTTTTTCAAGCCGGATAAAGGAGGTATCGTTGTTATAAAGCCGCAGGCGAAACTTCTCGCGTCTGTCCGTACCGTTAATCTTTTCTTTCAGAGCCTTATCGCTGTAATTGTCGAAGTAAAGGCTTTTGATACGGTAACCGCCTTCCTGTGCAGAATTCTCGTCGGGCCTGGCTACGAACGGGAGCCTTGCTCTTAGTTCTGTCACATCAGCATAGCTTATATAGTACTTCAGTTCGTGTCTGCCGTGATTGTTGTCCAAATACTTTCCACCTCCATTCCCTGACAGTCTGTCGCTATATTGTTGTCAATGATTTTCCATCACTGACTGCTTTTTTTCAGTAAAAGAAATTTGCTTTTACTGAATCAGCATGAATACATTCTAAATCCGGTTACTGAAATGCAGTTGTATCTTATCTGAACTTTATCTGAACAATTTGGCATTTTTATTGTATATAATAATTCATCGGACATAAAATCGCAAAAAAGAACCACCTCTGTTCAGAGATGGCCTTTCTGTCGATAGCTGTGAAGTATGTAGTTATATTAATAGTTCTCTTTTCTGACTTCAAAGAAGCTCTTCGGATGTGCACAGACAGGGCATACTTCAGGAGCCTTTTTGCCCATTACAAGGTGTCCGCAGTTACGGCATTCCCAGATGGTCATATCTGCCTTTTCGAATACCTGCTGCATCTCAACGTTCTTAAGGAGTGCACGATATCTTTCTTCGTGAGCCTTTTCGATTTTTCCTACAAGCCTGAACTGTGCAGCAAGAGCTGTGAAGCCTTCTTCCTCTGCATCCTTTGCAAAGCGTTCGTACATATCAGTCCACTCATAGTTTTCGCCTTCAGCGGCATGAAGCAGGTTTTCTGCAGTTGTGCCAAGCTCACCCAGAGCCTTGAACCAAAGCTTTGCATGCTCTTTCTCGTTGTTTGCTGTCTGCTCAAAGATTGCAGCGATCTGCTCATAGCCTTCCTTTCTGGCTACAGATGCGAAATAGGTATACTTGTTTCTTGCCTGGGATTCTCCTGCAAATGCTTCCCACAGATTTTTCTCAGTTTTTGTTCCTTTAATGTTCATATTAGACTCTCCTTTACATTAAGATATTTTTTATAAATTAAGAAAAATTGTAATCGTCATTGCTTTTGCATTTTTCACAAATATATTTCAGATTAAGTTCATATCCCGTGATCTCTATGCCTGTTTGCTGCTTTAAATACTCCTGCAGGTTTGAAACGATCAAATCCGATATCTCTCCGCATTTCTGGCAAATAAGGTGCTCGTGAGGATCTGCGGATTTATCGAACCTGTCCGGCTTATCAGGCATCGAAAGCCTCCGTATCTCTCCCGCTTCCGCCATGAGTCCCAAATTCCTGTAAACAGTGCCGATAGCTATGGACGGCATGATCTGCTTGGCTTTCGCATATATTTCTTCAGCGCTTAAGTGTCCTGAAGATGATCTTATGATTTCAAGAATAATTTTCCTTTGCTTAGTCAAACAAATTACACCTCAAAATTAAGAATAAGAATCATTCCTAATTTATATTACTATAATATTACTGTCGTGTCAATAACTAAATCCAATTTCTTTAGTTATTTCTTCAGCTAATAGAACAATAAATCGTTGTGATCTCTTTTTCACATTCAAGAAATGCTTCCACTATTTCCGGATCAAAATGATTTCCTGAGCTATGACCGATTATCCCCAGACTTTCATCGTGAGAGTACGCCTCCTTGTATATCCGTTTTGTCCTCAGAGCATCATAGGTGTCTGCCAGCGCCATTATTCTTGCTGAAAGAGGGATCTTATCCCCGGATAGTCCGTCCGGATAACCGGTACCATCCCACCTCTCGTGATGGTGGCGGGTAATATGCACTGCCATCTCCAGGAACTTGTATCCCGGATATTTTTGCTTGACCTCCAGCAAGGTATTCTCGCCTATTACTGTGTGAGTCTTCATGATTTCAAATTCTTCCGGAGTCAGCTTTCCGGGCTTGAGCAGAATAGTGTCAGGTATGCCTACTTTGCCTATATCGTGCAGCGGAGCTGCTTTATATATATTATCAATATAATCTTCGTTGATATAGTGCCTGTACTTGTCTTTGCTGCGCAGCCTGGCAGCAAGTACCTTGCACAGCTCGGCCACCCTTAATATATGCTCTCCCGTGTTGTGGTCCCGGGACTCAGCCAGTTTCACAAGAGAATATATAGTGGCCATTTGAGCTTCAAATATCTCTTCATCTCTTATTCTGACCTTCTCTATCTCCTGTTTGTAATGATCTGCAAAAAAGCCGATGACATATGCCATAATGACGTACATCACCAATCTTATGATCCAGTTGAAGGGAGCTTGCTTTACATCATTGGCCACATCAAGCGGCATAAAGGGTCCTAGCAGCAGACCGTTTATTGCCCCGTGTATGATACCATGTTTCTTGCCGTTTGTTGATGAAACAACAGCTATCGGTATATACATAAGATTTGTAAACACTTTGCTAGTGCCGCCCGACATATAAACTATAACAGTTACTGCGACAGAGAATACATATGACAGAATTAAAAAGTGCTCAGCTTTTAGTTTGGATCTGATTGATTTTAACTTTAAAATTAACTGCATAACTTACACCCATATGATAGTGCTCTAAGGCACACCTTCTTTAATACGGGAATTCGTTCCAATATTTCTTTACATAATAATACCACTAAACCCTTTTGCTTAATCAACTTTTTATGTTAATGTAATACATGAAACATGACATAAAAATGCCGCTTCAGTTCTGTGCCACGCCGTATAAGTACAGGTCGGTCTGCATTTTTTCTTTAATGCAGAGCACTATAAATCATGATACAATATATGGGTTATCTGAGTATATGAAGAATATGGTGTTTCGGTGACGACTAATGAAGAATCTTCTGGTTTATTTGAAAGATTATAAAAAAGAAAGCATACTCGGGCCGCTGTTCAAGCTGCTCGAAGCATTATTTGAGTTATTTGTCCCCCTTATCGTCAAAAGGATTGTCGATATTGGCATTGGACAAGGCGATACAGGATATGTTGCAAAGATGTGCTTATTGATGGTGCTGCTGGGCATCATAGGGATGATATGTTCTGTAACCGCTCAGTTTTTCGCCGCAAAAGCATCCGTAGGCTTTGTAACAAAGCTTCGCCGGGTATTGTTCATACATCTCGGCAAGCTGTCTTATACTGAGTACGATACACTTGGAACATCAAGCATGATTGCCCGTATGACCAGCGACATGAATCAGGTACAGGCGGGAATGAACCTGACCCTGCGCCTGCTGCTGCGCTCTCCGTTCATCGTGATCGGCTCCATGGTAATGGCCTTTACAGTAGATGCAAAGGCAGCCCTTATTTTCGCAGTTGCGATACCCATATTGTCTGCTGTCGTGTTTGCAATAATGCTGTTTTCCATTCCTTTATATAAAAAGGTCCAGCAAAAGCTCGACAAGGTATTGAATTCAACCAGGGAAAACCTCACAGGTATCCGTGTCATCAGGGCTTTCCGCCTTGAGGATAAGGAGATCGCCGAGTTTGACAGCCGCAATGAGGAGCTGACTGCAACTCAGAAATTCGCAGGCAGGATCTCCGCACTGCTGAATCCCCTGACTTATGTCATTATCAACCTTGCCATTATCTGCCTCATCCGCACCGGTGCAATCCGGGTATCGGCCGGACTGCTCACACAGGGCGCCGTTCTTGCTCTGTACAACTATATGTCACAGATCCTTGTTGAGCTGATCAAGTTTGCCAACCTGATCATAAGCATCACAAAGGCTGTTGCCAGCGGTAACCGGATCAGTGCAGTCCTTGATATGAAATCCAGTCTCGTTGACAAACATGCCGCTGATCAAGGTGCTGTCCCCCAGACCGATACAGTCCCGAATGCACCGTCCGCTGATATTGCAACCGGAGATAACACGACAGCGGATACTCCTGCAGTTGGTACTCCTTCCATGGATTCACCTGCAGAGGATATGCCTGCAGCGGGGACTCCCGCAATTGGCTCAGCTGAAGCGGATACACTGTCTGCGGATGATCCGGCGAGTATCCGCAAGGCCCCTGACGCCGTTTCGTCCGAATACGCAGTGGAGTTCCGCAATGTGGGACTTCGGTACAAAAACGCACAGGAAGAAGCACTGACAAATATAAACCTTTCAGTCCGCCGCGGTGAAGTAGTCGGTATCATCGGCGGTACAGGCTCCGGCAAGTCATCCCTGGTAAATCTCATTCCCCGGTTCTATGATGCGACTTCCGGAGAAGTACTGGTTGACGGCATTAATGTGAAGGATTACCCTCTGAGATCCCTTCGCGACAAAATCGGCATCGTTCCCCAAAAGGCTGTTTTATTCAGGGGAACTATCCGCGAGAATTTGCTTTTGGGCAGCAAAAACGCAACAGACAGGGAGATCATGGATGCAGTTGAGATCGCTCAGGCCAGTGACGTTGTGGCAAAGAAGGAAAACGGCCTCGATTTCATCATCGATCAGGGAGGTAAAAACCTGTCCGGAGGTCAGCGCCAGCGGCTTACAATAGCCCGGGCCCTTGTGAAAAAGCCGAAAATCCTTATACTGGATGACAGCGCATCGGCACTCGACTATGCGACTGATGCGGCACTGCATAAAGCTTTGCGCAGGCTGACAGGCAGCATGACGATTTTTATCGTTTCCCAGCGGACATCATCGATACGGTTTGCGGATAAAATAGTAGTCCTTGACGACGGGCAGGTTGCCGGTATCGGCCGCCATGATGAACTGCTTGAAAGCTGCGATGTATATCGCGAGATCTACGACTCACAATTCAGGAAGGAGGCACGCTGAAATGAAGAAGCAGAAGACCCGGAGCAGGAAGACTGCGGGCATTGATATGGCGACTATCCGCAAAGTTGTGAAATACATTGAAAAATACAATATACTCTTTCTGGTCTCCATCCTCCTTGCTGCAGCCTCGGCAGTCCTGATCCTCTATGTACCCATACTAGTAGGCAATGCCATCGATCACATAATAGGACCGGATAATGTTGACTTTGAAGCAGTGGCAAAAGTTCTGATCATAATTGCTTTGGTCGTCGGTATAACTGCAGTATTCCAATGGCTGATGAATATCATCAACAACAATATAACATACCAGGTCGTACGGGATATACGCAAAAAGGCTTTCAGGAAAATAGAGATCCTGCCTCTTTCCTATATCGACACCCATCCTCACGGTGAAATAGTTAGCCGCGTCATCACCGATGTCGATCAGTTTGCCGACGGCCTGTTGATGGGATTTTCGCAGCTGTTCACCGGTGTAGTTACGATAATCGGCACTCTGATCTTTATGTTGACTATTAATGTAAAGATAACATTCGTTGTGGTCATCCTTACACCGCTTTCCCTTTTTGCCGCAAATTTTATAGCTAAACGCACTTACTCCATGTTTAAGCTGCAATCCGAAACCCGCGGCGAGCAAACCTCCTTCATCAACGAAATGATCGGCGGTGCAAAAACCGTCCAGGCCTTCAACTATCAGGAGGAAGCTCTTAAAAGGTTCGATGATATAAACAGCAGGCTGGAAAAAGCATCGCTCCGGGCTGTGTTCTATTCTTCCCTCACCAATCCATGCACCCGCTTTATCAACAGCCTGGTTTACACAGCCGTTGCTCTTGCAGGAGCATTGATGGTAATCGGCGCTATTCCGACAAATTCAATGGCTGCCGATGTCGCTGCAGCTGGCAGTGCCATGACATCCGGCGGGATATTGACCGCAGGAAGCGCTCTGACCGTAGGCGGACTTGCCAGTCTGCTTAGCTACGCGAACCAGTATGCAAAGCCCTTCAATGAGATTTCCAGCGTCATAACAGAGCTGCAAAATGCCATTGCCTGCGCCGGACGGGTTTTTGAGCTTATTGAGGCACAGCCGCAGATCCCGGATGCACCGGATGCGGTCAGGCTGGAAAAAGCCAGCGGTAATGTCACAGCCGAACATGTGGCATTCTCTTATGTCCCCGATCGTCCTCTGATCCGAGATCTCAACCTGACGGTAAAGCCCGGCCAGCGTGTGGCAATAGTCGGTCCTACCGGCTCCGGCAAAACTACGGTGATCAATCTGCTGATGCGCTTTTATGATGTCGACTCAGGGAGTATCAAGGTAGAAGGCACAGACATTCGTGACATTACCAGAAACAGCCTGAGAGAAAACTACGGTATGGTGCTGCAGGACACATGGCTAAAATCAAGTACGATAAGAGAAAATATCGCCATGGGCAAACCTGATGCATCAGAAGAGGAGATTATTGCTGCAGCAAAGGCTGCTCATGCACACAGCTTTATAAAGCGGCTGCCAAAAGGCTATGACACTGTCATCGGCGAAGACGGGGGCAGCCTTTCACAAGGCCAGATGCAGCTGCTCAGCATCAGCAGGGTCATGCTGAGCTTACCGCCGATGCTGATACTGGACGAGGCGACATCATCAATAGATACCCGCACTGAGATCAAAATTCAGGATGCCTTCGCAAGACTCATGCATGGCCGTACGAGCTTTATTGTCGCTCACCGCCTGTCCACCATCAGGGAAGCAGACATAATTCTGGTTATGAAAGACGGGGATATCATCGAGCAGGGCACCCATGATGAACTGCTTAAACGCAATGGATTCTATGCAAATCTGTACAACAGCCAATTCGCTCAATGAAACCAAGCTCGGTAAAACAGGGCCTGGCCTCAGACAATAATTCTGACTTCAGGTTCCTGTTTCGGGCGGCAATGACCATTTCAGCTTATGCTATCACAGTTTACGTCAAACTTAATTCCAGTTCGATCTGTATGGTTGATATCTCATTTCAGCTTTCGCTTACATAGTTTACGGAAGAACGTCTGTAAAAGAATGCTGTCGCCAGGATACCCAGCAGCAGCAATGCAATACTGAGGACAAACGGCAGTATTCTTGATAAATCACTCAGCAGTCCGGCGATATATCCAAACGGCACGCTCACCAGCATCACTGTGGTCTGGAGCAGCGCCATGATACCCGACCGTTCGGAAGGATCTACGTGAATAGCAACGAGAGATTCCCTGAGCGTGTTCAGAACTGCCCCTCCCAGCGCTTCAAAAACCAGTGAGATAAATAGGATCGTATAACCCCAGAAGCCGGTATCAGTAATTGAAATCAGCAGCAGGCAGCCGACAATTGAACTGATGAATCCTCCATACAGCGGCCATTTCAGTTTCGTCTGCCTGATTTTTGAAATGACCGTAAAGAAAAGCAAAATCGAAAGAACACTTCGTATCATTGGAAAAACAGGCAGCAGCGTATCAGGTATTCCGATGCGGCGTGATGCAATGATCTGCCAGAAAGTCGTTCCTATCATTGTGACGATCTCAACAAGTATGCTGATGATAATGGCAAATATCGTGCCGCGGGATGTAATTATCTTCTGCAGCGCACTCTTATAACCGGACAGCATCTCTCCCCATGATTTGCCCCTGGAGGCCTCACACCTGATCCTGCCAACACCGGTTTCCGTTGAAAACTTATATAGGATCAGTATCTTGGCTGTCATAATGACAAAAGCGTTGATATACAGTATCCTGATAGCCGGCGCCATTGTCAGCTTTGCCACCAGCACCGAGGATATAGGCGCAAACAGTGCGGACAGATTACCGGAGATTATGACCCATGAATATATGTGGGTTATTTTATCCTTCGGAGCATCCTCCACCAGCAGGCAATCCCACGATACCGTAGTTATTTTCATCATTCCGTTGAGCAGAGCGGCCACGACAAAAAACCAAAAGCCCTGACTTGATGCCCATATGAGGCATGGCAGGCTCCAGGCGAGAAAATCAAATATGGCGGTGCTTTTCCTGCGCCCCATCTTATCTATTATGGCACCCGATATAAATGCAAATACCATCTGTGAAAACATGTAGATGGAGGATACGATCCCAACCTGCACATCATTCATGCCTAAAGCCAGCATATATACCGAGGCATAAGGCAGACACAGGTTCATCGAAAGTCCCCACATGGGCTCGGTATAGACACATGCCCGGGGATTGCCGCGCAGTTCAACAAGGGTACGAAGCAGCGGATGCTTCATCAGTGTTTTTTTCATCTTAATTAATCCTTCTCCTGGTGTTTAATAGCAGAAACGCGCAATCAACAGATGCACTTAAGACCATGTACATGTTGGCTCTGTCGAACGCAGAATCATCAAACATAGAAAAACAACAATAATTATAATATCAACTTAGGATTAATTCAAATGTCAATATCTCTTCCCCGCCGCTTCCTCAAAAACCTACATAAAGCTTAACATTGCCGAAAGGTTCAGTATAGGTACCACCCGTCCGCAGTCATCCAGCTTTGCGATCTTATCTATATAGGATTCCTGATCATGGCCGCCAAAAGAATCCCGGGCATTATCAAGCTGAGCATTTGAAAAGCTTCGGACTTCAGAAACTGAATCTATCAGGATGCCTGTTTTTTTATTTTTGAACTCAGCAACCAAAAACCTGTCTGTTTTTTGAGACTCAGCTCCGTCAATGCCGAACAGTCTTCTGAGGTCCAACAGGGGTATGATTTCCCCCCGCAGATCAGCCATACCGGAGATAAAGGCAGGAGCACCGGGAAAGCTGGTGATCTTATCGATTCTGTTGATTTCCTGCACATTCATGATATTTATTCCGTATTCCTGCTGGCTAACTTTGAATACCACACATTTGATATCAGTATCTGCTGCACCTGTGTATGATCTGTCGTCTGCTGTTATCCTGTCAGCGGCATCCATGATGGCATCCATGTCATCCGGGCAGATCAGCCTGCGGGGATCCAGCATCATAACCAGTCTCCTGCCGTCGTTCAGCCTGAAAATGCCGTTTACAAAATCAGTACACAAGCAGTTTTCATTCTGGCCGTATTCTTTATACAGCTTCTTCTGCACCAGCGCCACATGGGATACTTTGTCAACCACTGCCCCATATGAGAAGCTGCCGTTGTTAATGATTATCACACGGCTGTTTTCATTCAGCTGTCCGCAGTCAAGCCCCAAAAGCTTTGCCGGGTTGATACAAGCCATAAGCTGATTTCTGATGGAGAATACTCCTTCGATATAGCTGGCCGTATTCGGTACTCTTTTGATGTCGGGCAGTCTGATTATCTCCCTTACATAATCTATACTGAAGGCATACTCCTCTGTACCGATATTGAAAATAACGATTTGCTCCTCTTCATCGATCTTTATGTCTGTACCCTTCAGGTCCCCGGCAGATCCATACTGCTGAATGGCGTCTGCAACCGGATTACCCGCTTTTATGAGTTTATCAACATCGAGGATCATGACTGCCCTTTTGCCGTTATCAAGAATAAGGATACCGTTTACAACCCCTCCATCAGTTCCATTAATGCCTGCAGGCGGCTCTTTGATTTGGGTCTCGTCAGCTTCTGCAACTTCCAGAACCCTGTCAGTCACCAGGCCCATCTGCTTGCCGTTAATATCCGCAACGATGATTCTGCTGCTTTCGCCAAATTCCTGATCCGGCATGCCAAACAGCTTCCTGCCGTCAATTACAGGCAGCAGGACACCTCTCAGGCTGCACAAACCGGTTATATAATGTGGAGCATTGGGAACCTTTGATATTGAAGGTATCCTAATAATTTCCTTAATATCGGATACCCTTAATGCAAACTCTTCTTCATCCATTCGGAAAATTACAAGTTCGACTTTCCTGTTATCAGTTATATTTCTTTTTTCAGCTTGTCTGTCTTCCTCATGCTGCTGTCCCGGAATGGATTCACCCCTGCCCTCATCCATAATGCTTTCCTCTGTCTCTGTGCATTGGTCACATACCGGCACAGGATCATCCATCTGAGCTTTGGTCAGCTGATCAATATTCCCCGTGTTTGTCACAGCTGTTTCTGTATTCTTCCTTGTCTTCGCTCTCTGTTTCTTTGCGGTCATTTCTCTTTTTATTTTATCGAGATTGCTTTGCTTGTTTTTCTTACTCTTTCCTGCCATTGTTGCTCACCAGTCTTTCAACAATATGCTCGAATTGCTTCGAAATCTCATCATTACATTCAAAAACGGTTTTCCCCATCTTACCGCTTTCTGTAATCTTTATTCTTCTCTGAACAGGTGTTGTTACTATGTCTGTATCAGCAAAGAATTCGCAGATAAACTCCAGATTTTCTCTTCCATCGCTTGTCCTCTGATCATACATGTTGGGTACAACCAAAGAAATCATGTCTGAGTCCAGTCCCAGGTCCGACAGATACTCATATATATTACCTATAGCTCTAACTGAAGCAGCTTCTACCTGAACCGGTACAATAATGCCGTCAACAAAATGCAAAACAGCATCATTGATTTTGCTTCGCTGAGGTCCGCAGTCTACAATCACATAAGCATAGCCCAATTGGTCCAGCTCGCTGAGTTTATTGCTCATAAACGAGCTTATGTCTATTTCAGGGTCTCTGTATAGCATCGTATTGATGCGGTCAACATATTTTGCAGTCGCCAGGTCTAAATTGTCTCTTGCATGAATTATGCATTCAGAAAGGCTGATATCCTTTTGTCCGGCAAGAACATCATAAAGACTTTTGCTGTAGTCTTCAGAAGAAAATCCGAGGAAAAGGCTTGCGTCATTCTGTGCATCCATATCTACCAGCAACACTTTATTCCCTTTTACTGCGAGTCCATGTGCAACATGTACTGCGATGGTACTCTTGCCAACGCCTCCCTTGTTGTTGAATACAGCAAATTTTTTCACTTTTCCGGGCATATTGAATGAACCTCCTTATAAGCTGAAGGCTAAATCACAAGACCCAGATTCAGCTCAATACTTCCCAGAGATGATCTCAACTCAACTGCTGTTGTCTCAACCTGGCTGATGATAGCTTTCAATTTGTCTCCATGAATTATTGTCGGCGGTGTAACTTCAGTATTTAAATTCTGCATTGAAAGCTCAATGGCAGCCTGCCCGCAAATCATGTTTGTCAGTTCCCCCAATGCACTGACCGACATTTCATCCATTTCAGCGATTTCCATCCCCATCATCATAACCGATGCTATTTTCCTTGCCGTATCATAGGGCATGCTTAAAGCCACATTTCCACTTATTTTTCCTGATAACCCGATAACAGTCGTAAAGTTGTACCTGCAGACAAGGCTGTCTTTTTTTGAGATTCTTTCTTTTGAGATCTCTCCAAGTCCTAAACTGGCGAATACTCCTGATATAGAATTTATAAAAGGATCTATATATTTAACATCCATTTTCATTCTCCTTCAAAGCCAATATGAAAATCAATATTTCCGAATCCGGTAACATAACTTAGCAATACTGAATTCAGTTTTGGAGAAAACAGTCTGAAATTGGCTCCGGCAAAAATACTCGGAGGTGCAACTCTTAAAGCTGATCCCCTGAATTCATTGTTTATCAGTGTAGCAGCTCCCCCCGATGCAATATTGCAAAATTCTGCAACAGTAAAAAGGGCAAGCTCTTCATCTGAATCAGGAATCAGTTTTCTGGTAAGCTCCAATGCAGTGTCAGGACACATGTCAATAAGAACTCGTCCCTTTTTTCCGCCTGTTATTCCGATAACGACAGCCACTCCCTTTGATGTAAACCATTCCGGTGCACGGGTCTCGTTCTCCAGACTTATTGTTTCTCCGAACATTTCTTCAAAGGATGATTGGATTGAATTCTTAAAAAACTCTATGTATGCCATATTACCCTCCGGATTGATTCGATATCATATTGTTGATTACATTGACTATTTCTTCGCCCTTGAATGGCTTCTTCAAAAAGTGCGTTATTCCAATATCCTTTGCTTCTTTTATTATTTCTTCATCCCCCATTGCACTGAGCATCAGTATTTTGGCGTCCGGATTTTCTGCAAGTATTTCTTTGGACGCAGCTAAACCATCTTTTACAGGCATTGTAATGTCCATTGTTATAACATCCGGCATAGTAAGCTTATATTGCTTTACCGCCTCATCTCCGTTTTTTGCATGTGCGCATACTTCGTATCCGTTTGCTGCTGCTGCTCTTTCAATAATTACATGAATCGCAGGTGAGTCGTCGACAATCATTAATCTTTTCCCTTTCATTTCACCATCTCCTGTTCTGTATAATTTAGATAATTTAGTTCTATTTTTGTGCAAGCTGTATGATATCTGCCGGATTTACGATCAGCACAACCTGCCCGTTGCCAAGTAATGTAGAGCCAGATATTCCGGGTATTGACCCCAAATGTCCGTCCAATGTCTTTACAACGAATTCCTGCTCGTTTTTAAGCTTGTCTACGATAATTGCGTATTTATCTGCACCGTTTGATATTATCACAGCATTAAGCTCATCTTTTTCAGTTTCACAATCCCCTGTAAGAAAAATTTTGGATAGCCACTCAACTCCAATAACATCTCCTCTCAGATGTGTGAAGTACTTTTTGTTAAACCTGTGAATACTGTTTCGAGGAATCTTTACAGTTTCAACTATATACTCCAAAGGGAAAATATACGTCTCTCCGGCAGCCTCAACAATCAAGCCGTGTGAAACAGCAAGGGTAAGCGGCAGCTGGATAATAAATTTCGTTCCTTTATCCACTTCACTTTCAATAGCGATATTTCCATTGATTTTTTCTATATTGCTTTTTACAATATCCATACCTACTCCTCGCCCGGATACCTCGGTAACTTGCTTTGCAGTACTGAAGCCCGGAAGGAATATAAGGTTCATCAGCTGACCTTTGCTCATTAATCCCGCTTCTGTTTCAGTAATGAAGCCTTTCTCAACGGCTTTTTTCTTCACATTCTCCACATCTATTCCTCTGCCGTCATCCTCTATTTCTATATAAACGCTCTTGTTCTTGTTATAGGCTCTCAAAATAACGCTTCCACACTCAGGCTTACCTTTTGACAGCCGTTCTTCAGGAGTTTCTACTCCGTGGTCCGCGGCATTTCGTATTAAATGGACCAATGGGTCACTTATTTGCTCAATGATTGTCTTATCGATCTCCGTGTCTTCACCTTCCATTATCAGTTCTATCTTCTTTCCGTTTGTCTGGGATATATCTCTTACGACCCTTGGCATTTTTTGGAATATTGTTTTAACTTTCACCATCCTGATCGACATAAGCACATTTTGAAGCTCATCAGAGATCCTGTTAATGTAAGATCCCACTTTTTTTATTTCTTTTGACATTTCAGGCAGATCATACTCAAGATTCAACCTGGATGATATATGCATAAATGAGTTTTTCGCTATCAGCAGCTCTGAAATCATGTTCATCATTTTATCCAGCTTGTCCTGACTGACACGAACGCTCTGAATCACAGCGCTTTTTTGCTGGATATTACTGATTTTGCCATCACTATTTCGAACAGACGGTACAAAGCTGTTAGTACTATTTTTTGATGTAGTCTGAAGCTGCAATGTATAACCGTTTACTTTTTCAAGAATGTCGCCGGCATTGACATTGTGGCATTCCTGAGAAGCATCATCACTCACGACATTTTTTATATAATCAGTTACCTCATAGCATAAATCGATGAGAGTTTTTTCCGGCGTCATTCCATTGTCTCTGAAAATCGCCAACAGGCTTTCAAAATTATGCACTATTTCAGATAACTCTTTTAGTCCTGCATAATCGGGATTATCAGGAGTTATCGTCGCCAGGTAAATCCCTATACCTCCTTTTATGCTGTGGACTGCCCTGAATATCTCATTAATGACCTCGCTGTCGTCACTGCCATTGTTCAAAACAGAAAACAACTGACATTCAATTTTTTCGATATGTTCAGCACATTCAACCAGAAACTGATCCTTCATTCCTTCCGCCAGTCTGCTTTTAAACTCCTCTGACTGCAATATTTCCAATGCAGCTTCCTGTTCGGACTTTTCCACCGATTTTTCATCTTCTTTATCACTTTTTTCACACTGTATCAATGCCTGCTTTAATCCGTTCAGGATGGAATCTTCTTTCTCGTCATCATCAAATTCAATGTAAATTGTCCCATTCTCTCCGGATTTGCATTCCTCCAGCTTATTGATCAACTGACCGATATATCCGTTTAAGAAGTCTATGGCCAGAAGCAAGCTATCAATGAGTTCCAGATTAACTGAGACCCTGTTCTTTCTTATTGCGTCCAGAGTAAATTCAATTTCATGGCTGAGCCTGGTTATACAATGCAGCCCAACAAAGGAGGACCCTCCTTTAATGCTGTGAACTCTTCTGAAAATGTTGTTTAAGAGTTCGCTGTCATCCGAATGGACCTCAAGCTTCAGAATCTCTTTTTCAAGCCCTTCCAGGCATTCAGTCCACTCATCGATAAACATTTTGACCAAGTCTATATCATCCAAATAAAATCCTTTGCTCATCATTTACACCCCTTAAGCCAAAAGAAGCATCTTGATTGTAGAAATTAATTTTTCAGGATCAGTAGGCTTAACCATATGTAAACTCGGTCCCGGTTCCACACCGGTAAACCTTGACCTGTATTCTTCTTCTGTGGAAATAACGATTATCGGTATCTCGATGCCATTGTCGCGTACATTCCTTATCAATTCATAACCATCCATTATCGGCATGTTGATATCCGTTATAAGCAGGTGGTATTCTTCACCGAGCAACTTCTCCAGAGCAACCGCCCCATTTTCAGCGGTTACTGTCTGGTAACCAAGCATTTTTATGATATAGCTGTGGAAATTTCTGACCATTTCAGAATCATCGACAATTAGAACTTTTTCTCTTCTATTCTGATTCATACTCTTTCCTCCCTATTTAGGCTTTGAATAAACAATGGTGTCTCCAATTCTTTGCACCTTAAACGCAGATGATATTCTTCCAACCGATTCTGCATGTCCAAGGAAGATAAATCCACCTGGATTTAAAGCTTCATATAAACTGCTTACTACATTTCTTCGTGATTCATCATCAAAGTAAATCAGACAGTTTCTGCAGAATATAAAATCACATCCACTGATATCTCTCACTTCTGCCCCGGATACCAGGTTAATTCGCCTGAACTCAACCAGCCTTCGGACATTCAGATTAACAAGATATCTGTCATTACGTTTTGTAAAGTATTTTTCCAGGTATTCCGGCGGTACATCCTTTATAGATCTGGCATCATACAGTCCGATTTTTGCAAATCTCAGTACTTCTGTGTTTATATCGGAAGCAAGGATATGCAAATCCCATTCCTCAGGCTTGTCAAGCATTTCCTGAAGAATGATGGACAATGTATATGGTTCTTCTCCTGTAGAGCATGCCGCACTCCAAACCTTAATTCTTTTGTTATTCCCTTTTTCTTTTACAACCACAGGCAGAACATCTTCTGCAAAATTTCTTAACTGTGGAAAATCCCGAAAGAAATATGTTTCATTTACAGTAAGATCATTTACCAGTTTTTCGAATTCCGTCTGATCATTGGAAAATTTCAGAATATGATAGTATTCATTCAATGTTTCCACTTCCAGAGCTGCAGCACGTTTTTCAACCCTTTTCTGAACATAATACTTTTTATTGCGTTCATAAAATATTCCGGTTTCTTTATATACCAGCTTAACAAACTTGTCGAACAGCTCATCAGTTAAAATCATTTCATCACCTCTGTCCTGCGCAGGGTTTCATCCGCAGCTTCTCTCACCTCTGTGACAGGATCTTTCAACATTTTTCTTATCGTGCTGTATGCCCGCGCATCACCAAACATTCCCAATGACCTGACAGCTGCCAGCCTTATCAATGTATCACTGTTTCCTGATGCTTCAATTGCTATATTTATTGCCTCCTCATTATTGAACCTGTATATGTTTGAAATAATGTCTATTCTGTTTGCGATATCCGACTCATACTTCAGTAACTTTTCGAGTAGTTGCAGACTTCTTTCTTCCGGCTTCCTGCACAAATTCTTTATAACCTTTTTTCTTACCGCAGCAGAAGGATCATTTATCATTGTTTCCATAATACTGTAATAGTCAAAATCATTTTCATTTCCTACAATTTCAACAAGCCTGGCCCTGACTCTGTCATCACTGCTGTCCAGTCTGACGGTTATGTATTTCCATGCAAGATTTCTGTCGATTTTAAACAGAACCTCCAACGCTTCCATTCCTTCCTCTCCACGATTACGCTTTACAATGCCTTCAATTCTTTCAGCAGAAATACTGTTTGCAAACAAAGCAAGTTTTGCCGATGCATCCATTCTTACACTTTGATTTTGATGCTCAAGCATTGAAAGAAGAAAATTAATTGATTTAGCATCAACTATATCTATCCGTTTGATTGCGATTTTTGCAGCTTCCTCATTAGAATCCGCCAGACTCTCAAGCAAACCGATATTTTTATAACAATCCAATTCAGAAATAATATTTCCAGCTAATTTCGAAATCTCTTTGTCTGCACAGCTGCACAGTTGCTCATTGCTCGTGATGAATCCGCACATATGTTTTTTATAAATAAGCTTAAGGCCAATAAGAATTAATTCCCGCTCTCCACTGCTCAGCATTTGATCGATAAAATAACAGGGGATATCATTCAACATGCAAATAAGGTCAAAAAGATTGTCAATAAAAAACTCTACCCCTTTGTGCATAATGAGTATTTCTTTAACATCGTCAAGAAAATATACGAACTGCAGTTTAACCGAAGCAGCTATCAGCTGCAGTGTAAGATCAGCGTCGCTGTAATCCCGGTACTCCTTGAAAACTCTTTCTATTTCATCAACAACATCCTGAGGAAGATCATATATGTCATTATTTACTACAAACTCGCTTAATCCAAAGATCAGGCTCGACGTATCCACCATGTACTCAGCCGAATATGTTTTCAACACCTTTTCTATGTCTTCAGCTGAACCAATAGTTCCAATGTTTTTAACCATTGTATTCATTAGTATTCGTTTTTCAACAGAAGTCGCGTCAAGGCTTAATATTCTTTCGCCAATTTCACCAGCAATGCCTCTCACATTAAGCTTTGAAAATACCCTGATAAGTGCATTAAGAACCCAAACACTGTCTGTCTGCTTCAGCATGTCTGTAAGTTTAACTGATGCCTCGATATATTTCTGTTCAGCAATTACCTCAACTGCGGCCTCCACCACATTTTCATCAGGGTCATCAAGAGCATTCAGTGCTATTTCACAGCTCCGGGACATTTTAATATTTTTTAGCGCATCCAGTGAAAACTTTCTTATATTCCGGTCTTTGTCCTTTGCTTTCCTTTCGAGAACCGGCAGCGACTTTTCACCAAGAGAAGCCAGAATCCCAATGGCAATATTGCGTATGTAAGCATCGTCTGAATAAAACAATTTGGCAATGTATTCAGCGGTCTGCTCAAATTTCATTTCTCCGATCCTGCGGGCTATCTTTTCCTGTTGATATCTTTCCTTCTCTGTTATCAGTTTTTCAATCAGGGTTGTCAGTTCATTTTCATCGAACATTGGTTTTTCTTTGTCCATAGTGCACATCCTTTTATTGACAGCCTTATCTTTTGTCTCCATCCATTACAGACTATCTTCTGTTTACTGCTCTTACTATCTCATTTGCTATCCTGTATGATGGTGCTATAATCTCGGCACCGCCTCTTTCTAT
>Ga0134092_1001181_pt1 | contig 23496 bp, 31 predicted proteins | sample 3_6taG_FD_94454 | JGI IMG/M metagenome (GOLD analysis project Ga0134092, IMG submission 94454) | Switchgrass degrading microbial communities from high solid loading bioreactors in New Hampshire, USA - 3_6_20_6_A3 metaG | ecosystem: Engineered > Bioreactor > Semi-continuous > Anaerobic >... | reverse complement strand
TTTTTCTCCCCTTAGCTTTAACTATTATAATCTTAATTTCTTTTCTTTTTGCACCCTATTAAGTCAATTCCTGTTTTCTTATTAATAAAATATAATATTTTAGCCACTTTAAATATTATATCATCAGAACATCTTATAGCTATGGATTTGCCAAAAGCTTTACCTCCCACAGTTAAAGATGCTATAAGAGATGTTACAATTACACTTAATACTATTGTATCCCTCAAATCATATATAGTTCCAAGTTTATATATTATATTTGTTCCTAAAGCTCCACTTAATATGCTACTAATATCTCCAATTACATCATTACAAAAATTTGAAACCTGACCAGCATTACGTACAAGTTTGATTGCATATTTTGCTTCAATAACCTTATTTGCTGCCATAGAATGGAAAGGAGTCTCTTCAGCAGAAGTCACTGCTATACCTATTACATCGAAAAAAACTCCTATAAGTATTATTGCTCCTAATAGCATAAAAGATAGAAATATATCTAAGTTTTTTACAAGTCCTTCAGTAATTGCATTAAGAAAACAAGCTGTAATAAAAGTCCATATAGATATGGTAATAACCCATTTTAGATTATATTTGCTGATTAAGCTATTTTCATCTTTTTTACTCATTTATGATTTATCCTCCAAATTTTTGGAATAACAGCTATAAAATCAAAAGCTGATAGCATTATGCTATCAGCTTTCTTAGGTGGTAATATGCTGAGTAAATCTTACGGCTTAAGGTCCAGTAGGATTTCCCTAATGAAAACTGCATGTCACCATTGCAGTGGTTTCCCTTTAATTTCATTACAGCCATGTCACCATTAGCAGAACTGGATCGCCACTTAGTCCGTACTGTAATCCTCAGTATATCTCATTAACAACAGTCTAGGAGTTTTCCTCTACAACCAGCCTAATCCTTATCCTCTTTTGCAATTTTGGTTTCGATAACAAAACTTTCACCATATGGGCCCTTTATGGTAAAAGTCGAACTTATCATCCGCCAAAATCACTCAAGGCAGGCTACACTGTGTTTAATTAATAATGCACAGGTTTATCTTACTAGATTCAAATTAATATGAACTCAAGTAAGTCTCCACGAAAGTAGGGTCAACGCCTGCATGCCATTGCAGATCGCCCCATCTTTCTTACTCCCTGTAACAACCCTCGACTGGGCGTCGCGGGCCACTACAAGGAACTTCATCGATATGCCCTTCGACGGATTTTTAGCCCCGCCCTCGAGATTAGCTGTATTGACTAGAATACTGTACCACCTACAGAAAGATAATTATAGCATAATTCCAGCTTTTTATCAATATTTAATAGCTTCTGTTAATTAGCTTATTTGTAAGATTCTTCAAGAACTTCACTTTATCGTCATCATAGTAATCTAATATTTCTATAGCTTTATTGCTTAAGCGCATAATTTCTTCATTAGCTTTTTCTATATTATTAAAAGTAAGATATGTAACTTTATTTATCTCTTTATCCTTATATATATCCAATAAATCATCTCTAATTTGATAAGCCAATCCTAAATATAGCCCAAAGTCTCTCATTCTTTTTACATCAAGTTCATTTCCTCCACCTAATATAGCGCCTGATACCGTTGATGCTTGGATTAAAGCTGATGTTTTGCATTCATACATAAACCTTAGTTTCTCCTGTTCCATATCTATCTCATTAGACAACAGATCAACAACCTGTCCACCTATCATTCCAAATACACCTGAAAAATCTGCTATTTCCTTGATAGCCCATATATTTCTTCTATAATCATCTATTGTTTCAGAATTATTTAATGCATAATTTGACATGGTTTCAAACGCATAATTCAAAAGTCCATCACCAGATAATATTGCCATAGCTTCACCATATACTTTATGGTTTGTTAATCTACCTCTTCTGAAGTCATCATCATCCATAGCTGGCAAATCATCATGTATTAGAGAATAGGTATGAATCATTTCGATTGCTAATGCATATGGAGTAAAGCGTAAGTAATTATCATCAAATATCTGGCAAACCTTTAACATAAGTATTGGTCTTATTCTTTTACCTCCAGATAGAAGGCTGTAATTCATTGATTCAAATATTTTATCCTGATATCCTGTTTTATCTTTAAATAAGTCCATCAGTTCACTATCTATAATTTCCTTTAAATATTTTATCTCTTCTTCAAATTGCATTCATCATACCTCCACAAAAAAATCCTCATCATTTAAATTACCATTATCATCCTTAATTAATACTTTTACTTCACCTTCCATCTTGCTTAATATTTCATTACAATGATTGTAAAGAGCAATTCCCCTTTTAAATTTCTCCATAGAATCTTTTAAAGATAGACTATCACTTTCCAACTCTACTATAATCTTTTCCAACTCTTCAATAGCTTCTTCATAAGACATATCTTCAATTCTCATTATTAAACTCTCCTTTGTTAATATTGACTACTTTTACTTTAATAATTCCATCTTTAATCATTATATTGAGTTCTTTATTAATCTCTACAGAATTTACAGAAGTAATTATATTTCCATCTAAATCTGTAATAATTCCATAACCTCTTCCTATAGACGATACAGGATTCAAGTAATTTAGAGTGTTATAAAGATTTTCAAGTATAGTCCTATCATACTTTATTCTATGTTCCACTGATAATAATAACCTTCTAAATAGATTATCCTCTAGCTGCATCATATCCCTTATTTTGTTTAGTGGATTATAATATGTTAGTTTATTATATATAAGTTTCATATAGGATGCATTATCATATATTTTATAATTTATAGCTTTTAGCAATCTATTTAATTTTTCATTCAGCTGTTCCATAAGCTTATTGGAGTCAGGAGTTACTATTTCAGCTGCAGATGATGGAGTTGGAGCTCTTAAGTCAGCTACAAAATCCGCAATGGTAAAATCTGTTTCATGTCCAACAGCTGATATTACTGGCTTTTTCATACTATAAATTGTCCTTGCTAACTTTTCATCATTAAAGCAAAAAAGCTCCTCTAATGAACCTCCTCCCCTTCCTACTATTATTAAATCAACATCTTCCCGATTATCAAGATATTTCAACCCTTCACATATGGAATCAACAGAATAAACGCCTTGAACTAATGCTGGATATATTAATATGTTAATACCTGGATATCTCCTCTTTGCAATAGTAATAATATCCTTAACTGCTGCTCCCACTGCAGAAGTTACTACACCAATTTTCTTAGGAAAACAGGGTAACTGCTTTTTGTTTTTTGGATCAAATAATCCTTCTTTTTCAAGTTTCAACTTTAACTTTTCAAAAGCATCATACAATTCTCCAATACCACTCTTTTCAATAGATGTAGCATATAGTTGATAGCTGCCTTCCTTTTCATATAGGGATATATAACCATATACAATAACCTTATCTCCATCTTTAACATTTAACGCTAACTTTTGACTATAACTTTTAAACATAACACAATTTATTTTGCTCTTTTGGTCTTTCAAGGTAAAATAGATATGTCCACTATAATGATGTTTAAAATTGGAAATTTCTCCTTCAACTTTCAAATCTGACAAAATAAAATCGCTAGAAAATAATCTCTTTATATATTGATTAACCTCACTTACCTTTAATGGTTTAGACGCCATTTTACCACCTACTGGATGTTTTTACTTTTCCCAAATATGCTACGCCAACAGCATTATCTGTACATAATCTGATATCTGGAAAATATGGAGTTATATTTTCATCGATAAGCCTTTTCTTTAAATTTTCTCTAATAATTCTATTTGCAGAAACTCCACCTGTAATTAGAATATCCTTAGAATTGTAAATTTTACAGGCTTTTCTGATTATCTCCACTAAATAACTGCTAATGACATTAAATATAGTATTTATAATATCCTCATAATTATATATATTACTATGTATCATCTTCTTAAAGTAATTTTCCATTCCTGACAAGTTGAACCACGTTTTATCCTTTATGCTTAGTGGAACCTTTATTTCTAATAATTTCCCTGTCATAGATAGAAAATCCATTTCTTTACCACATGGAAATTTTAAACCCATTTCTACTCCAATTCTGTCAATAAGCTGACCAACACTAATATCTAAAGTACCTCCTATTATTTCAATATTAAAGCAATTATTAAAATTGCTTACCATAAGCAATTCAGTAGTACCTCCTGAAATATGTAAACTCATAAATCTCTTTGAGTTTTTCAAGATATTATATATTACACCAGCACCTATATGTCCTTCTTGGTGGCTAAACTCATAATAATTTATTTTTAACATTCTGGATAAAATAACAGCCTGTCCTTTACCAACATTAAAAACAGGCATATATGATTCTTCAATATTTCTTGGTTTATGGCTGCAGGAAATACATTGTATTTTACTGACATCAATAACTGCTGCAACTTTATCAAATAATTCAGGTAAGTTGTTTACATGTTGAAAAACAGCTTCCTGCTGTCTTAAGCCTTTTTTGCCCTTTTCCACTTCTAATATCTTTCTTAAATCTAAAATTATTTTATTTTCTTCATCTATAACAGCTATTGAAGTAGTGTAGTTAGATGTATCAATACCCATAAAATATTTATTACTCATTTGCGTTTATACTCCTTACAAAACCACCCAATACTCCATTAATAAATCTTGCAGATTCATCTGTGCTATACTTTTTAGCTATTTCTATAGCTTCATTTATAGATACCTCTACAGGAATATCATCTCTATATAATATTTCGTATATAGCAATTCTCAAAGTACAAAGGTCTATCTTGGCTAACCTATGTATGTTCCATCTTTCAGTGTGTTCTTTTATATTTTTATCTAAGTAATGTAAATTTTCAACAATAGTAGTTATTGCATCATCAATATATTCCTTTTCACTTTGACTAAAATTGTTGTTCTCATAAAATAATTCCATCATTTCCTTAGAGTAATCAAAATTCATTTCCATCTGATATAACAATTTCATTGTAGATTCTCTTGCTCTTTTTCTTCCCATTTGTTTCCTCTCCTGTAATAATAATTATTGCATATCTAATATATCAAAATCTATTTTTAATAGCAATTATTCTGTCTAATAATATATCAATTATATTCTCACCATCATCTATCCTTTTGCCAATTATATAACCAATTACACAACATATGAGTATAAGCAAAGTTTTAAATATACCAATAGTAAGTATGAGTATAGATGTTAATAATCCTATTAATGTTCCAATAGTTTTCCCAGTATTTAATTTTATATATTCTAAAATTCTATATAATATTTCCTTTAACAATTATAACACCTCATCTATTCTATATTTCTATTAGGTGTAGACACATTTGTTATAATAACTTTTATTTCCATAATATTTACTCCTGTACATTTTTCTATATGTTCCTTTATCTTACCTTGCAATGTATTACTAATTTCAGTTATATTAATTTCAGGATTTACTTCACCTTTTACATAAATGTAAAGCTGTCCTTCCAATATATCAATTGTTACTTTAATATTATTCAATCCTGAAAACTTACTTGATACATGTTGTACAAGACCAATTATAGTTTCAGAAGAGATTTTTATTTCACCTAAGTCTGTCATCTTTTTTATATAATTAATATTGTTATCTTTGCTTCTCTTTATACTGTTGTAAAATACTAATAATCCTATCAAAAAAACTACTAATCCAATTGTTGAGTATATATAATTGCCTTTTATGGATTCTATTAGATATGAAATATTTTTAGCAGATAAAAAGTAAACTCTTTCAAAAGGTAAAAGTATAAGAATTATGGAAACTCCTATAAATATCAAAGATAGAATAAATAACAGAAATCTTGTACTTATTTTCATATTCTTTTTCCTCCTAAAAACTCAAAATTACCCTCTGTTTCCAGAGGGTAAGCAGATTATTTTACTCGTGGTTCATCTTCTATAACAGGTTCTTCCTTTGGTATATTAACTCCCTGAACATTTACATTTACCTCTACAACCCTTAAACCTGTCATAGTCTCTACTTTATTTTTCACATTTTCCTGAACATTTCTTGCTACTTCAGATATTTTCATTCCATATTCAACAATTATGAATAAATCTATAGCGGCTTCCTTTTCGCCTACCTCAACTTTAACCCCTTTAGATAAACTTTTCATTCCCAACATTTCAGTAATGTCACGTGTAATACCACCACTCATTCCTGCAACCCCATCTACCTCAGTTGCAGCTAAACCAGCAATAATAGAAACAACATCATTTGCAATTTTTACAGTGCCGTACTTAATTTTCTCTTCTCCTGTATTTTCTGTCACATTTTACACCTCCTATTTCTGTATACCTTTAAGGTTATTATATCAAAGCCATAAGTTTTTTACAAATGATTCTAATTCTTTTTCATAATATTTACATCTGAAGCATCCAAATCAGTTTCACTTAGAACTATTTCAAGTATTTTCACTACATCTTGTTCTGTAAGCTCTTCTTTTCCTACTACAACCTTTGCATCATCAACTGTAAGAAATACTAAAGCTTCCTCAAATCCCTTTGCTTTAATCAAACCTTCTATTGCTAATTCTTTTTCAGCCAAATCTCCTATTTCCATAATCTTTTTCTGAGCTTCGGTTACCATTTCCTGGCTAGAATTTTCATTATTAACTATATCATTTAATCTGTCTATTAATGCAGCCCTTAATTTATCCCTTGACAACCTCTGTTCAATAAAATAATTCTTTGAAACCAAACTTTCCTTATTACTAATTGCTTGTGAAATATCTTCTTCAGTTTCAATAATCATATCATCCAAACTCTTCCCAGATTCTGAATCCAATATTTCAATATTATCTATATTCTCTCCTTCTGATATAGTTGGCACAAGGCTGTCGGATTCTGATTGAACTTGCTTTGCTAATTCCTCTTCCTCATAATCCTGATAATCACTTGAAACTCTTGCAGATGCCTGCTTAGTTAAATTATGGTTTATATATCCTGTTATTACCAAAAGAGCTACCAAAACCACTATTATAGCTGGTTTTTTAATTGTAAACATATTATCCCCCTCCTATTTACCAGAATATACTTCAACCCTGTTTCCAGGTATTCCTAATACAGTTTTAACGGCTTCATAAAGCATTTCTTTTACTGATAAATCTTCTGCTCCTTCTGCAATCACTATTACACCCCTAATTGTAGGTTTTATTTCTTTTATAACTATTGGAGAACCTTCATCTCCAGTAACCACCTGAATTGTCATATCTTCTCTTATAACTTCTCTCGTACCTCCCTGTGAATCAATTTCCTTGGTAGTTTCATTGTTTTTTGTAGTATTAAATGCAGGAACCACTTCTTCTGTTTCTTCAAGAGTTATCATTACTTTTACTTCCCCCACTCCTTTTAATTGACTAAGCGTATCTTGAAGCTTTTTTTCTAAAACCGAACTATAATCATATGTCAAATTATTGTAGGACTCCTCATTTACGTATTTATTATTAATACTAGTTTTTTTATTTTTTTCATTGCTCATAAGATCAGCAAATATGAACACCATAATGCCTATTATGAATAATACTAATATGTTTCTCATAAAATCCTTATTATTGTTTTTTTTCAAATACTCTCTTAATTTATTTATAATACTTTCCATCATGTTCACCTTCCCTCACTTGTATTTATATATACTTTTACTTTATCTTTGGATATATTATACTTGTCATTTAATATATCAACTATTCTCTCTTTTTCTCTTAAGAGTTCATCCTTTGTATTTTCAGATGATTTATCAATTATAATTTCCTCTATATTAATTACATTTATTGAATTATCCTCTTCAATATTCTCACTTTTTTTCTCCTTTAGCACAATCTCAACATATTGAATATTTCCATAGTTAGTTTCATCCTCAAATATTGAAATATCCAATTTAGAAATATAATGATTTGTTAAATCTCCAATTGACTCTAATATATCATCTTTAATTTTATTTATATATATGTCTTTTATCTGTTTTTCCTGTGTTAAAAAAATTTTATCATTATAAACCTGCTGAGTTTCAATTAGACCTGTAATGTTTTTAAAAATTTCCTTTTCTATATCATAGCTGCTATAAATTAAATTAACGAAGGGCGTAATAATCACAATAATTATTAGAAACCCCATAAACATTTTTATATATTTCTTCAAACTGCCATTTGGAATTGCAATTTCAATTATTGATATGAAAACGAAAACTGTTGCGATAGACTTAACCCAATCTTTCAAAAAGGCTATAATATTCATTACCATCACCTACCTGAACATTAATGCTGCATTACCTGCTTCAACTATTACTGTTATCGTTATAAAAAACATTGTAGCTACTGCAAGAATGCCTACTAAAACCATTATTAAGTCCTTGGATACTTCCCCTAAACAATCTGAAATATTGTCTGTCACAATAGGTTGAACTAAAGCTGAAATCAACTTGTAAGCAAATAATAGAACCAATATTTTTATTGCTGGAATTAGTATTATTAAAAATAAAGCTATTAATCCAACCATTCCTATACCATTTTTTAATATTGCAGAACCTCCCACTACAGTTTCAACTGCATCAGATAAGAACTTGCCAATAATAGGTATAAAGTTATCTACTGCAAACTTAGCAGTTCTTATTGTGATGCCATCTATATTAGTCCCTATACCGTATATTGTAATAATGGCAACAAAAATCGTAAAAGCTCCTCCTAATATGAAAACTACTATCTGACGTAATAATTCAGAAAGCTTTGTAAATTGAGCTTTCTGAGATATATTGCTTATTATGCCTACTATAAAAGTAAAAAGTATAAGGGGAAATACAACACTTTTTATTAAATTCCCTATTATATTTACAGTACCTATAACCACTGGATGAAAAAGAAGTCTCGTACCTGTTCCACTTACTGCAGTAAGCAAAACTAATAATACTGGTAATATCACCTCCATAAAATCTACCATTCTTACTACTGTATTTTTTGCCAAACCTATAGCCAATACAAAGCTATTTATTATCATCATTGATAGTATTATATAACATGCATAATGTCCTAGTTGAGCTATACTATCATCCTCAAAGCTTGTTTGTAAATTTGTTAAAATTGAGCAGGCAATTATTACAACAAGTATCTGAATGATAAGTGTCAAATTGCCAATTACTTCATCCAGTATTGCTCTTAATACTCCCCTTGTCATGCTTTTAAAATCTATTGAAGCATCACCTCTTAAAATAGACAAAATATAATCCTTAATATTTATACTAGGAAAATATTCCTCGTTATCTCTTTTTAGATCTTCTAAAACAAGTTCTAATTCCCTTATATCTAGACTATTCAATTGCTCCCTTATAAAATTATCAAACACATTGGAGTCCTCAACTATTTCAAAATCATCTGATACTTGAGCATATGACCATCTACATGACATTAATATAAAAAACAATGTAAATATAACTATCCTTCTGTTTATTACCATCCTCATCCACCTTTTAAGGAAGTATTTTTATTATTAGATCCAACAAAGCTAATATAATCGGCATTGCTAATACCATCATAATAACCTTTCCGCCTAATTCAATTTTTGAAGCTACTGCATTTTCTCCTGCATCCCTCGATATTTGAGCTCCAAACTCAACTATGTATGCAATTCCAATAATCTTTAATATAGTAGAAAAATAAGTAAATTCCATATTAACACTTCTTGATAAGCTACTTAATGTTTCAACTACATATCTTATCTTATCAATCACCATTAAAAAAATTATCATGCCAGTTATTGCACTTACAAGGAGTGCAAATTCAGGCTTATTTGATTGTCGTAGTAATACTATCAGTATTGTTGATATTATTCCAATACCTACAATTTGCACTATATCCATAACATCCCATCCTATTAATACAGTTGAAATATAGTTTTTATGCTATCAAAAAGTTTTGAAATCAGCCCTATAACCATTCCAAACACTATTATCACACCAACCAATGTTATAATATAAGAAAATTCCTTTTTATCTGCTTTATCCAGAATTATATTGAGTATTCCTAACAATATACCTATACTTGCTATCTTGAATATCAAGCTTATATCCATATATTCCTCTCCTCTATAATAGTATTATTACAATGGCAACTCCCATCAAAATGCCTAGATTTTTATACAATTTCTCATTCTTATCCATTTCCATTTTTGCATCTTCCTGCAATAATCGAATCTGATTTAGTATAATTCTGAAATTCTTCTCCTGGTCCTGTCTATCTGATGAGCCTAATACTCTGCCTAGAGATAAAAGTAGTTCAATATCCTTATCTTTTAAATTTAGCTCCTCTTTAGCTATATTTACTACGCTTAAAAAACTATTGAATACATCCGCTTCCTTATTTGCCAACAGATTTGATCTTATATTCTCAAATAGAAATGACACTTTTTTATTCCCTTTTTTATAAACATTAAATAAAGAATCAGGTAATGGATATGCTCCATATACAATTTCAGTCTCTAATATCTTTATACATTGCTCTAGAAGGTACAAATTTTCAAATCGCCTTGTAAACCTATTTCCATAATTAAATCCAAGTATTGTAGATGAAAATATGATTAAAAATCCTCCTATTAATTTAAGAGCAATCAACAAATCACCCCTTTTTCTATTGTTGTAAATTTATCTCCATCTATAACGCTCCTTATAGTGCCAACTCCCAATGAATTGTCTAAAAATACATACCTTTTAAATATCTTGTCATTAACCAGAATATTCAAACTTCTTCTTGAAAGAAGATCCTCGACAGAGCTTCCATGAACAGTTGCAACTATCTTTACTCCAGCTTTAATTATTTCATGAATTGCTTCAACATCCTGTATGCTTCCAATTTCGTCCATTGCTATAACTTCTGGAGACATAGCCCTTAACAGCATCATAGTTCCATCCTTTTTATTGCATCCATCTAATACATCCGTTCTTGGTCCAATATTATGTTGAGGAACACCATTATACATTCCTGAAATTTCTGATCTCTCATCTATTACTCCAACTTTAAACCCTTTACCTTGTAATAAACCTATCCCACTGCTTAAATTTCTTATTAGATCTCTCAAAATTGTTGTTTTACCACATTGAGGAGGTGAAACAATCAACGTATTATGTATTGAATTGGGATAATCTATAATAAATCTAATCAATTTGTCTGATATACCTATCTTTTCTCTTGCAATTCTAATATTCAGCGATGAAATGTTTTTTATCTTGTCTATTCCATTAGCACTATAAAGAACCTTTCCTGCTATACCTACTCTATGTCCTCCTTTTAAAGTTATAAATCCATTCCTTATCTCCTCTTCAAATGCATAAACAGAATAATTGCTAATAAGTTGAAAAGTCTTAATTATATCACTTCTTTCAACTATCACCCCTTTTTCTTTATCGTTTGTGATCATTCCTTCCCTAGTTACAAAATAATCTTTATTCATACAATATATATTAAGCGGTGCGCCACTTCTCAGCCTTATTTCTTCTGTGCTTGCTTTATAAATTGCTGGAATTTTACTTAAGGTATTGCTCAATTCTAAACTAATATATTCTAAAACTTTTTCATATATTCCTATATCCTTATGTTCCATAACCTGTCCCTCCTTTATATATAGATATGAACAAGCTAAAATAATATGCAAAAAAAAACTTAAAACCATTTATGGTTTTAAGTTTAAATTACTTTATTATTTATCTTTCATCATATTCTAAATCATCGTCGCAACAATCACAGTCCATATCATCGCATTCATCATAATCTTCATAATCATCGTATTCATCTTCATCTTCATAATCATCATAGTCATATAATTCATCTTCAACATCAGTCAAGTCTTCATCAATATAATCTACATATTGCTCAAGGTTTTCATAATTCTCTGCTAGTTCATTGATTGCATCTGCAAAGTCATCTAAAGCATCTACTATATGTAATAATAGCTTCCCTTCCTTCGAACTCTCATCAATTTCAAGACCTTCAGCTAATCCCTTTAGATAAGAAACTGTTTGATACAGATGTTCCATTATTATCCCTCCTTTATTTTATATACCTTATTATTATATCCTAAACCCTGGATAAATACTCACCAGTTCTAGTATCAATCTTTATTTTATCTCCTTCATTTACAAATAATGGGACGTTAATTACCAGACCTGTTTCCATAGTTGCTGGTTTTGTTGCTCCTGTAGCTGTATCTCCTTTTACACCAGGTTCTGTATGTGTTACAACTAGCTCTACAAAATTAGGAGGAACAACTTGGAATGGTTTACCTTGATAGAATCTTATTATTGCAACATCATTCTCCTTAATATACAATATAGCATCTTCAACCTGATCCTTTTCTAATGGTAATTGCTCGTATGTTTCATTATCCATAAAGTAATATAAATGCCCATCATTATATAGATATTGCATTTCCTTTGTTTCAATCCTTGCTTCTGGAAATCTATCAGTTGGATTAAATGTAGTTTCCTTTGTTGCCCCTGTCATAACATTTTTAATCTTTGCTCTTACGAAAGCAGCTCCTTTACCAGGCTTAACATGCTGAAAATCTATAATCTGATAAACGTCTCCATCCATTTCAAAAGTATTTCCTTTTCTAAAATCTCCTGCTGATATCATTTTTTAACCTCCTCATATTATTATTTATCATTTTCAGTAATTATTAGGCAAATAAGTAACTATAAACTCTTATTCCAGCTAATTTATTCTTTACATACAGAAGCAATTACACATTTTCCTTATAATTGTATTAATAATACCCTCTTTAATATCCCCTATTTGCTATTTAATTATATCAATCCTTAAAGTCAACTACAAGAGGAAAGAGACTTAAATATAGAAATAATTTCATCTCCTACCATGTCTAAGGTTTTTCCATCTACATCTATTATATAATCCGCAAATGAAAAATACTTGTCTTTTCTATTCATGTATAGATTTTTGATTGTATCATATAAATTTTGAGCATTCTTTAAAAGAGGTCTTCGATTATCGTCACTTAAATCTGTTAATAAATTTTTATACAAAGTGTCCACTTCAGCTAAAAGGAAAAACACAACTCCCTTCTCTTTTAAAAGATTGATATTGTTGCTATTTAATATAACTCCTCCTCCTGTTGATATAACTTTCTTTTCAAATAAATGTATTTTCTTTATTAAATCTGCTTCAAGGTGCCTAAAAAATACTTCTCCATATTCCTCAAATATCTTGTCAATAGTCTTTCCTGTTGTTTCTATTATAATATCATCAGTATCAATAAACTCCATATTTAATTTGTGACTAATGTATTTTCCTACAGAAGACTTTCCAGCACCGCTCATTCCAATTATTACTATATTCTCTTTTTTGCATTTTTCATTCATTACATAATCTTCTCCTACTTATCAAAACTGAATAATATTGATTATTTAGTTTTAATATGCCTTTCATTTCAATTGCTCTTAATACTTCTAATCTCTAGTTTTATAAATTCAGGCAAATATATTCCATATTTTCTTATCTGTGAAATATCATACTGAATTTGCAATTTTTCATCTTCAATATTCTCATAACCCTTATGAATCAAGATTCCATTTACTTTCATATTTGCTGAAGGGTCAATTCTTATACTACCATCTACAATTAATATCCCATTGAACTCAAAATCACTACATATAATTAAATCACCTTCAACATATATTATACCCGACAATTTAAAATTTCCTAAAGCATTTAAATCCATAAAGGATACTTGTGAACCTATACTATTTTGCCTAACTATCAAAAATATTTTATCAGTTGCAAAAGTCTCTACTTTAACGGGATATTCAATGCCATTTCTATAACACTCAATATTATAAGCATTAGAATCATTTATCAATCTTATTTCCTCATAATCTTCCAAACAAGTTCCATATATACCTCTATCTAGTTCTGGTAATTCCAAACTGTTTCTAAGAAAACTCATATAATCATTAAATACGTATTGCTTTTCTTCATCCAAAAAACCCGCTGAAACAATTGGTATCCCCAATTCAAAAAGATCATTTATCACTGTAATTTTAGATACAACTTCTCTATTGATATTATTGAATGTACTTTTTGTTTTTAACTCAAGTATTATTCTTCCATCATAATCATGATATATATTTGCTAAAGCTACATTATTTGAATCATCTTCTGCGAGGTCCTCCTTATCTAAGTATATTGAGATACCTTTTATTATTTTTATATATATATCTTTTACAAACTGATTAATACGAGGCATAATAGCATTTAAATATTTACTTTGATTTAATATCAGATAAACCTTTCCTTCGGAAAAATAGTAAGATTGTATGCTATTTACAGTAGAGGTCACTATCATATATTCTAGACTATATGTATACATTAAATATAGAGAAGAAATCAATATAATGGACATTATAGCTAAGGCCATAATGGTAATAAAACCATTATTATCTTTCACAATAATTCCTCCAAGTCACTAATACTCCACTGTACATCTAACACCAATTGTTGATTGAAACTTATAATCCCTATTAGTATCATCACGTAAAATAAAGTTTAAATGAATAATCTTTGTTTCAAAGTCAATATATGTATCTTTTATTGAATTTACATTTTCTGCTACTATATTAAAGCCACTGAATGAACCAGCCTTAGGCAATGTTTCATTTGCCCTATTAGTAGCTATTCTATAGATTTTATTATCTTTATGATAAAAAGTAACATAATTATATGAATACCCTCTTGGCTCATCAGGGTCAAACTTGAATATAACAAATCCTATATTATCTTTATACATATCATCTAAGTCAGATATTTTTCCTGTTGAAAGTATCTTATCTGCACCTTTTATCTCCTTTTTTATGTATTCTATAGCATGTCTACCATTTAATAATATCTCATCTTCGTTTTGCCCTTTTATATATCCCTGTATAGTAAATCTCATTAATGAAAACATTGTCAGTAATATAAAAGACCCTATAGCAATATACAATAAGAGCTCCATTAGTGTAAACCCATTATTATTATTCATTCCCTTTGGATGGAATAATGGACCGGAAAATGACGTTTTCAATTTTCCCTCCTTCTTCACCTGATGATGCTTCCACATGTATTTTCCACAGTTTTTCATTGAAGCTATCTTTGCAAATTCTCAATCTATAGTTACAATAATATTCATCATCTAGAGGTAAATCTACAACTACACTTTCATTTTTTGCAAATATTTCTATTAGTTCACACAATGATATATCAAAAATATAGTCATCATTTGTATATTTTGGGTCGTAATTTAATATCTTTTCCATTGCAGATTCAGCAAAAAAAGCCATATCAGTCTTTATTCTAGCTAACCTCATATTATCTATGGATGTACTAATTAAAGGTAAACAAGTAACAGTTATTATTCCCAAAATGAACAGTCCCATTAAAATCTCAACAAATAGGAATCCATTCTTATTTAGCATAATATCACCTATTACTATGGATTGGTTTTAATATTTACCTTTCCAGTCACAGGAGTAATTGTTATCTCTACTTTCTCCCCTTTCCTGTTTTCCAAATATATTGTTCCAGCTATTAAAGGTGCACCAGAATAACTAAATGTAATTTCATTTTGAAAAATATTTGTTTTAATTAATTTGATGCCATATGTAAATTTCTTCTCCTTAATAATGTTCTTACCTAGATTGCTATAATTGATAATAGTATAGGAATTCTTACTTATATTTATATTTACAGTATATAGCTTTGCTTCTACTATTGCCCTGTTTCTTGCATATTCTATGTCTTTTTTGAATTCCCTTAATTCCCTTTTTTCCTTAAAACCCAAAACTATAGTACTATTCAATATAACAATCGTTAATATTGTTGAAATAATACATATTACAATTATAACTTCTATAAATGTAAAACCTTTATTATCCCAACATCGCAGAATTAATACCTCCATTCATTTATAATGTAAAGCATATAGATGGCCTCAGCTCTTGTCAAATTATTATCTTTACTATAATAGCTTTTACATTTATACTGCTTTTCATATAGCATTTTAGCTGAAACATTATACCAATGAAAATTCTCCGTATTAAGTATTTTTCTCATTATGGTTTCAACTTCACTATAGGTTATTGGAGAATTTATTTTAGTTGAATAAGAATCTTCTATATACCCTTTTTTAAGTGCATATTTCATAACATCTTCAGTTGAAGATTTATGTGAGTCTAATCCAAACCATTTATATACTCTATTCAATATTACAAAAAACTCTCCCTTTGTAATCTCTTTATCTGGCTTAAATGTTCTATCATTATATCCAGATACAATACCTCTTCTTTGAAAAGTTATAATTTCATCTTTTGCCCAATGACTCCTTGTATCAAGTAATACTTTATAGTTATTATCTACATAAACCCTATATATACTACCATTTTCTTTAATAGAATTTGGTTTTACAAGGGCTCTAATATATCCATTTTCAATTATGGATGGAATATAATACCAAGAATCTCCTACCTTCTTGTATATACCTCCATTGCTTCCTCCATAATACTCAAAAGCTAATTCAATATATTTCTCATCGTTAATTTCATTAGTTTTATTAATAATGTTGACTTTATATATTTCAGATGCCTTTATTAATCCATTGGAAGAGTTATCTACCATAACCTCCAACTTTACTGTTATAGGATTATAATAAGTTCCACTATCTACCTTTAATGTAAAAACATTATCAGCTGATTTAATCTCTCCTCCTGATATTGGAATCGTTCCAATTACAGATTTATTAGCAATAAACTGGCTATAGAGTTTTTCATATTCATCATTATAACCCTCGTATAATCCTTCAATGAAACCACTTATAAAGCTATTTCTATAAGCTGTATTCTGTAAAAATAGATTGTAATCCCTTATTATTTCAGAAGTTAAAGGATAATGCTTTTTCCAGTTGCTTTCCATATTACTATTGAAATCTTCTGATGCAAAGAATTGTCCCAGTTTTAATCCTGAACTTTTGCCATTTGCATAACCATTCTCGTATGATTTTGAATCATCCTCATTTTTCGCACTGTAATAGTATTTGTTATAGCTTTCTTCATACGCTTCTACAAAACCTGCAATAAATCCATCTCTAAAGTTCTTATCAACATTATCTAGAGAATAATCAGCTTCTATTTTTTTGTCAGCAGGCATATTTCTTTTATAATTATTGCTTAATCCGTTTAAATAATCCTTAATTCCATTCATTTCACCAAGAAGGCTCCCAAAGTATTCACCGTTGGCTATTCCATATTCATATGATGTCTGCATGGAGCTGAAATTTGCATTTATATATCCTTCTCTATATCCCTTTTCAAAGCTTTCCTTAAAAGTTTTCAAAAAAGATATTCTATCCTGATTGGTTAGTTTCTGTAAATTATAATTTGCTATTAAAATGCTATCTGAAGGAAGTTCTGATTTTGGATTATATTTTTTCCCATCTTTACAATCTCTGATTCCATATATATCACCTAAAGTTTGTCCCAGCACATCTGCATATTCAACAGATTCAACTACAGCTGATGTATTATTACTCTTATCCTTTTTATAGCTTTTCTCAAATCCTTCGTAGTAACCTTCTATAAAGTGATTTCTATACACAGAATCCTTATTGCTGAAATACATTTCATATATGGAAATAACTTCATTTATATTAGGTATATGATCATATACCAATCCATGATTATAGCCAATCATCTCTCCAATTTCCTTTATTTGTTCATACTCTTTTTCAATAGAACTTCCAAAAACCATTTGGGGAAAAATTAATAATAATATTAGTAAAATTACAAGAGATTTAAAATATTTCATATCCTAATTCCTCCTACCTTGGTATAACCAAGATTCTTCCTGGTTGAATACTGTCTGATGTAATTTCATTATATTTCTTAATTAGGCTTTTTTGGCTCGTAGTATTATAGTACTTTATACTTATATCGTCCAGAGTTTCCCCTTCTTTAACTAAATGGAATACAAAGGATTGTCCTGAATTGTTGCTATCCATAGGATAATTAGCTTCAAGTCTATCAAATAATATTACTCCAAAATCGTCTCTATAGTCAGTCAGCTCTAAGTATAACTTATCTATTTTAAGAGGATACAACGAAACATCCAAAGGTGGAGCAACTTCTACATAATTCCAACCTATCCATGAAATTCCTTCAGAAATGGGAAGGCAATACTCTTCATTATTCTGACCTATTAGCCTAATTCCTATTGTCGATGGCGAATACCCATAAGAATATACCCATATTCCTATTGAAGATGGAGGATATTTAATCGAAATATCTTCATCTGACAAATCTATATATGCTCTATTTTCATCCTCAATAGCCATAATACTGTATTCCAGTCTAACAGAGCTATTATTTGATTTACTTTTCGATGATTTAAATACATTTCCCTGAACATATTTATTAGAAGGAATGAAATCATAATACCCTTTTTCAAAATCCTCCAACAGCTCTCTATAGTATATATCCTGAACTTCTCCTTGAACCTCTTCTATTACCTCATTAATCTCTTCATTGGTTTTGTCTACATTTATATCTTCTTCATATTCATAAAAAGGCTGGAATGGATCTTCTTTTATTTCACTAGTATTTTCGGAAATGTTTATTACATCTTTTATACCACCATAGTCATTCATACTATAAAAGCTTAAGGATATAGTACCTACTAGTTGATTACCCGTACTATCCATAATTAAGCTAGTTATAATAATCTTTTTAGGATAAGATGAAATACCTTTTAATACTCTTAATACTCCTTCATAAGAACCTTTGTAAGGTATATCAACATCCATCCTCATAAATGGTATATCTCCTATTTGCTCTTCCTGTTGCTCGTAGAACACCATATCCTCTGCTATAAAACCATCATCAGTTGTTATATCCTTCAAGAGGCTTATTATTTTTGACTGACTTAATGAAGTAAAAAATTTGCTATCAATGTTCTCTTTTTGATCTTTAAGTTTCGCTAGTTCTTCTTCAATATCCTTTTCACTTCCAATAATTGAATTTATTTGAGATATTCTGGTTTCTAATATTGATTTCTGCTCCTCTAAACTCTGCAATTTATTGATTTGAGGATTGATTATGAATGTATAGACTCCCCATACAACTATTACAATTAGCAAAATAATAAGTAAGTTCTTTTCCCTTTTTGTCAGTCTACCTTTAATTTTCGGGTTCTTCAATAACTGTGTTTTCTCCATCTGTCATCACTTCCTTTAGCCTTAAATCCAATATAAAGCTGTAATATTGCTCCTCTTTTGATATTGATGAAACAAATACTTCCTTGATTTTTTCAAAAGACTCGAGATTGTCAATAAAATTAGCTATTTGCAACTGGTCCTTTGCCTTTCCAATAATGCTAATTTTATCAGTATAAAGACTTAAAGAAGTAAGGAATACATCATCTTGCATACTTGAGGTAATCATTTCTAGTATGCTGTCATCAATTGTAGCATTTTCATCAATAAATTTTTCCTGAATTTCCGTTTGATTTATACTATCTTTTAAGGAATCCAATTCGTTATTCTTTTCATTTATTTCATCAATCTTTTTATTTACCTTTTCATCCTCAAGTACACTGTTCAATGTTGTAATTTCCTTGGACAGTTTAACAATCCTGAACTGATTAAAAACAGAGTATATTATAATTAAAATAATGAAAATAGCTCCAGCTATGTAAAAAGCTATTTGTCTATCTATTTTTATCTTTTTCCTAACTATATAAGAATCAAAAAAGTTTATATCTTTCATAATTACACTCCTGATGTTCTAATAATAGTGCCAATCGAATTTGCATAATCTGAAAAGTTACCTTTAAAATCAACATTATCAAGGGTTTTAATTGATATGGCAGGTATGTTAAATATATTTGAAAACATGTTGTCTAATCCATTTATATTAGAAGCTCCTCCAGTAATTAATATAATATTAATATTATTATCAGGTCTTCTTGATAAATAAAATCTGAATATCATTTCAATTTTTTCAGATAAAAGTATCATAGAAGTTCTAATAATATCTGTAACTGTATGCCTATTACTATCCTTATCTGCTCTATTGATATCCTCTATTTTTAGCTTTTCATCCTCAACTTCTTCCATAGTTATTTCATTGAAATTCAATATGCTTTGGTCTATATAACTTCCTCCAACTTCAATTATTCTTGAAACAAGTATATTCCCATTTTTTATAATGGATATTTTAGTACTATCATACCCTATATCTATATTAGCAAAGGTTATATCCTCTGTAGGATAAGTATTATTTATTAAACTGCTATACTGTATTAACTTAGCTATGGAATTTGGTTGATAATCCATTACAAGAGGATTTAAGTTTAAACTTTTTAAAAGGTCAAAATAGTCTTCCACCATATCCTTTGGTATAGCAATAATCAACAGATTCATCTTTTCAATATTGTCCTCATAAAATGTCTCCAATACTTTATGCTGAATTATATATTTATCCATACTTACAGGTATGTATTCTTCAATCTGAAATTTCAGGAAGCTTTCAATATCATCTTCATCAACCTTTGGAATTGTTATTTCACGAGTAAGAATCTTAGAGCTGTTTACTGTCAGGTATACATTTTTTGTCTTAACTTTCTTTTTCTTCAGCTCTTCACTTATAATATAATGCAACAAATCCTTATCCACAATACTTCCATCTTCCAGTACACCAGTTGGCGTTCTGATAGTAAAATATTTATCTATAATAACTCCTTTTTTATTCTCTTTACCTTCTACTACCTTTATGTTATAAGCACCAATATCCAAGGCTATAACTCTTTGCTTTTCCGAAAAACTTAATGTCAATGTCAATCATCTCCTTTATAGGTGCTATATTCTACTATACTTCCATTCATATTTTTACTACCTTTTATATTTAAAAGTTCAATATAATAATCTATTTCATGTACTTGTTTTCCATCAGTGCTTTCACCTTCTATAATTACATGAAAAAGTTTTCCATCTAACTGGAATTCTAATTTATCTATTAATACAAATTTACTATCTGAAAGTTGATACTCTATTCCGGATTTTTGCAATATGATCTGTTTTTCCTTCAAATAGATAAGGTTATTAATCTCATCTAGAGAATCAGGGTTTTTAATTTTTTCTTCAAATTCTTCATTTGAATATAGGTTTATATTATCTGCATATTTTAACTCCTTTTCAACCCTCTTTTGTACATTAGATAAGCTAGTCATCAAATCATATTTCATATTGCTTTTATCTATTGTATTGTAATTAAACTTAAGAAAACTAAATAAAAGTAGTGTAACCATTGCTATTATTAAAATGTTTAGAACTAGCTCAATTAAAGTCATTCCTCTATTTCTAGTCGTTATAATCTTCATTTTAGTTAACTCCCGAAGGAACATATGTGGTTAGTTCCACCTTTCTTCTGCCATTATCATAGAAGTTTAATATTTTTACTTCATATACTATTACTGAACTATTAAGTTCATCAATTTTCATTTCATCCTTTTTAATAAAGCAGTTAATTTTTGAACCTTCATATTCATAATAATCATTTTTTTTAATAAAACTTTCATTGCTACCATCATACTTGCTTAATACCTGCAAAATTTCTTCTAATATTTCTTCATCATTATTTTCCTTAATCTTTATACTTATCTGATCCAAAATACTCTTCGCTTCTAATGTAGCATCCATCCTTTTACCTGAATTTGTGATTCCTATGCTCATATTAGTAAAATAGCTCATAAAAGTAACTGCTATTATCCCAAATATAGCTAAGGTCATCATCACTTCCAATAAAGTCATACCTTTATTATTCTGACCATATGACACTATAGCCTTTTTGAGCATCATTTACAACTCCTTTAAAAACAATCATATCAACTAGCTTGCCCTTTATTCCTGTAAGAGGTTTTTCATCCCAGTGTTCGCCACCATCCTTTGAAATAAGTATCCTTTTTCCAGTATCATTTATAGCTACAATATTTTCATTATATCCAGATACTTGGGTATAGTTTGCATACCAGTAATTGTTACCATCATAGAATCTATTGTCCTTAATAATATCTTCTCTTGGAAATATAGACCAATTTACTCCATCATCAGATATAATAATAGATCCTGCGCCTCCTACTGCAATAAACTTGTCCTTTGTCCATGTAACCTCATTTAATTCATATGCACTAATAATGCTATCATTAATTTTACTCCAGTTTTCTCCATCTTCAGAATATAATATAATAGGATAATCACTGCTCTCATAACCAACTACAATAAACTTGTCCTTTCCATATACAATGGATTTATATCTACCATACATTCCATAACCAGGAATATTAATTTCTTTCCCATTATTGTTTTCATCTATATAATAGATTTTTCCGTTTTCATCTTCAGATATTAATACTATAGATTTATTTCCTCTAGCAAGTTTGTCTCCCTTAAAACCATTAAGTTTAGATTTCAAATCCTCCCATTTTTTATCTAAAATATCAAATTTCAAAATCTTCCCACTGCCATTTCCATTTCCATTATTATTCCCTTCAATAGCATAAAACGAACCTCCGTTTTCTTCCTCTGCATAGGTTGCAAATACGAAGGCATTTCCATAATTATTACCGCTATCCATTGATCCTGTCCACTGATCTTTTTCTATATCATAAACTAAAGCCTTTAGTTCTTTACTTCCATTTCCACCACCTACTAGAATCAAATTGCTTCCAAAATCCCATGCAAAAGACTTTGGATATGAGAAAGATTTTCCTTCACCATCTTTTACACTTATTTCTATTTCATTGGCTGTAAAATCACCGTCATCATTTTCCATAATAGAATACACCCTTGATTCATCATCTACAGCAAAAATACTATAGGAAGTACTTAAATAAAATATAACATCTGCTTCAGCCCTTCCTTCTTTTCCTTTTATTTTCGCTAGGGATACAATATTCAGATGTGTATTGCTTTTTCTGGTAACAGTGACTTCAGCTTCTCCATATGAAAATCTAACATCATAGGTTTTGCAATCTTCCACCAGTTGACTTCTAACTTTATCAATATTCTTCAGTACTAAATCAGCTGCAGATTTGGCTATATAATAGGCTTGCACATTTACTTCATTATAATCAGCATGTTTTGAAGCTGAATAGGAAATTCCATATATGCCAAGTGAAAGGACTGAAAATATGACAAGTATAAAAAGAAGAGATATTAATATATTCCCTTTATAGTTTTTCATCATCTCACCCCAAAACTTTATATAGGTACCAATAAATAATTTCATATCCCCAAAACAATGAAATCAAAAATCCAATAATCAAAAATGGACCAAAAGCAATGGGATCCTTTCTTTTTTTTATTTTAAATATTAATAAAAATATTGAAATAATACCACCTAGCACAAAGGACAGGAACATATTCAGAAATATGCGGGGTATTCCAAG
>Ga0134092_1001166_pt1 | contig 23682 bp, 10 predicted proteins | sample 3_6taG_FD_94454 | JGI IMG/M metagenome (GOLD analysis project Ga0134092, IMG submission 94454) | Switchgrass degrading microbial communities from high solid loading bioreactors in New Hampshire, USA - 3_6_20_6_A3 metaG | ecosystem: Engineered > Bioreactor > Semi-continuous > Anaerobic >... | reverse complement strand
CCGCATAAAATTCTCCTGACATCAGGTCAAGCAGCCTGAATGAAGCGGATTCTGATGCTCCCGGTATTTGTATGATGGCGTGGGTATCTTTCTTTTCATCGGTATTTGCTATAAATATGAGTTCTCCTTCTCCTGTTTCCCTTATACTGCATATAATACTTGAAGCATTACGGTTTGTGTTCCTGTCTGTTATCCTGACCCTGCCGCTGTAGTATTTATCAAGCAGGGAGATTGCCTGTGATACTGAGGAAGTTTTAGTTCCCTGCCCGAGCAAGGGCATGTCATTTTCTTTTATGCCATCAATTCTGTCCGGGTAGGGTTTTACGAAAATCAGCCTGTCTTTTCCCGCGGCCTTGGCAAATTCCTCCAGCAAGCGCACGGTATTCTTCCTGAGGGTGCAGCAGGGAGGAACAACCACCGTTGAATAGCTGTGGGTGCCAATTACCAGTTTGCCGCCTTCTACCCGTGCGTGCTCTTCCATTATGATTTCATCCCCGTAATGGAAATCCAGCTTATTGGCAATGAGCTCTTTTGAAAGCTGTTCAAAGGGTTTGTCGTACATGTTATTCTCAATCATGAAGTTATTTTCCCTATGCAGGGGTGAATATTCGCTCCACATGCTTGCAATGGGATGAATAACCAGTATGTCCACTTTCCTTTTTCCGGCTGCCGCCACATAGCTTATCCTTCCGATATAGTCGGCAAATGCTTTTTCTTCATCCCACCATGGCTGCTGGTAATAAAGGTTTGCAGGGTAGTCCCTTTTTCTTTCGCCCCTCATTGAATAAAGGGACAGGTGGTGATTTACGTAGCTTATGCCAAGGACGGCCTGCCAGTCGGCAATCCATTTTCTGTGGTAAAAGCTCACATGCTGGCCTACGCAGCCAAAAACTTCGCAGAAGGCCCGCTCTTTTTCAAGCTGATCCACCACAGAGGTAAGCTGTTTTACCGTTACCAGCTGTTCAAGGTGGCGGCTGAGCTTGTCAATTCCAGGCCAGTGCATGAACTGGTAGTGGGGCATGGCCGCTCCTATCTTCCGGGTTTGCAGCATCAGGTTGTCTTCAGCCAGGAAATGCCCTGTCATGATAAGGTTGTTTTTTTCACACCATTCATAATATTTCTTGGTAAAACTTTCCAAAAACAGGCGGGTTACACAATCGAAAAAGTCAAACCTTACTTTCCTGTAATCCCCGGTATCAAAGAACAGGGATTCAAGATGCTCTTCAATTTTGTATTCCTTTTTCTTGAAAAAATATTCAGGCAAGCAGTCAGACCAGGGCAGTACGGGGTGACTGATGCGGTTATCCCTTAAGTAGTTCGGCTCGTCGGTAAAAATACCTGGTATTTCTTTTCCGAAATACTCGCCGCATGCCTTTTTATACCTTTCATGGGTACAGTCAATAAATGCCTGGACGGCTTCGGGATTCATCAAATCAACGTAGCATGTCCCGTTAAACCACGGATCGTTCAATTCAGCTACTCTCCTGCAAATAAGGTAATTTTCCTCTTCCCTTGAAAGCTCGGTGAGAACGGTATCATTATCCGTCTTTTCCTCCGGGCGCAGCAGTAAGAGATATCTGCTCCTGTATGACTCGTTTAATTGCGGGACTTCACCTCCTGCGAAGCCTGACGGCCACTTATCCTCGTCGTAAAGCCATGCCAGTGTTCCGGTCTTTCCAGCTTCCTCGGCACAGGCGCGCACCATTTCCATCCAGTCATCGGACATGTAGCCGGTTACAAGGCCGACACGGGAATGCATGAAGTAACCTCCCCAGCCTTTATCAGCCATCTCCCGGATCTGCCTTTTTAATTCCTCCTTGTCCAGCTTGTCGTTCCAACTCCAGAAGGGTGCAGGACGGTACGAACTGGAAGGGTTCTTAAATTCTGCAGCATTGAAACCCATGTTATCTCATCCTCCTTACCTGGCAGATATAAATTTTGCTTGAAGCGCTGCATTTATGATTGCCATTTTAATCATAGCTTTTAATAATAGTTTTTCAAAAATGAACAGTCAGACTCTCCTTTTATTATTCACCTTATTATTATAAAAAATTATATTTATTTTTTCATGGGGTTATGTTATCTTCTTTATGGGGGGATTTTCGTGGATTTGAAGCTGAAATACTATAACGACGGATCGGGACTTTTCCGGCCTGGAGAGTCGGTTTATATAAACAAGGTTACGGAAAAGTCGAAGTCACATCTTCACGCCCATGATTTCATCGAAATTGCTTATGTAGCTTCAGGAGAAGGTATCCACCGCATAGGAGATAAGGAATATTCGGTTTCCCGTGGAGACCTGTTTATCATAAACTATGACGTCCCCCATGAATTCAGATCCTTCCCGGAACCGGAAAAGCCCGGGCTTGTTGTATATAACTGCATTTTCAAGCCTGAATTTATTGATTATACATTAATCAACTGCAATGATTTTTACGATATTACCCATCATTTTTTATTCCAGTCCCTATTCCCTTATGAAGATGAAGAGCCTGACAGAATAAAGATATCTCCTGATGAGTGCGACGAGATTGAGAACCTTTACGGCAAGATGCTCATGGAATATACCCAAATGAAGGCAGGGTACATCGAAATTATCAGGGCATATACTATTGAACTGCTGGTTACAATTTTTAGGCTGTTAAAAGCCAGGTCAAACGTAGAGGATAAAATAACTGTAAAACGAAAGCAGATGATAGAGAATGTGATGCGCTATCTTAAAGAAAATTACAATAAAAATTTAAAACTTGAAGACCTTGCCATGATGTATTTCTTCAGCAGGAGCTATTTCTGCAAGCTTTTCAGGGAGGTTACGGGTATGACGGTATCGGAATACATTCAGAAAATCCGCATACAGGAGGCCTGCCGCCTTTTAAGGCAAACCCGGAAAACAGTCCTGGAGATTTCGCAGCTTGTCGGATACAAGGATATCAAGTTTTTCAACAACGTATTTAAGCGGAATACAGGCGAAACTCCCGGGAATTACAGAAAAAAGTACGGCGTGTACAACGAAGTAAATGCAGTTGATGAGAAGGGCGGATAGGAATTTAATATAAAGGGGGAACGGATATAAAATGGAGAAGGGAAGAGGTAAATCCATGGAAAAGGGCACAGGCACGGAAAAGGGCATGGAAAAGGTCAGCTCGGCAGAAATAGGAACTGAAAAGGGGCAGGGGTTAAAAAACACCAGGTTATGGTATAAAAGGCCTGCCGCTGACTGGAATGAAGCATTGCCCATAGGCAACGGAAGACTTGGCGGGATGGTATTCGGCACCATAAAAAGGGAGGAAATCCAGTTAAACGAGGACAGTATATGGTATGGAGGGCCGGTTGACAGGAATAATCCCGATGCTCTGGAGAATCTTCCCAAAATACGGAAACTGCTGTTTGAAGGGAAAATAAAAGAAGCAGAAAGGCTGGCCACATTGGCATTATCGGGCACTCCGGAAGGACAGAGGCACTATCAGCCCCTGGGTAACCTGTACATATATTTCGACCATGATGAGAAAGGAGTAGAATCGTACTGCCGTGAGTTGGATATTGACAGGGCAGTGGCCAGGACCTGTTACTCGTACGGAGGGGTGACATATAAAAGGGAGTATTTTTCCAGCGCGGTTGACCAGGTGATTGTTATCAGGCTTACGGCAGACAAGCCGAACAGTATATCATTCACCGCCCAGTTAAGGAGAAGAAAATACGTGGAAGATATCCGGAAGATTTCTGATGATGCCATCATGCTCAGGGGGAACAGCGGGGGTGAAAACGGAATCGGCTTCTGTGCCATGCTAAGGGCTGTTTCCAAAGGGGGAAAGGTATATACGATAGGCGAGACCCTTCTTGTGGAAGGTGCGGATTCCGTCACATTACTGCTTTCTTCAGCTACTACATACAGGCACAAGGACTATATTGATACATGCAGGAAATACATAGATAATGCGGCCGCCTTGGAATATGAAGACCTGCTGCACAGGCATGTTTCCGATTACCGGAAACTATTCCGCCGCATGGAACTTGAGCTGGAAGGAGCCCATCCCGCTGAAGACCTGGATTTGCTGCCGACTGATGAAAGATTGGCAAGGGTGAGCCAGGGGAGTGAGGACCCGGGGCTTATCTGCCTGTATTTCCAGTTCGGCCGCTACCTTCTGATTTCAAGCAGCCGTCCGGGTACGCTTCCTGCGAATTTGCAGGGCATATGGAACAAGGATATGACTCCGCCATGGGACAGTAAATTCACCATCAATATTAACACCGAAATGAACTATTGGCCTGCGGAAACCTGTAACCTTGCGGAATGCCATGAACCCTTGTTCGATTTGATTGAGAAAATGAGGGAGCCGGGGCGCCGCACTGCCAGGGTGATGTACGGCTGCGGCGGTTTTGTTGCCCATCATAATACGGATTTATACGGCGATACCGCTCCCCAGGATATATATATTCCTGCCACCTATTGGCCAATGGGGGCTGCATGGCTGTGCCTCCATTTATGGGAACACTATGAATTTTCACAGGATGTGGAATTCCTGAAAAGAGCTTATCCAACCATGAAGGAAGCGGCGGAGTTTTTCCTTGATTTTCTGGTGGAGGACCGGAAAGGAAGGCTTGTCACCTGCCCATCGGTATCTCCCGAGAATGAATATAAACTTGAGAACGGGGAACAGGGAGCCCTTTGCATAGGGCCTTCCATGGACAGCCAGATTATCCGCGCCCTTTATACCGCATGTATTCGTGCAAGTGAAATTCTTGGCACTGACAGGGATTATGCGGAAAAGCTTCAGACGGTGATTGACAGGCTTCCGCGCCCCCAAATTGGAAAATACGGCCAGATACAGGAATGGGCGGAGGATTACGAGGAAGTGTCGCCGGGGCACAGGCACATATCCCATCTGTTCGCACTGCATCCCGGCAATCAGATTACCGTCAGGGGCACTCCTGAACTGGCAGAAGCGGCCAGGAGGACAATAGAGAGGAGATTGGCCCATGGCGGCGGACATACAGGCTGGAGCAGGGCATGGATTATCAATATGTGGGCAAGGCTGGAAGATGGGGAAAAGGCCTATGAAAACCTTCTTGAATTAATTCGCAAGTCCACATTGCCCAACCTGTTCGACAACCATCCCCCCTTCCAGATTGACGGAAATTTCGGAGGGACGGCAGGAATTGCGGAAATGCTGTTGCAAAGCCATGCAGGTGAAATAAACCTTCTGCCTGCGCTTCCCAAGGCATGGGTTAAGGGAGCAATAAGAGGAGTAAGGGCAAGGGGCGGTATGGAGCTGGATATTGAATGGAAGAAAGGGGTTCTTTCCAGGGCTGTATTAAAACCGAAAGTTACCGGGACTTGCACAGTAAGGTACGGTAACAAGACTGTCAGGCTGGATGTGCAGGCCGGTGTGAATGTAGTGCTTAACCGGGACCTGGAAGCTGAATGAAACAGCCTGTAAATACAGCCTGTAAATGAAACAGCCTGTATAAGAGGGTTAAATAGTGAAATGAGCAAATGGTGAAGCAGTAAATAGCCAAATGAGCCAGAAATGAGCTTATAGGAAAAAGAGTTAGTGGTATAAAAGGATGCAAGAGACAAATATTGCGTATATCAAGAGTAATATATTACACAAACAGAGAATATTTCATAGAAAGGATGTAGATGTAATGAAACTGTATTATCAATCTCCTGCCCGGTTGTGGACCGAAGCCCTCCCAATAGGCAACGGACGTCTTGGGGCCATGATATTCGGAGGAGTGGCCGAGGAGCACCTGCAGTTAAATGAAGATACGCTCTGGTCCGGCTATCCAAGGGATTGCAATAACCCGGAAGCCAGAAAGGTTTTACCTGAAGTTCGCCGTCTGATAGCGGAAGGGAATTATACCGAAGCAGATAAACTGTGCAAGAAAATGATGGGACCGTACAACCAGTCATATATGCCACTTGGCGACCTGTATATCAGGTTGGAGCACGGGGAGATAGCGAAATCATACAGCCGGATCCTCGACTTGCAGACAGGGTTGGTTAAAGTGGAGTACAGGGTCGGCGATGTGGTATACACCCGCGAAATGTTTGCATCTTATCCTGACCAGGTTATAGTAATTCGTTTGAGGTCCGATAAACCCGGAATGCTTAATTTTACAGGAAAACTTGACAGCCCTCTCCGCCATTGGACAGTACCTGGCAATAGCCTGGCGGGCAACAGGGCCGATAGCGACAAGGGATGCAATAGCCAGCATAATAATCAGCTTGTTTTAAGGGGAATTTGTCCGGAAAACGTTGACCCGAGTTATTACCACACTTCAAACCCGGTGGTTTACGGAGATCCTGAAACAACAAAGGCAATGCGTTTTGAATGCCGCCTGGGTGTAAAGCTGGATGATGGTAATTTCAGCATAGATCATGACGGGCTGCATGTTTACGGCGCAACCTCAGCCACACTCATATTCAGTGCGGCCACAAGTTTTAACGGTTTTGACAAAATCCCCGGGGAGGAGGGGAAGGATCCGGCGCCGATAGTTTCCGGGATATTACGGTCAGCCTTGCAGAAGGACTATGAGGAGCTTTTGAAAAAACATCTGGAAGACTACCAGGCCCTGTTTAACCGTGTAAGGGTTTATCTCGGGCCATCACCTGCTCCCGGGGATATGCCTACTAACAAAAGAATAGAGGAATACGGTGCAAAGGATCCTGGACTGGTTGAGCTGTTGTTCCAGTACGGCCGTTATCTCTTAATTTCCAGCTCCCGTCCCGGCACTCAGCCTGCGAACCTTCAGGGAATCTGGAACAAGGATGTTAGGCCGCCGTGGAGCAGCAATTGGACACTGAATATAAACACCGAGATGAATTACTGGCCTGTGGAAACATGCAATCTGACCGAATGCCATGAACCGTTGTTTGATTACATAGAGGAGCTGGCGAAAAACGGAAGGGTTACCGCCCAGGTGAATTACGGATGCCGGGGATGGACGTCCCACCATAACGGGGATATTTGGAGACAATCGGCTCCTGTTGGGGGCTATGGGCACGGAGATCCGGTCTGGGCAATATGGCCTATGAGCGGAGCCTGGCTCTGCCGGCATCTGTGGGAGCATTACCTGTTCCGGAAGGATGAAAAGTTTTTAAGGGAAAGGGCTTACCCCATAATGAAGGATGCTGCCCTTTTCTGCCTTGACTGGCTAATTGAAGACGGGGAGGGGCACCTGATAACGGCGCCTTCCACTTCGCCGGAGCACAAGTTTGTTACGGAGGACGGGCACCTGGCTGCTGTCAGCGCGGCAACAACAATGGACATGTCACTGATCAGGGACTTATTTTCAAACTGCATAAGGGCGGCCGAAATCCTGGGTGTGGATGAAGAATTTCGGAAAGAGTTGTATGAAGCCCGGAGCAGGCTGCTTCCGCCGAGAATTGGCAAATACGGGCAGTTGCAGGAGTGGTCAAAGGACTGGGAGGACCAGGATGTACACCACCGCCATGTTTCCCACCTTTTCGACGTTTACCCCGGCTGTGAATTTGATGAGGACACACCTGAGCTGTTTGCCGCTGCAAGGAAATCCCTTGAAAGGCGCGGGGACGAGGGAACAGGATGGAGCCTGGCCTGGAAAATCTGCCTGTGGGCACGGTTTAAAGACGGTAACAGGGCCTTCAGGCTGGTTTCAAACATGCTGAGGCTGGTAAAGGAAGACGGAACCAAATTTGTGGGCGGGGGAGTATATCCTAACCTTTTTGATGCCCATCCACCTTTCCAGATAGACGGCAATTTCGGCTTTACCGCAGGCCTTGCCGAAATGCTGCTCCAATCCCATAAAGGCATTATCCACCTTCTCCCGGCTTTACCGGATGCCTGGCCCGGCGGATATGTATATGGGTTAAGGGCCAGAGGCGGATTTGAGGTGGGCATTGAATGGGAGCAGGGAGCATTGAAAAAAGCCGAAATATATTCCAGCCTGGGTGAAAGATGCAATATCCGGGCAAGTGTGCCTTTTGCCGTAGAAGCTGACGGAAAAGGTGTTTGCCAATCCCATGCCGGAAAGGGCGGTTATTTTCTTGCGTCATTCGATACCGAGGTTGGGAAAAGGTATATTATTCGAAAGAAGGAAGCATGATTTGAAAGGAGTTGAGTTAAGAGCCATGGACAGGCAGAAATATTTGCAGGAAATAGACAGGGTTATAAGGGAAGGAAAGTTCAAGGACAACTGGGATTCCCTTTCGGATTTTAAGGTACCGGAGTGGTACAGGAATGCAAAATTCGGGATTTTTATTCACTGGGGTGTATATTCGGTACCGGCATTCCGCAATGAGTGGTACCCCAGGAATATGTATATACAGGGTTCTCCGGAGTACGAGCATCACATCAAAACTTACGGCCCGCACAAGGAGTTTGGCTACAAGGATTTTATCCCCATGTTCAAGGCGGAGAAATTTGACCCCGAGGAATGGGCCCAGCTGTTCAAGGATGCAGGTGCCCGCTATGTTGTGCCTGTTGCGGAACATCATGACGGTTTCCAGATGTACAAGAGCGAGCTTTCCCGTTTCAATGCCTTTGAAATGGGGCCAAAGCGGGATGTCCTGGGGGAACTAAAGAAAGCAGTTGAAAAACGGGATCTTGTGCTGGGAGCCTCTTCCCACAGGATTGAACACTGGTTTTTCATGGGGCATGGCAGGGAATTTGATAGTGATATAAAAGAACCACTGGTCTGCGGGGATTTTTACTGGCCTGCAATGCCGGAACCGCATCACCATGACCTTTTCAGCCCCTCTCCGTCGCAGGAATTCCTGGAGGATTGGCTCTTGCGCTGTTGTGAAATTGTAGACCGTTATCAGCCCAGGCTTGTATACTTTGACTGGTGGATTCAGCACAGCGCAGTTAAACCTTACCTCAAGAAGTTCGCCGCCTACTACTATAATCGTGCTATGGAATGGGGCATTGATGTTGCCGTAAATTACAAGCATGATGCATTTATGTTCGGCACTGCGGTACCGGACATAGAACGGGGCCAGTTTGCGGAGCAGAAGCCCTATTTCTGGCAGACTGACACTTCCGTAGCCAGGAATTCCTGGTGCTATACTGAAAATAACAACTATAAAACCGCAAGGGAAATCATATGCGATATGGTGGACATTGTGAGCAAAAACGGCTGCCTCCTGCTAAACATAGGGCCCAAGGCTGACGGCACCATTCCGGATGAAGACAGGTCGATTCTCCTGGAAATCGGCGAATGGTTAAAGACCAACGGTGAAGCCATATATGGCAGCAAACTGTGGCGGATTTCAGGGGAAGGGCCTACACAGATCCAGGAGGGGCAGTTTACAGACGGCCGGTCCAAGGAATTTACGCCTGAAGACATCCGTTTCACGGTAAAGGGCTCATACATCTATGCAACCGTGTTGAAATATCCGGATGACGGCCAGGTTAAAATCAAGTCCCTTGCAGTGAGGGATGCCTCAAAACTTCCGCATTTTCACGGCATTATCAGGGATGTTTCCGTGCTTGGATTTGAGGAGAAACCGGCCTGGGAGCGCACAGGAGAAGCACTGATAATAAATACGAGAAATGTGCGCAGCGATAAACCTGTTGTGTTTAAAATAGCGGTTGATTAAAATAAATTTCAAAGGCAGTATTTATCAATGCTTCTATTAATAATGCTTCATTACTGGTTACTAAATCGAAAAAATCAGTTATAATATTTATATATCTATAAATTTTAAAAACTACTATATATTTTGAAAGTTCATAAAATTAATTACAGCTTAACCGGTAGCTGATATGTAATTATGATACGTAATTCTGATATGTAATTGTTACATATAATGATACATATAATGAGGAAAATGATTTTGTTCAGGAATATAGCAATATAATTCAAATAATAATCATAAAAACGCGAGGTGTAAGGCTTATGAACAAATATAGTTACAAACCGCCTGAAAACGGTTTCCCGGAATGGAACAATAATCCGGAAATCTACCAGCTGAACAGAATGGAAGCCCATGCAACATTAATGCCTTATTCTACAATAGAAGAAGCTTTAAAATGCAACAGGGAATCCTCAAGTTACTATAAGAGCCTGAATGGAAAGTGGAAGTTTAGTTTTGCTGAGAATCCGGACAAGAGGGTTAAAAACTTCTATGAGTTAGATTACGACTGCAGCGGGTGGGATGAGATAACGGTACCCGGCCACTGGCAGCTGCAAGGGTATGACTACCCCCAGTATACGAATGTCAGGTATCCCTGGGAAGGCAAGGAAGATATTAAGCCACCTTTTGCTCCTACAAAATATAACCCTGTAGGGTCATATGTAAGGACATTTACAATTCCGGACGAATGGAAGGGGCAGCCGGTATATTTGAGCTTCCAGGGAGTGGAATCGGCTTTTTATGTATGGGTTAACGGTGACTTCGTGGGCTACAGCGAAGATACATTCACCCCTGCCGAATTTGATATAACCCCTTACCTGATCGAGGGAGAAAATAAGCTGGCCGTGGAAGTTTACCGCTGGTGCGACGGAAGCTGGCTGGAGGACCAGGACTTTTGGAGGCTGAGCGGAATATTCAGGGACGTTTATCTATATTCAACCCCGGATGTGCATATATACGACTTTTTTGTAACGACTGACCTTGACGGCAATTATGTCAATGGGGAACTGCGGGTAAAGGCCAAGCTGGTCAATTATTTCCGCAAAGACATGGGCCGGTATACTGTGGAAGCCATGTTGTTTGATAAAAGCCATAATTTGGTTAAGAACATAATAATGGAGGCAACCTTGAATGAAGGCTGCTACAGCACCGAGATAGAAGGATCCTGTTTTGTTGAAAACCCCCTCAAATGGAGTGCGGAATACCCCAATCTTTATACCCTCGTACTGGTACTGAGAGATTCCACGGGTAAAATTGTGGAAACGGAGAGCTGCAGGGTCGGATTCAGGAAGTTTGAAATTGTGGACGGAATTATGAAAATAAACGGGAAAAGGATTGTATTCAAGGGGGTTAACAGGCACGAATTCAGCCATGAAAAGGGAAGGGCCATAGATTATTCTGATATGGTCAGGGATATAAAATTGATGAAGGCTTTCAACATTAATGCGGTAAGAACTTCCCACTATCCGAATAATCCGCTTTGGTATGACCTTTGCGATGAATACGGCATATATGTGATTGACGAAACCAACCTTGAAACCCATGGCACATGGGCCTATGACCAGAGGCATGAAAAACCTGATACGGTGCCGGGCAGCAAGAAGGAATGGACCGGGGCGGTATTGGACAGGTGCAATTCCATGTTCCAAAGGGATAAAAACCATCCCTGTGTGCTTATCTGGTCACTTGGCAATGAAGCCTGGGGCGGGGAAAACTTCATTATAATGCACGACTTCTTTAAGAAAAATGACCCCACCAGGGTGGTTCAGTATGAAGGGGTCAGCCGCGTCAGGGAGTACGAAGCCGCTTCGGATATAGAAAGCAGGATGTATTCAAGGCCCCATGATATAGAGTTTTATGCAAGACGCAATCCAAAGAAACCCTTTGTTTTAATTGAATACTGCCATGCCATGGGAAACTCCTGCGGCAACCTGTTTAAATATACCGAACTGTTTGACAGGTACCCGGTGCTCCAGGGAGGATTTATATGGGACTGGATTGACCAGGCGATAAAGACTAGAAGCGAAGAAGGAACGGAGTACCTGGGTTACGGAGGCGATTTCGGGGATACTCCGAATGACGGCAACTTCTGCGGCAATGGCTTGATTTTTGCCGACAGGACAATTTCCCCCAAGATATACGAAGTAAAGAAATGCTACCAGAATGTTAAATTTGAAGGTGAAGATATAAGAAATGGCAGGATAAAGATAACAAACAATCACCTGTTTACCAACCTGAATGAATACGATTTGTACTGGAAAGTGACGGCGAACGGGATTCCTGTTTCAGAGGGGAAAATGTGCGTGGATATAGAGCCTTTATCTTCAGAAACAGTGACAATACCCTATGAGATACCGGATGAAAGAGGAATTGAAACAGCCCATGAAAGAACGGTTGAAGGGCCGGATGGAAAAACGGGTATGGGTCCTGTTGATACCGAATATATCCTAACGGTGGGCTTTTTAACGAAGGAAGACAGCCTTTGGGCGCAAAAGGGCCACGAGATAGCTTATGAGCAGTTCATTATACCCTGCGAATATAAAGCCCCCTGCATACCCGGCATGTCATGCGAAAATACGGCAGCCTGCCCGGGAATTGATGCAATAGCACTAAAAGATGAGGAAACATGCTTCATCATTGAGGGCCAAAACTTTGCCGTAAAGTTTAATAAAGCCAACGGGAATTTGGAATCATACCGTTACCACGGCCATGAGATTTTAAAGAATACGCCTGTGCCTAATTTCTGGAGGGCTGTCACCGATAACGACAGGGGCAACGGCCACCCGGCCAGGTGCGGTGTTTGGAGGGAAGCAGGAGAGAAGAGGGAGCTAAGGTCATTAACCGTTGAACGGTCTGACGGCAGGATAGAGGTTAAACAGGTATATACCTTTGCCAACATGGTTTCCAAATCCGCCGAAACATACCTTTTTGTAAATTATACCGTTCACGGCGGCGGAGAGATTGGCATCCGCATGAAGCTGGCCCCCGGTGAAGGGCTTCCTGAAATACCGGAGATAGGCATGATGTTTATACTGGATAAATCCTTTGAAGATATTACCTGGTACGGTAGGGGACCCCACGATAACTACTGGGACAGGAACTGTGGTGCCAGGATAGGGATATACGAGGATAAGGTTCAAAACCAGTTTGTACCTTATTTAAGGCCCCAGGAGTGCGGTAATAAAACCGATGTGCGCTGGGCTAAAATTTCAGGCAGCAACGGAATTGAAATTAAGTTTATAGGCGAACCGGTTTTTGAAATGAATGCCCTGCCCTATACTCCTTTTGAGCTGGAAGCTTGCGACCATCCGTACAAGCTCCCGGAGAGCGACAAGGTGGTGTTAAGGATCAACTACAGGCAAATGGGAGTAGGAGGGGATGATTCCTGGGGAGCAAGGACCCATCCGGACTTCACCCTGTATGCCAACAGGATTTATGAATATTCCTTCAAACTTGTGCCGATATACAGGCAGAAATAAGAGAAGATTAAGTAATTATATGAACATATGAAGCAAATAGATGAAAGGCCCGCACGTGAAATATTTGAATGGGAGGGAAATCCTGTGAATAAACTAAAAGTACCGCCGGCTCCCCTGTATCGGGATCCGATATATGACAGCCCGACTGACCCTGTTGTTATCTATAACAGGGAAGAGAAGTGTTTCTGGATGCTTTATACACAAAGGCGCGCAACGGAAATCAATATTGGTGTTTCCACGGTTCATGGGACCAAGATCGGCGTTGCTTCATCAAAGGACGGACTTCGCTGGCTTTACCGGGGCACGTTGCCAAACCTGGAATTTGAACCGGGAATGAATACTTTCTGGGCGCCGGAAGTAATTTATGCCAATGGCAAGTATCACATGTACGTGTCCTATGTCCGGGGTGTTCCCACCGATTGGAAGTGGGACCGGAATATTATACACTACACGGCGGACAACATGTGGGACTGGCATTTTGAATCCATACTGCCCCTTTCATCCAACAAGGTGATTGATGCCTGCGTGTATGAAATTTCACCCGGTACATATAAGATGTGGTATAAGGATGAAGCCAATCACAGCCACACCTTCAGTGCCATCAGTGAAGACTTGTACAATTGGAAGGTGCTGGGGCCTGAGGTTACCGATGTGAACCATGAAGGACCCAATGTCTTTGAATTCGGCGGTGTGAAATGGCTCATAACCGACCACTGGCGGGGCCTGGGAGTATATTCGTCAGAGGATTTTACCCACTGGACCCGCAAAAAGGATATACTGGATAAGCCAGGTACCAGGCCGGGGGACAATGGGTTCGGGCATCACGCGGATGTAGTCGTTTGCAATGATGAAGCATATATCTTCTACTTTACCCATCCGGATAGAGAGACTACGCCACCTGACCAGGGACTTCGGGCATGTGTTCAGGTGGCAAGGCTCACCACAGATGGGGTGAACCTGTACTGCAACAGGGATGAGGAGTTCGAGTTGAACCTAACTGAACCGGAAGGAGTGTGATAATATGCCTGCCGTACTGAGATTGTATGAAAGCAACAACAGGATTGTAAGAATGTATGACAGTGAAATCCTGTGGGTTGAGCCATGGGGGGAAAACAGCCTTAGGGTCCGCGCCACCTGCGAGGGGATAATGCCTGAAAATGACTGGGCATTGCTGCCTCCGAATAATGAAAATGTAAAGCCGGAAATCAAGGTCCAGAATAACAGCATAATAATCAAGAACGGCAAAATCACGGCGGAGATTTCGGACAGGGGCGACTTGACATTTTACAACCACAAAAACGAAGTTGTATTGAGGGAATATACCTCCAGGCATGCATGGGGAATCAGGAAAAGGGGAAGGGAATTCCAGCCCATACCTGGCGGTGACTACAAGCTCTGGGTGCGCTTTGAACCGGCAGACAATGAAAAAATATACGGTATGGGGCAGTACCAGCAGCCCTATCTGAACCTGAAGGGCTGCACACTGGAGCTGGCCCACAGGAATACGCAGGCAAGCGTGCCCTTTGCCGTATCCAGCCTTGGATACGGGTTCCTCTGGAATAATCCCGCCATCGGCAACGTGGTTTTCGGGAAGAATATGACCGAGTGGCATGCATATTCAACGAAGGTTATGGATTACTGGATTACGGTGGGGGATACGCCAGCTGAAATCCTGGAACAGTATGCCAAAGCCACGGGAACACCGCCGATGATGCCTGATTACGCCATGGGCTTCTGGCAGAGCAAAAACCGCTACCGTACCCAGGAGGAGCTCCTTAATGTTGCAAGGGAATATAAGCGCCGCGGATTGCCAATAGATGTCATCGTAGTGGACTTTTTCCACTGGCTCCACCAGGGGGACTGGAAATTTGATAGGGAATACTGGCCTGACCCGGATGCAATGATTGCCGAATTGAAGGAAATGGGCATTGAACTGGTGGTTTCCATATGGCCTACGGTCCAGAGGGAAAGCGAGAACTACAACGAAATGCTGTCCAGGGGGATGCTGGTAAGGACAAACCGGGGTATCAGGGCCACAATGCAGTTTGTGGGTGACACCCTTTTCTATGATGCCACAAATCCGGAAGCCAGGGATTTTGTGTGGAACAAGGTTAAGGAGAATTACTTTGACAAGGGCATAAAGATATTCTGGCTGGATGAGGCAGAGCCCGAATTTCACGCATATGATTTTGACAATTACCGCTACTATATGGGAAGCTGCCTTGAAATAGGAAATATTTATCCCGTAATGTATGCCAAGACCTTTTTTGACGGATTGAAAAACGAGGGCATAGATAAGGTGATCAACCTCATCCGCTGCGCATGGGCCGGCTCACAGCGCTATGGCGCCCTTGTATGGTCAGGGGATATTGCTTCCACCTTTGAAGCTTTCAGGAATCAGATTGCCTGCGGCTTAAATATGGCCATGGCCGGTATACCATGGTGGACCAGCGATATCGGAGGATTTTACGGGGGCAACCCGGAGGATCCTTCATTCAGGGAACTGTTCTGCAGGTGGTTCCAGTTCGGAGCATTTTGTCCTGTCTTCCGCCTGCATGGGGACAGGGTGCCCTATAATCCTCCACCGGCAGAGAAGAGGGGCAAAACATTCGGTTCAGGTTCGGATAACGAAGTATGGAGCTTTGGGGAAGAGGCATATGAAATAGCCAAAAAATACATGATGATCCGTGAAAAACTAAAGCCCTATATCAAAAAGCAGATGGAGCTGACCCATGAAAAGGGTACGCCCGTCATGCGCCCGCTCTTTTATGACTTCCCAAAGGATAAGAAGGCATGGGAAGTGGAGGATGAATACATGTTCGGTCCCGATATCCTGGTGGCACCGGTGGCTTATGAGGGCATGAGGCAGAGAAACGTATATCTTCCTGAAGGTAACCGGTGGATAGAATGGGAAACGGGAACGATACATGACGGAGGCAGTATAATACTGTGCGATGCGCCGCTATCTGTAATCCCGGTTTTTATCCGGGAGGGGGCGGATGTGATTAAGCTTTTCCCAGGGGACAAACGCTGATGCAGATGCCGCAGACATCACCGCGGCCTATGTGCTTAAATTTCTCTTTCATGTAATCGGAGCAGGCCTTTGCATCAACTATATCTTCCCGCCTTACCCCGGGATGCCATTCATTCCCCGTTAAAGCCATGGCCGGGCACGCTGATACGCACCTGTTGCATGAACGGCACACCCTTCTTACCTTTTCCGCAAGGGTTTCTTCCGGGGCGGATTCCGCTCCGGACCAATCCGTGGGGTACCCGCAGGGAAGTTCCAGGTCTGTAAGGACCGTTCCCAGCCGGACCCTGGGCCCGTATTCCCCGTGGATGAAAAGCCCGTTTTTGCCGATCCAGCCAAGGCCTGAGGCAACGGCTCCTGTCTTGTGTGGGAAAAGCCCGCTGTAAGATTGAGGCGCATCAGGAATTGACTGCGATGCGGGGATTGAGTATGCCCTATGTCCCTTGTCCTGTAAATAGAGCATAACCCTTAGGCCGATATTATCAATCAGGGCATTTACCGAGCGGTAGTGGCTGTAATAGGTGTACGTGGGCTTATCCTCTATTTCGTCAATAATCGCGTTTGACAGCCTGACTCCGAAACTAATGGCATAGGGGTATCTCTTCAGTGCTTCGGGCAGCAGCTCATAGACATTGGAAAAGCCCACAAAGGAGGCCCCCAGGTTTATAATCAGTGTCCGCAATTCATCGCATAAATTTGCATCCGGCCCGTTTTTTATTGTATCCGCACCGGTTTTTATTTTATCCTGCCCGTTATTTAATTTTCCGTTATTTAATTTTGTATCCTGCCGTTTCTGTAACATTTGATGTTACACTCCTTTTTCCCTTTTTGCCGTAATTTTGCTTTTCCGGCCATTATTCGCCATTCAGCGCCCGGATTTATGCCGCGAATTTAGGCCTATAAGAACAATAGCATATAATTAATGAAAATTAAAGCTTTTTAGGAAGAACATCGGCTTCAAATTTCGGATGACATATTCTTTATATAATAGTATACTATATACAAGATGGATAATATTACAAGGGGGAAATCCGATGAAGAACGGGATATTAATGCTCAGCGCCAAAGAGGCAGCTAAAAATATGACCAATGTGCCATATGACTATAGTGTTATTCACTGGTGGAACTGGTATGGGCCTATGCCGGAAGAGAAAATAGTCAAGGAACTTGATGAAATTAAGGCCCAGGGAATATCGACCGTTTTGATAGGTGCGGCATACAACGTTCAACCCCGTTATCTTTCACCCGAATGGTTTGATCGCATCAGGTTTGCAGTAGAAGAGGCTGCAAAGAGGGACATGGGTGTATGGATTGCGGATGAAGGCACTTATCCCAGTGGTTTTGCAGGAGGCAAAATTAACGAACTTTATCCGGAGCTTCGCATGAAAGCCCTTCTCGCCACGAAAAATATCGAACTGGAAGAGGGACAGGAACTTTCGTTAGACCTTACGGAAAACACTGTGAGTGCTATGGCTATAGAGCTTGAAACAAAGCAGGGTATCGCTTTCGATATTTCAAAGGGACATATATCATGGGTTGCGCCTAAAGGAAAATGGCAGGTACTTGTTATTGAACATCAATTTTGCACGTCTCCGACACGCTATGTACATCATCCGAAAGGACTTAAGGATACAACATACTCCCTTTGCGATTACCTGGATCCAAACGGAGTAAACGCTTTTATAAAGGAAGTCCATGAGAAGTACAAGGAAACCATCGGTGAGTACTTTGGAAATACTATGATAGGATTTTTCGGGGACGAGCCCGATTATTCAATACGCGGCATACCCTGGACTCCGAAGATTTTTGATGAGTTCAGGAAACGTAAGGGATATGACGTGGTTCCCTATGTTGCATGGTTTTTTGTTCCCGAACCGCCGGAAGATGCATTGAAGGCCAAGGCCGATTACTGGGATGTATGGTCCGACATGTTCAGGGATAATTTCTTCAAGCCCCAGGCTGAATGGTGTAAGGAACACGGCCTGTTATATGTTGCGCATCTTAACCACGAGGATGAAATCTTATGGCTCATAAAGGCCGAAGGGGACTTTTTCAGATGCATGAAGTATATAGATGTTCCCGCAATTGATGCAATATGGAGACAGATCTGGATGGACAAGGTTGCGGACTTTCCTAAATACGCATCTTCTGCTGCCCACCTTTTCGGAAGGTCCAGGGTATTTACGGAGAGTTTTGCAATTTATGGCGTCGGAATGTCAATGGCCCAAATTAAATGGGTTATTGACCACCAGTTAGTGAGGGGTGTAAACCTTGTACTTACATCCAATTTCCTCCAGGAAGGACATCCTCAGCTTGATCAGTTCCCATTGCTGACCAATTATACCAGAAGGGCTTCATACCTTCTTTCCCTGGGGAAACCGGCAGCACGAATTGCCCTGTATTTCCCAACCCCAAGCCTGTGGCTTGGAGCCGTTGATTCGGTAAAGAGCATGCTTTCAACTGCGCAAAAGCTTCTGGAAAACCAGCTTGATTTTGATTTCATAGATGATTCATCCATATTATCATGCATTGATGAAGGCGGAAAGCTGGAAAACTTAAGCGGACAGAAATATGACCTGGTGATTGTTCCTTCAATCAGGATCATGAACAAGGCTGTCTTTGAGAAGCTCATGGCTTTCTCCAGGGCAGGAGGAAAGCTGGTATTTGCAGGAAAGGATTCCTTTATGCTTTATGATAAGGATATTATGAATTCTGTTCCTATGGATGAGGCATGGCTGAACGGGTACAGAGCTGATAATCCTGAAGAGCTTGCAAGCCTGGTAAGGCAATTGCACGACCCTGACGTTTTGCTTGAAACGTCACATCCGGCTGTAAAATACATCCATAGGGAGCTGGAGGATTGCGATCTGTATTTCTTCTTTAACGAGGGTACTGAAAAGGTAACAACCCCTGCGGTAATATCAGGGTGCGGGAAAGCCCAGGTATGGAACCCTGAAGACTGCAGCATAACCGACCTGATATGTTCATCTCCCGGGGACGGAAAGCTTGAAATCCTGCTAACCCTGGAGCCCATGCAAACAAAATTCATTGTTGCAGGCAGGGACCTTCCTGAGCCGTCAAACGTAGAAAAACGGCTGAATTTCAGCAAAGTAATAGGGGAGCTGGACGGAGAATGGAATATTACCATTGAAGGCAAACAAATGTCAAGGGACCTCAAATTATGGAGCGAGCTCGGATATGCCGGCTATTCGGGGACAGCCGTATATGAAAAAGAATTCACTATACCCGGAGAATACATTAATAACAGGGACAAGTACCAGGTATACCTTGACTGCCCGAAGACGCTTTATTCGGCGAGGGTATGGCTTAACGGCACGGACCTGGGTGTACGGGGATGGACTCCCTTTAGCTGGGACATTACAGATGTACTTGTTGAAGGGACAAACAAGCTGAGAATTGAAGTTAGAAACACTCCGGCCGCCGAATTCGCTGGAACCCCGGAACGACTTGAAAAACTGAAGGAGCAGGCAAAGACAAACCATTACCTGAATACGTCCCTTAAGTTCGACGTTGAAATGATTCCTTCCGGTTTGTTGCAACCTGTAAGAATTATTGCTTTTGATGTAGTATAATAGAAGCAGGCGCAGTAAGCAACAATTATTTGATTGATGCTATTAAAAAGTGTTATAATTAATTGTTATGATTAATTTAATGGAAAGCTATAATAAAATAAATGCTGCTAAAATAAACAATTACAGCCAGTAATTAATACAGCCAATGATTAATAAAATTATAGCCAATATAAATAACTGGAAATATCAAATTAATAATCAATTAATTATAAAATAATAACTAATTATAAAAGAGGGGGCACTATTTATGAGACATTATGGTAACAGGGTAGAAGACGTAAATATAGCATACATAGGTGGCGGCTCGAGAGGTTGGGCTCGCGGGCTTATGAGCGATTTGGCAATGGAGGAGAAACTAAGCGGTACTGTAAGGCTTTATGATATTGACTATCAAGCTGCGCAAGACAACGAACTTATCGGAAACAGGCTGTCAAGCAGGGAGGACGTAAAAGGCAAATGGAAATATGTAGCAACCGAAACAATAGCTGAGGCCTTAACAGGCGCAGATTTTGTGATTGTTTCCATTTTGCCCGGAACCTTTGACGAAATGGAATCCGATGTACATGCTCCTGAAAAATATGGCATTTATCAATCGGTTGGAGATACAGTAGGACCCGGCGGGCTGGTAAGGGCTTTAAGGACCATCCCCATGTACGTGGAGATAGCGGAGAATATCAAGAAATATTGCCCCGAAGCATGGGTAATCAACTATACTAACCCGATGACATTATGCGTCCGCGCGTTATATGAAACCTTCCCGCAAATCAAGGCTTTTGGCTGCTGCCACGAAGTATTCGGGACACAGCACCTTTTAGGTACGGCTGTGAAGGAACTTTTAGGAGCTGAAAATGTAACAAGGGACGAAATCAAAATAAATGTACTTGGTATAAACCATTTCACCTGGATAGACAAGGCCAGCTACAAAGGAAATGATCTCTTCCCCGTATATAAAGAGTTTGTGGATAAATACTATGATGAGGGATATGAGTTTGTGAAGAAGGACAACTGGAAGGTTAATCCTTTTGACAGCGCCCAGAGGGTAAAATTTGACCTGTTCAGGAGATATGGAGTAATTGCAGCTGCAGGAGACAGGCATCTGGCTGAATTCTGCCCTGGTTACTGGTATCTCAAGGATCCTGATACAGTGGCATACTGGAAATTCGGTCTCACACCTGTAAGCTGGAGGAAGGAAGATTTGAAGAGAAGGCTTGAAATGACCGCCAAACTTGTTAACCAGGAAGAAGAATTCCAGATTAAGCAGACAGGCGAAGAGGGTGTAAGGCAGATGAAGGCGCTGCTTGGCCTGGAGGACCTGGTTACTAATGTGAACTTCCCCAACATGGGACAGGTTAAAAATGTTCCGCTGGGGGCAGTTGTGGAAACCAATGCCCTGTTCAGGAAGAACAGCGTAACACCGGTTATGGCGGGAGAATTGCCGCAGCCTGTAAGCGGACTTGTTCTCAGGCATGTAATGAACCAGGAGACAATTTTAAAGGCAGCCATTAAGAAGGATAAAGACCTGGCTTTTGCTGCGTTTGTTAACGATCCCCTTGTAACAATTTCCCTTAACGATGCGAAGAAACTCTTTGATGAAATGCTGCGGAATACAAAAGAGTATTTACCCGGCTGGAATATATAATCGCCAATAGCCGTAATAACAATACATGATAAGAAGGAACTGAAAGGATAACCGGTAATGGCAAGAATAATCGCCGGTAGAAGGCAAGGTTAATCGAAAAAAACGGTAAGAAAAACTGAAAGGAAAGAAGGGAGAGAGTGTGAATGCAGAGGGATGCTGATTTTAGAAAGGGTTTTTTCACTCTTCCGGGTGAGGCAGGCTATGAGGAGTTAACCCTCCAGCTTGCGGAAAAATGGGGTGCTGATGCCATTAGGGACAGCGATGGGACAAAACTGTCTGAAAAGATTGTTTCCAGCGGCTATGATATTTACTCCACGATTTGCCTTGTCAGAATGGATAACGAATGGGCCAAGGCAAACAGGGATAAGCTGCAGCAGACTTTTCTCATGAGCTTTCCGGTAATTGCAAAGGACAGTACGGTTCAGATTGACCCGCTAAAGGGTTATTTCAGGGAGCAGTTTACAATTAACGCGAATGAGGATTCCGTAAGCCTGTGGCAGGTTTTTGACAGGACGACGGGTGAGGAGGTTCCAAGGTCCCAGTGGACATTTGACGCCGGGTCAGGGATAGTGACGGTAAATAACGTGACAAAGTGGCATAAGTATACCGTAAACTTCCTGGCCTACAGGATATGGGATGAAATCTCCATGTATAACCATATCACGAATGATTGGGGAGACAAGGAGCACCTGATGGTGATTGATCCCATATATCCTGAAGCACAGGAACATATTCTTTCCATGCTTGAGAAATGGCTTATAGAACATCCCAAAACAAAAATAGTCCGTTTTACATCCATGTTTTATAACTTCTGCTGGTTCTGGGGAGATGATCCCAACTTAAGGCATATCTTCACGGACTGGGCTTCCTATGATTTTGCAGTAAGCCCCTATGCTTTGAAAGAGTTTGAAAAAGTAAAAGGATATTCTCTGACGTCGGAGGATTTCGTAAATAAAGGGCTGCATAACGCAACCCATAATGTGCCGTCCAAGAGGTACCTGGATTGGATTGATTTTGTGAACCAGTTTGTTGTTTCCTTCGGAAGGAAATGCATAGATTTGGTTCACAAATACGGCAAGAAGGCCTATGTATTCTATGACGACCACTGGATCGGGGTTGAGCCATACAGCGAAAGGTTCAAGGACTTTAACTTTGACGGCCTGATTAAGTGCGTTTTCAATGCTTTTGAAGCAAGGCTTTGCGCCGGGGTAAAGGATGTGGCGATTCATGAGCTGAGGCTGCACCCATATCTGTTCCCCACCGGTCTGGGCGGAGAGCCTACATTTAAGGAGGGTGGAAATCCCAAGAGGGATGCCCAGAATTTCTGGATAAAAACCAGACGTGCACTGCTGCGCCAGCCTGTGGACAGGATTGGCCTGGGCGGGTATTTGCACCTGGTACAGGACTTCCCTGATTTTGTAGACTATATCGAGGAACTGGCAATTGAGTTCCGTAAGCTGAAATCCCTGCATGAGAACGGCAAACCATATACTGCTCCCTTCAAAGTGGCAATCCTGACCGCATGGGGCAAGCTCCGCTCCTGGAGCTGCAGCGGGCATATGCATGAGCATCCGGAACTGGAGCTTATCAGGGTTATTGAATGCCTGGCGGGACTGCCGATAGACGTTGAATTTATAAATTTTGAGGATATAGTAAATGACAGGATACCGGAAGGCGTAAAAGTAATCATAAATGCGGGAAGACTTGACAGCGCCTGGAGCGGCGGAGATAACTGGAAGAACCCGAAGGTTATAGAGAAGCTTACCGATTGGGTTGCCAACGGCGGAGGATTTATCGGCGTAGGCGAACCTTCGGCAGCAAAACACAGCAGCCAGTATTTCCAGATGTCACATGTCCTTGGAGTTGACAGGGAAATAGGTTTGTCAATCTGCAAGGCAAAATATTCCTATAAGGTTTGCTGTCAGGGAAGCGAGAAGCATTTTATCATGAAGGATTTTGAAGGCGTACCTGATTTTGATAAGGACATTGATAATGTATTTGTGCTGGACGGAAATACAAAAGTCCTGGCAGACAGAGACGGTTCCCCTGTTATATCGGTTCGGGATTTTGAAAAGGGAAGGGCAGTATATCTGTCCGGCTACAAGGTTACTCCTCAAAACATAAGGCTGCTCCACAGGGCAATATACTGGGCGGCAGGCTGTGAAGACAGCTACGGAATATGGACGTGCGACAACTACAATACAGAGTGCGCTTATTTCCCGGAGAGTAACAAGCTTGTGGTTGTAAACAACACCGAATATGAACAGCATACCGCCATATCAGGACCGGACGGAAAGAGAGCGGAAGTGAAATTACCGCCT
>Ga0134092_1001161_pt1 | contig 23740 bp, 23 predicted proteins | sample 3_6taG_FD_94454 | JGI IMG/M metagenome (GOLD analysis project Ga0134092, IMG submission 94454) | Switchgrass degrading microbial communities from high solid loading bioreactors in New Hampshire, USA - 3_6_20_6_A3 metaG | ecosystem: Engineered > Bioreactor > Semi-continuous > Anaerobic >... | reverse complement strand
CCTATTCTTCCCGCACCAATAATACCTACTTTCAATTTTTTCTCCATAGGTCATCATCTCCATTCCAAGTTATAAAAAGTTTATAATCCTGTCTTTTCCCTTATAAATTTTCTCGCTTTAACAGCATATTCAAAGGGATTAGCTATAGCAGGGTCTTGTTCAGCTTCAACTACCAACCATCCTTCAAATCCGCTTTTACCAATTACATCAAACACATGGTCAAAATTGATTATTCCGTCTCCTGGTACTGTGAAGACCCCTTCCCTTACACTTTTTAGAAAAGACCATCTTTCAGCTTTAACCCTTTCCAATACTTCTCTTCTTACATCTTTCAAATGGATATGAACTATTCTATCTATATACTTGTCTATCAAATTGTCTACAGCTTCTTGTTTTCCTTCAGAAAAGTATATGTGTCCTGTATCAAATAGCAAATACACATTATCCTCAGTTGATTCCATAAACCGATCAATCTCCTCAGGAGTTTGAATTCCAGTTCCCATATGATGATGTAGTGATACCTTCATCCCTTTTTCTTCTGCCAATTCTGCTAGTCTATTGTAGCCTTTAATGAGCCTGTTCCATTCTTCATCGGTAAATATAGGTTTTTCTTCATATATGGGAAGTTCAAGCCCTTGAATGCTATGTCCCTGTTCAGAACATCCAATTACCTTTGCTCCCATTTCATATAGAAAATCTCTATGTCTTATAAATTCCTCTATAACTGCTTTCTCATCCTTTATGGTAAAATAGGTGCTAAACCATGCATTACAAATTTGAAGTCCTCTTAAACCCAACGCTTTTTTTAACACCTTAGTGTCCTTTGGATACTTATTACCTACTTCAGATCCAGTAAATCCAGCCAATGCCATTTCACTTATACATTGTTCAAAAGTATTTTCTGCCCCTAATTCTGGCATATCATCATTGGTCCACCCAATAGGTGCTATAGCTAATTTTATTTTTTCTCTGTCTAACACAGGTACACCCCTTTTCCTCTAGTACTTACGAGCTCTTTTCACATGCTCTTGCATATTTAAATACGCTTCTTTAATTGCCTCTTTACCTGACTGAGAAGCTACTCCTACTCTCCACCAGGATTCATATCCGTCAGTCATTGTCTTTGGTAGAACCTTAATATCTATAAGGGTTGTAACATCCTGTTTTTTAGCATCCTCTATTGCTTCTCTTAGCTCTTCTACTGTTGTTACCCTATAGGCCTTTGCTCCATATCCTTCGGCAATTTTAGCATAGTCAATTCTCATGAGCTTTCCATCAAGCTTGTTAGTTTGCTCATTTCTGAATCTAAATTCCGTTCCTAAACTTCCCATGCCGTTGGACATCTGTAAGTTGTTTATACATCCAAAGGACATATTATCAAAGAGAACTATATTTATCTTTTTCTTCTCCTGTATGCTTGTTACCATCTCTGAATGCAACATCATGAAACTTCCGTCTCCTACCATGGCATATACTTCTTTATCTGGGCAAGCCAGTTTTGCCCCAAAAGCTGCTGCTATTTCGTATCCCATACAGGAATAACCGTATTCCATATGGTAAGTATCTTTAACCTTTGGTCTCCAAACCCTCTGTAAATCCCCTGGTAAGCTGCCTGATGCTCCAACAAAGATTGCATCCTCTGGTAGCAACTTATCCAATTCTCCAAGTACTCTGGTTTGAGTTAAAACAGTACCAGTATCCTCATGAAACTCTGGCAATACATGGTCAATATGACCTGCTATTTCTGGTTTAAAATCTTTCCCTGTATATTCAATTGAAAACAATCTATCCAATTCCTTATTCCATCTTTCCTTAGCGTCTCTTATTTCATCTGTATATGCTGATTTATAATTCTTCTCTTTTAATGCTTTTGTAAGCTCATCTAATGCTAACTTTGCATCTGCCACAACAGGTAGTGAATCCAATTTATATGCATGGAATTCCGATACGTTTATGCTTATAAACTTCACATTTTCATTTTGGAATAGATATTTTGATGAAGTGGTGAAATCTGTATATCTGGTCCCTACTCCTATTACCAAATCAGCATCCTTAGCAATTAAGTTCGCTGCTAGATTTCCAGTTACTCCAATTCCTCCTAAATTCAATGGATGATCCCATTCAATTGCAGATTTTCCAGCTTGAGTCTCTCCAAAAGGTATATTAAACTCCTCAGCAAAAGTCCTAAAGCTATCACTAGCTTCAGAATATCTAACTCCACCACCGCATATTAGCAAGGGCTTCTTGCTGTTCATTATTAAATTTACAGCTTCCTTAATTGCATCTTCAGTAGGTGGTCTCCTCTCTATCCTATAAACTCTTTTCCTGAAAAAGTATTCAGGATAATCGTATGATTCTCCCTGTACATCTTGAGGTAAGCATACGGTTACTGCTCCTGTATTAGCAGGATCCGTCAATACCCTCATAGCATTGATCATTGCTGTCATAAGTTGTTCAGGTCTGTTTATGCGATCCCAATATCTGCTTACAGCTTTAAATGCATCATTGGTAGTTATACTTAAATCATGAGGTTGTTCTATCTGCTGTAGTACAGGATCAGGTTGTCTGGTTGCAAATACATCTCCAGGCAAAAGCAATACTGGAATATTGTTTGCAGTTGCTGTAGCAGCTGCTGTAACCATATTTGCAGCTCCAGGTCCAATAGATGAAGTGCAAGCATATATCTGTTTTCTTTTCTTCTGCTTAGCAAATCCTATAGCTACATGAGCCATTCCTTGTTCATTTTTACCTTGGTGTAGTATTAAATCCCCTCCACATTCTTCAATAGCTTGGCCAATTCCTAATACGTTTCCATGACCGAATATGGCAAAGATACCTTTTACAAATTTCTGTTCCTTTCCATCAAATTCAATATATTGATTGTCTAAAAACTTCACTAAAGCTTGAGCTGTTGTAAGCCTTATAGTTTTCATAGAATTCCCCCTTTTTTTGAGATAAGACTTACCACCCTAATAGTTTCATCTTATCCATAGCTACCTTTTTAACTTCTTCCATTGGTTTCTTGAATAGTTTTGTCCTATCAAAAACCTCTGGATATAATTCCATTTCTTGTTTCAATGACTTGAAAAAAGCCATCCTTAAAGCTGTACCTATATTAACTTTACCTACATTGTACCCACGAAGCTTTATTAAATCTTCATCCTTAACTCCAGTGGAACCATGTATGACTATTGGTGTATTGATTAAATTAATTATCTTTTCCAACCTATCATACTGAATATTTGCTTCCTGTTTTTGCATTCTATGTACGGTACCAATAGCTACTGCCAGTGCATCCACTCCTGTTTCTTTGGCAAAATATTCAGCTTCTTCAGGTTCAGTATAAATGCTTTTAATATCTTGTTTATCACTGTAGGCTACTGATCCAATTTCCCCTTCTACTGAAATACCTAAGGTTTTAGCTATCTTTACAATTTCCTTTGTATTTTTGATATTCTCCTTTATAGGAAGCTGTGAGCCATCATACATTACTGATGTATATCCGACCATCATAGCTTTGACTATTAAATTAAAATTTTTTGCATGGTCTAAATGTATGCATACTGGTACTTGTGCATCTCTTGCCATTTCTCCATATAATTTTGCATAGTACTTTACATCCATATATTCAACTGCGTCTCTGTTTGTCATCAATATTACTGGTGCATTGCATTCAGTTGCTGCATCTATAACTGCCTTGGCATCCTCATATCCAAACACGTTAAAAGCAGCAACTATTCTTTTGGTTTTCACAGCTTCCCTTAACATGCTATTCATATTGACTAACATAATAACACCTCAAGCTATTTATTATAGTTTTGAATAAACTGTTTAATCTCTTCTATAGTAGGCATTGCATCAGAACAGCTATGACTTGATACTACTATTGCAGCTGAAGCTGCTCCTAATTTCATGGATTCTTCAATGCTTAAGCCATTCATCAATCCATATATAAATGCTCCAGCATAGGAATCTCCAGCTCCAAAGGATTTTAATGGGGTAACAGGAAATACTGCTCCCTTGATTGCTTTTCCATCTTTTGTATAGGCAATAGAACCTTCCTTACCATGTTTTATTACTACAATTTTCGCATTATAATCAAACCATCTATTGGCAGTAATACTGTCATCCTTGTTGCCTTTTAAAGTAACAGTCTCCATTATGTCAAATTCCTCTCTTGTGCCAATAATCACATCACATTTTTCAGCAGCCAAATTATAATATATGGATGTTTCCTTTACAGATTTCCAAGTGTAGGGTCTATAGTCCAAATCAAAAAACACCACAGTATTATGCTTTCTAGCATATTCCAGAGAAGTAAATACTGCTTCTCTGGATGGGCTAGAAGCCAATGCTGTTCCCGATATTAACAGTGCCTTGGAATTTTTAATATACTCTTCATCTATATCATCAATATCTATCTTTAAATCTACCGCATTTTCTCTATACATGGTTATGCTGCTGTCATTTGGAGACTTTATTTCCAAAAAAGCTAATCCAGTTTTTGCTCCGGAATTATCAAATACAATATGGGATGTATCAATATTTTTACTTCTCAGGTACTTTTCAACAAATCTTCCTAATGGGTCATTGGCTACTCTGCCTATAAATCCCGTCTTCATACCTAGTACTGATAAAGCTACTGTTATATTGGCCGGTGATCCCCCTACGTATTTTGTAAAGGTTATGGAATCTTCCATAGGCCTATTGATCTCATTTGGATTCAAGTCAATGGCTGCTCTACCTATAGCAATAAAATCCATTTTCTTATTTGAGTCAAATTTTATACTGTCCATATTTATCACCTCTATATAATTATGCTTATCTCTTCTTGTTCTTTCTCATATCAAAAATAACAGCAACGATTATAATAATTCCTTCAACAACCTGTTGCCAGTAAGCGTGAACTCCCAAAAGAGTCAATCCATTTCTTAAAACACCAAGTATTAAAGCACCAATTATAGCTCCTCCTACAGTTCCTATACCTCCTGCATGGCTGGTGCCTCCTATTGTAGTAGCTGCAATTGCTGTCAATTCATATCCAGTTGCAGCTCCAGGATGAACACTTCCTACACGTCCTGCAAATACCAATGCAGCAACACCATATAGTATTCCTGCATAGGTGTAGATTTTTACTAGATTTTTCTTTATATTTACTCCAGAAACTTGTGCTGCATTTACATTTCCGCCTATTGCATATATGTTCTTCCCAAAACGTGTATGATTTAACAAAATCCAAGTAATAAACGCCATAATTCCATATATTAATACGGGAACTGGAAGTATTCCTATCTTTCCTCCTATAGCCATAAAGCTACTGGTTAAAGTACTTACTGGTTTCCCCTCAGTATACATTAGAGTAAAACCCCTTGCTATTGTTGTCATACCTAAAGTTGCAATAAATGGTGGGATTGATGTAAATGCTATAAAACTTCCATTTATTAGACCTAAAATACCTCCTACTATTAATGCAGCAAGCACGGGAACTATTATTGGCAATTCTCCTAAATTAGGAAAATATTTTGTTGCAGCATTAGCTGATTGGCCTAAACTAGCTGCAACTATTCCGGAAAGAGCGACTAGTGATCCAGCAGATAAGTCTATTCCTTTAGATATGATTATAAGAGTTAGTCCTAGAGACATGATTCCGTATATTGCGCTCTGAGTTAATACGTTAAATATATTTGAAGGAGAAAGAAAGTTAGGTCTTAAAATGGATATTATTACAATCATAAAAAGCAATATAAAAGCAATGCTGTATTTTTTTATGACCTTAGCTAGTTTAGAATCTTTGCCTATATTTTTCTTATATGATAAAGCCTTAGTCTTTTCACTCATATCCAATCAACTCCTTACATTAAGACTGTTCTGATGCTATTTGTCCAGTTGCATAAGACATGACTTCTTCTTGAGTCAAACCCTTTGAATTATCTAAAATACCAGAAACTTTACCTTCATGCATAACCATTACCCTATCGCTCATGCCTAGTATTTCTGGAAGCTCAGATGATACCATAATGATACATTTGCCTTGTTTTACTATTTCTCCCATAAGCTTATATATTTCAGCTTTAGCACCTACATCAATACCTCTTGTAGGTTCATCCATAATAAGTATTTCAGGCTCAGTTAAAAGCCATCTAGCAATGAGTACTTTTTGCTGATTACCTCCACTTAAATTCATGATTTTCTGTTCTATAGATGGTGTTACTATACGTATATTCTCCACATATTCATTAACATCCTCAATGGCTTCTCTATGGTTAAACAATCTGAATGGTTTACTATATTTAGAAAGGTTAGCTATTATCATATTGTCTGCTACAGAAAGAACCGGTATTATCCCGTTTAATCGCCTATCTTCTGTAACTAGTCCTATTTTTGCTTTTATAGCATCCTCCGGTGTTTTTATATCTACTTCTTTCCCATCAATTTTAATGGATCCTTTTGTTTTCGTTCTCAAGCCGAATATAGTTTCCACCAATTCTGTTCTCCCTGATCCTACAAGACCAGCAATACCAAATATTTCGCCTTTTCTCACATTAAAAGTAACATTCTCAAAAGCACCTTTACTGGACAGATTTTCTACTTCTAATTTCACTTCTCCAAGCTCACATGTTTCCTTTGGATACATATCTTTTATATCTCTTCCTACCATCATTCTTATTAAAGTAGGAATATCTAAATCCTCTATGTTTTTTGTTCCTATATATTCGCCATCACGAAGAACAGTTACTCTATCACAGATTGTAAATATTTCATCTAATTTATGGGAAATGTATATTATAGCTTTTCCTTCTTCTTTTAACCTGCGTATTATCTTATATAGCTGTTCTACTTCTTTATTGGTTAGTGCAGAAGTAGGTTCGTCCATTATTATTAGCTTTGCATCATAGGAAATAGCTTTTGCTATTTCAACCATCTGCATCTTAGCAACAGTTAGTTCCACCATGAGGGTATCTGGTTCGACATATAGTTCCAATCTCTCTAAAAGTTCCTTGGTTTGGTCATACATCTTTTTATGATCTACTAGTCCAAATCCCTTTAGAGGCTCTCTACCTAACCAAATATTTTCCATTATAGACCTGTGTTCAATAGGGCTTAGCTCTTGGTGTATCATTGATATTCCCATTCTTAATGCTTCACTGGTACTATAGTTTTGGACTAGATTTCCGTTAAAATATATGCTGCCATCAGTCTGAGAATGTATTCCAATTAGGCACTTCATAAGCGTGGATTTGCCTGCACCATTTTCCCCTACTAAACCATGAACTTCTCCAGGCTTAATAGCTAGATTAACTCCTTTAAGGGCCTGAACACCTGGAAAAACCTTTGTAATATTTTTCACTTCCAATATATAATTAGTTTCTGTCATATTCATCCCTCACTTTAATCTACATGGGATAAGATGCATCTTATCCCATGTAGACTGGTATTAATGATATAGTGGAATTATTTTAAATACTCTGCCACATTGTCTTTTGTCACTAACTTGAATTCTATCCAGGTAACCTTATCTGGGTTCTCTCCTTGAAGAACTTTATGAACTACATTTACTGCTCCTTCACCTTGTCCATTAGCATCTTGAAGCACTGTAGCTGCTAATTTGCCGTCAGCTACTAGTTGTACTGCATCTGGTATAGCATCAACTCCCATAACTATTACATCATCTCTACCAGCAGCTTCCAAAGCATTCAATGCTCCTATGGCCATTTCGTCATTGTTAGAAAGAATTGCATTTAACTTATCGCCATATGCAGTAATCCAGTTTTCAGTAATGCTCATTCCTTGATCCTTTTGCCAGTTTCCTGATTCCTTCGCTAATATTTCAATTCCAGGATACTTGCTAAGAACGTTCTCATTTCCTTCGGTTCTCTTAACAGCACCTTCATTGCTCAATATTCCCATCAATATTGCTACTCCACCTTCTTCTCCCATTAATTCTATTAAGTATTCAGCTTGAAGTTGTCCTGCGATAATTTCCTGAGAACCAACATAATATACTCCATCTGGTACTTCACTTTCTCCAAAAGGATTTCTGTTAACATAAACCAATGGAATTCCAGCTTCTAATGCTGCATTTGTAATAGGTTCCATAGCTGATGTATCTACTGGTACTACTATTAAGGCATCTACTCCATTATTTATCATAGTCTTTACTTGATCTTGCTGTCTAACTACGTCTTCTTGAGAATCCTGAATTTCTATCTTATATCCATATTCTTCTGCCTTTGCTTTTGCTGCATCAACAATGTAAGTCTGGAAAGTGTCATTCATGTTATTGATAGCATATCCGATTGTAATCTCTCCATCATTAGAGCCACCTGTTGTACTGTCTTTAGAACACCCTGTAAGAGCAAGCATGGTCACCAATAAAAATACTAATAACTTTTTCATAATTTTCCCCCTTTACAAAATTGGATTATGTATCAGCCAAAACTTTATCATGTTTTAGAATTTTCTGTTAATTGCAAACGTTTGTAATCATGCCTAAAAAAATAACTTGTAGCTTGGAATTGATTTATTTTTTTATATGTTATTTATATTCTGAATTTTTTTCTTTTATAACTACCTCCTTTCTACAGTAAAAATAATGCAATAAAGCTTACCGTATGTTAGGGAAATACTCTGTTTAGAAGATTAGCAATAAATAATCAATCAGGAAGAAAATCTTTTGAGACAAACTAGATAGGTCAAACATACTTATAACTTATTATAATTTTTACGAAAACGTTTGTCAATATATTTGACTGTATTTTTTAAATTGTCTGAATTCTGTCAAGCATACTATAAAATAATTCAAAACAAAGGAAATAATGTTATAATTACCTGGTAGTTTTCCTAACTATAAGTTTAGGCTCCAGTATCATAGCTTTATTTATTCTGTCTTCCTCATCTTTTATTTCATCTAATAAAATTTCTAGTGTATTCTTTCCCAATATATACTTAGGTTGACGAATAGTTGTAAGTTGAATTTGTGGAAGTTCCGCATAAAATATATCGTCAAACCCGATAACTCCTAATTGTTCAGGCACAATATATCCGTGAGTAGCTGCATAGTCCAATATTCCTAAGGCTATCACGTCATTTCCTGCAAATATAGCATCCACGTGTTTACCGCTATTTAATAATATTTCCGCTAGTTGATATCCTCCCTTTATTGTAAAATCATTATGTCTTATTAAATCATGATTAACTTTCATTCCATTTTCTTTCAAGGCTTTTATATATCCTTCTACTCTTTCCATATTGCTATGGGAATCCTTTCTTCCACCTGCATAAGCGATGTTTTTATATCCTCTTTCAATTAAATATTTTGTGGCCATATATCCGCCTTTTTTATTGTCAACCTTAACGTAGCTGTAATCCTTATCTCCTCTCCATCCTTCCAGTACAATAAATGGAACATTTATCTGAGACAAATATTTCTCATCTATATCATCTTTGGCTGGTTTTAGAATAATTCCATCAACCCTTTTTTCCAACAATGTATTTAAATGTTTTTTCTCTATATCAAAATTCCAATTAGATATACAGAGTAGTATAGTGTAGCCATTTTCATTGGCAGTATCTATTATTCCTTGAGTAACTTCCCCAAAAAAGGAGTTAGCTATATCCGGAATAATTAGCCCAATTGTTCTTGACTGTTTTTTAACAAGCCCTCTTGCCATACCATTAGGTTGATATCCCATTCTTTTTGCTTCATTTACTACTTTCTCTCTCATCTTTTTACTAACTCCTGGTTTATTATTTAATGCTCTTGAAACTGTAGAGTATGAAATTCCTAATGATTTAGCAATATCCTTTATAGTTACGCTCATTTTATCCCTCTTTTAACTAACTATATTTTATCAATTTGAAAATCCATTAAAATAATACCATAATTTAACTACACAGTTAACATCAAAACTTTAGAATAAATTTCATTATTTAAGATTTATTATAGACCTCTTTGCTACGGCATCCCTTGCAGCAAAGGCCCATTGTACTGCTTTGTATCCATCCATGAGGCCTACCAGTGGCTTAGTATTATTCTGTATGCAATCTACAAAATGTTTCAATTCAGCTTCAAAGGTTGGTTCCCAAAAGTCATAAAACCATTCTACGCATTCAATATTTGCTCCATCTCCATTTAAAGAAATCAATCTATCCCTATTAGGAACAAGTCCCATTCTTAAGCATCCATCTGTTCCATATACTTCAATCTCCACATGATATCCATAGGTAGAATTTCTAGACGTTTCCATGAATCCCATTACTCCATTTTCAAAGCTCAAAGCAATAATGCAGTTATCAATATCCCCCACTTCTTTCAATCCTTCAAAGGCATATACTCCTCCCATACCATATACTGTTTCTGCCTCTGCACCAATAATCCATCTTGCAAGGTCATAATCATGGGTTAGCATATCAAATACGAGACCACCACTGGTTGGACTAAATTTGACAATAAAATCTTCTGTAGCTTTTGGATCTCTATTTACCATCTTAATCAATATTGGTTTACCAATATATCCATCATCTATCTTCTTTTTCATCTCAGTGATAGATTTATCAAATCTACGATTGAATCCTATCTGAAAAATTTCAACTTCATGCTTTTCTAAAACATCCTTTATCAAATTGATTTCTTCAATAGACATACCAAGAGGCTTTTCACAAAATATATTCTTCACTCCTGCCTTAGCCGCTTCACATATCATTTCACAGTGAAAAGCTGAGTTAGACGCTATTACAATTCCATCTAACTCTTTTATATTAATTAACTCCTTATAATCTTTAGTCACATATTTTAGATCCATCTCTTTCCTTACTTCATCTAATTCTTCCTCAACAGTACTGCAAACTGCAACTAGCTCTGCATTTGGAATTCTATAATATATGTTTTCAGCATGTTTCCTGCCTAATCTCCCAAGACCTATGATACCAATCTTTATTTTTTCCATAATAAATCCCCCTTTAACAAAATAATAAAACAGTCATATTTAATCAAACGTTTGCTATTGAATTTACAATATTATTAATCATTGTTTCTTCATAGATCCTTAAAAATATTGCAAACGTTTTACTTTTCATCATTATACTTTATCTAGATTTCCTTTGTCAATATAATTGTTTGTAAATTCTTAATTTTGTGTTAATAATTCTGTGCATAAAAAAAGCTTCCATATAGAAGCATCAAATATTTTAGTAAACATATTGGCAAAGGTTTAGCTTAATACTTTAATAATTGTAAAGTATCACAAAATAGCTTAAATCTTTGCCAATATGCTATAAAATATAGTTAACTTAATATTTAGGGTTTATAAATACATCTTTATATCATATTTTCCCTTTAGTTCGTTAGCTTTATCAGTAAACTTTTGCTGTTGTTTTAATGCCATTAAATGATTTTGTATTTGTTCCTTTACATCCTCTAATGGAGTTATTCCAGCCTCTTCCCTACTGATTAGCTTTATTATATGATATCCAAACTGTGTTTTTACAGGTTCGCTTATCTGTCCTTGATTCATGGAGAATGCTGCATCTTCAAACTCCTGCACCATTTGTCCTCTTGTGAATTCTCCTAAATCCCCTCCATTTTCTTTTGAAGGGCAATTGGAATACTTTCTTGCTGCTTCTTCAAAGGACATTCCATTGTTTAATTGGTCAAGTATATTATTTGCTTTATCTTCACTATCCACAAGTATATGGCTTGCTCTGACCTTTTCAGGTGTTTTAAAGTTATCCTGATGGTTCACATAATAATCTTTAATCTCTTCATCCTTCACTTCTATATCTGAAAACAGTTTGCCAACTGAATATTGTATAAGCACCTGTTTCTTGATTTTTTCCAAATCTTTAATAAAATCTTTTTCCTTATCTAATCCATTTTCAATGGCATTCAAATAAAAAAGTTCTTGGTTTACAAGTTCATTTATTAGATTTTTTATCCCTTCTGGTGACCTAAATTGAAAAGCTACCTGTGGAGATAATTTGTTTAAGAAATCATAGGCATCCTGCTCAGTAATGTCCTTTCCATTTACTGTGGCTAAAACTTTGTTCTCATCCATAATTTTATTCTCCTTTACATTTTATTTATCCATTTGAAGTTATCACATTGTTGTTTAGATGTCAAACACAATATGATTAGTAACTACTTAATAAACTGGTTTTTCCTATCTATTACATTGCTGTCTGCATCTATTATCTTTCTATAATATTCTCTTTCCATTAATGGAGACGCTAAAAGAAAATCTGCTGTTGAATGGTTAGTAGCTATAGGTATGTCATACAACACTCCTATGCGCAATAGAGCCTTTACATCTGGATCATGAGGCTGAGCTTCCAATGGATCCCAAAAGAAAATCATAAAATCAATTTTTCCTTCTGCTATACGGGCACCTATTTGTTGGTCTCCTCCCAAAGGTCCTGATTTAAAAGCTCTTACTGGCAATCCCACTTTTTCGCTAATGAGAGTAGCAGTTGTTCCCGTACCATACAAAAAATGTTTGCTTAGCTTGTCCTTGTTTTCCTTTACCCATTCAAGTAAATCATCTTTCTTATTATCATGGGCAATTAATGCAATATGCTTATTGCTTTCCATTTTTATCTTTGTGAACTTATAACTTCCCTTCATATAAACAACCCCCAATTATTGTATACTTTTAATTTACACAAACTAATATGAAAAGACAAGTAATATATACAAGAGTAACAATAGCTGCTGTTTGTAAATTGTGTGAAATTATAAAAATATACCAAATTGACTTAATAAAACTTGAACAATGTGATATAATTTTATGGAATAACTATTAGAAAGGTGGTTAAATAGTGGCTACAAAATCAAATAAAAGAATTATTGCAATCATTATTACTCTTGTTATTATTGCTACAACTTTAATTTCTATATTTTTTAGCATGAATGGAGATGGAAATACAGTAGCAGTTGTAGGAAATGAAAAAATAACAAAAAATCAATTATATGACGCTTTAGTAAAAGCTAATGGTCAACAAGTATTAGATACATTAGTAATTAAAAAGATTATCCAATTAGAAGCCAAAAAACAAAACATTAAAGTAACAAAAGATGAAATACAAGATGAGCTTGATAAAACTATTGAAAACTTTGGAGGTAAAGAAGCTTTTGATAATGCTCTACAGTATTACGGGTTAACTGAAGATCAAGTTAAAGAAGATGTGGAAATAAATCTATATGTAAACAAATTATTGAAACCTGAAATAGAAATCACTGAAGAAGATATGAAAAATTATTTTGAAGAAAACAAAGATTCCTTTAAGGAAGAGGAACAAGTGAAAGCTAGACACATATTGGTAGAAGATGAGGAAACAGCTAAAGAAATTAAACAGAAATTAGACAATGGGGAAGACTTTGAGAAATTAGCTAAAGAATATTCTACCGATCCTGGCTCTAAGGAAAAAGGGGGAGATCTTGGTTTCTTCTCCAAAGGAAAAATGGTAAAAGAATTTGAAGATGTGGCATTTTCTTTAAAGGTTGGAGAAATAAGCAACCCAGTTAAAACAGAATATGGATACCATATAATTAAGGTTGAAGACAGAAAAGAAGCAAAAGAAGCTAACTATGAAGATAGCAAAGAAGAAATAAAGGAAAAACTATTTGAAGAAAAACTACCTAGTGCATACCAAACTTGGATTGAGAAAAAAATGAAAGAATATAATGTTCAGACATTCTTAGAAAGTTAACTTGTAAAAGGCCTATAATAGATAAAAGTGGCATAGCCACTTTTATCTATAAATAAGTCTTTCATCTTCTTTTAATACTACATTATCATTAGCTAAATTGAGTATTTGCTTAGTTCTATCGCCATCTCCTAGAGAATCTAAATAGACTATCTCTTCTGGTTCAATCTTTATTATCTTAAGTTCCCTTTGTTCATGTTCTAGCTGATATGGATCTGGATGATATTTCTTTGCTTCATCAAATAGCATAGGATTATCTATGCTTGTAGTAGCTTTCCCAAATATTTGTACTCCTTTTATTTGTCTATAGTTAATGTAGTTAGTATTCACTAGAAGGCACACATTTGGATTATGCTCTATTGCTTTGAATTTTTCACCACCTGCTGATACTATATATAATCTTAAATTGTCTCCCACAAAGTATTGAACAGGGCTACTTCTTGGAACGTTATTTAAACAGGTTGCTAGAGAACCTTCCTTATGTTCTTTTAAAAATTCCAATATTTTTCGTTTCAACTCTTCAGTTGTCATTCTATCATTCATATATTTCACCACCTATTTTCATATTTTGTATTACTATTGTTTTACATTTGAAAGTAAACTATACAGTTAAAATAAAAGAAAACATTATATAAAAAAGCCCTTCCAATATCTTTGGAAAGGCTTTATTTTAATCTCTATATAATTTTTCAAGTTCTATAGCTATCTGACTTGCAACCTTTGCATTGTTATAGACTAGTTGAATATTTGCTTTTAAACTATCTCCTTTAGTGATATCTTTCACTTTTGATAGTAGAAAAGGTGTGATTTCCTTACCCTTTATTCCTATACGTTCAGCTTCTTCTACTGCCTCGTCTATTGCCTTGTTGATAATTTCATGATTTATTTCATATTCTTCTGGGATTGGATTGCCTATTACTAACCCTCCATTTAATCCTAAGTCCCATTTAGTCTTTATTGCTTTTGCCAACTCCTCAGCTGTATTTACCCTATAGTCTACCTTAAAACCAGACTTTCTGGTATAAAAAGCTGGCAACTCATCAGTTTTGAACCCTATAACGGGAACTCCATTGGTTTCCAAATACTCTAAAGTCAATCCAATATCCAATATGGATTTAGGACCAGCACATACAACTGCTACATTAGTAGAAGCTAGTTCCTGTAAGTCTGCAGATATATCAAAGGTTTCCTGAGCATTTCTATGAACTCCACCAATCCCACCTGTTGCAAATACTTTAATACCAGCTAGAGAAGCTATTATCATAGTTGCTGCGACAGTTGTTCCTCCATCTAACTTTTTTGCTATAACAAAAGGTATATCTCTTCTTGAAGTTTTAACTACATTTCTTGATTTTCCTAAGTATTCTAATTCTTCATCATTCAATCCAACTTTAATCCTGCCATTTAAAATTGCAATAGTCGCTGGAACAGCACCTTCATTTCTTACAATCTCCTCTACTTTTTTTGCTGTTTCCACATTTTCAGGATATGGCATCCCATGAGATATTATGGTTGACTCCAATGCTACTACAGCCTTTCCCTCATTTAATGCCTCTAATACTTCTGGTTTAATATCAAAATACTCCTTTAGCATATTTTCACTTCCTTCATATATAATTCAATATTATCAATGGACATATTAGGACTTATGGTATTTTCATGGGAAAGAGCAATCATGGATGCTGCTATGCCCATCTTTGCACTTTCCTCTATATTCACATCATTAATATATCCATAAACTAGAGCTGCCATAAAAGCATCTCCAGCACCTGTTGCGTTTACCACTTGAATATTTGGTCCCTTTGCTAATCCACTGTTTTCTCCATCATCATAGTAAACTCCATCACTTCCTAAACTGATGAAAACTCTTTTTACTCCCTTTGTCAAAAAATATTCACTGACTCTTCTTAAATCGTCTTCCTTTTCTATTTTTATCCCTGAAATTATTTCAGCTTCTATCTTGTTTGGCTTTATGGTATGAAAATATCCAATCAAATCCTTTACCTTTTTGGCCTTTGTGGTGGATACCGTATCAAGAAAAAAGGTCTTATCCTTATAAGTAGTAACCATATATTCTATCACTTCTCTAGGTATATTGGTATCTATCACCAAAGCTAAGGCATTTTCAATAATATGGCTCTTTTCTTTTATAAAATCTACTGTCATTCTATTAAATATATCCATGTGGGAAATGGAAAGGACCATATCCCCATTTTCATCTAATATAGACAAGTAGGTAGAAGCTGATTCTCCTTCCAGTACAAGGGAGTCCTTCATATCTACTCCAAATACTTTGGATTCATCAATAATCTTTTTACTTAACACATCACTACCTAATACAGATATTAGCTTTACAGGTACTCCTATTCTTGCCAAGTTTTCTCCTATGTTTCTCCCAACTCCTCCTAATGAAACCTTTACTTTCCCGGGATTTGAATCCCTGTATATGAGATTATCATAGGGAAAACCTTGAATATCTATATTAGCTCCTCCTACAACAGCCACATAAGAATTCGATCGGACAATATATCCTCTTCCTAAAATATATCCCTTTTTAATGAGATTGCTAATATGAACTGCCACTGAAGACCTAGTTATTCCTAGTGTATCTGCAATTTCATTTTGACTTATCATAGGATTCTTCTTTATTAATTCTAAAATTTCCTGTTCTCTATTAGTCATATATACCCCAACTTTTGTTTAAAATTTTAACTTATGCTTATATTCTATAGCATATCAATGGTATTGTCAATAAAAAAATAAAATAGCAGATATATCTGCTATTTTATTTTTCCAATCTATTCCCTTGTATGAGCAATCCTGCTTGCAGCAGCTGCTGCAAGAGCAGCAACTAAATCATCTATGAAGGTGTTTACTACACAACCTTTTTGAGTATCCAATTTTTTAATGATACCCATTTTCTCTTTATCCAAGTAACCATAATTGGTAAGACCTATGGTTCCATACACATTTACTATGGAAAGAGGTATTATTTCATCTATTCCGTATAGTCCTTCATCTGATTCTACTATGCTCTGCAGTGGTTCAGGTAGAAGTTTCTTTTCAGCTAGTTCATCTAAAGCTATACCAGTTAAAATTGCATGGATTATTTCTCTTTTAGTTAGTACTGCTTCTACATTATCAATACAAATTTCCAAAGTTAAATCTGGATAATAATTCTTTTGTAGCCTATATACTAATTCCCCAATGTCCTTAATAGTTACCCCTCTTCGTTTTAACATTTCAATAGCTGTATTTTTCAAATCCTTCATATCATATTCCATCATAAAATGCCCCTTTCTTTTTACAAATACATATGGAAATGATATTAATATATACCCTAGATATTTTATTCAATTCATCGGTTTAACTTTTTTATCAAATGTTTACTATACCAATTGAAAATTTATCGATTTTGTGCTATTATAGTTTAGTAACAAGGGCGATTAGCTCAGATGGTTAGAGTGCCACGTTGACATCGTGGAGGTCATTGGTTCGAATCCAATATCGCCCACCATTTTAAAGCATCTACTTCATGTAGATGCTTTTTTCATATGATAAATGATATTCAAAAAAGCCTATTAGTTTTTATAATTCTTTAGAAGTTTCTTTAAAAAATATATCCAGTATGGTCATTATCTAAGTAATTGACTTTAGCAGAAATTCTTACAATATTATTCCTAGGGTCATAATCAATTTTTGCATCTTCTGGTCTTCCATCATCCCCTCTGAATTGCAAATAGCTTTCCAATATGTTCATGGCATAATCTTTATTAATTTCATCATAATCCTCTTTATACTCATCAGCGGATATCTCTAATACAAGATTATGATTTCCTCTATCAACAAATCTTCTCTCTATAACATTGTTAAAGTCCATATAAATCCTCCTTTATACAGTATTTATCATCATATATATAGGTTCCCTTTAAAAAATATTTTTATTTATTAATAGAAGAATATTTGAAAACTTTAGAGTAAAAATGATCCTAGAACATACCTAAATTATAAAGGAGGAGCCAAATGGTTAATGATAATATAAAAAACAAATCTCAATCCTATTGGCTATCATCCACACCTACTACAAACTATCCAACATTGGATAAGGATATAGATGTGGAGATAGTAATTGTTGGAGGAGGACTTGCTGGTATATCCTGTGCTTATCTACTTCAAAAAGAAGGATATAAAATTACAGTTCTTGAAGCTGATAGAATTTGTCAAGGAGCTACAGCTCATACAACAGCAAAGATTACTTCACAACATGGCCTTATTTACAGCAAAATCAAAACCCAGTTAGGAAAAGAAATGGCAAAACAGTATGCAGAAGCTAATGAAACAGCCATAAGTGAAATCAAAAAGATAATAGATGAACACCAAATAGACTGCGATTATATTTCTCAGCCTGCCTTTGTATATACAGAACAGGAAAAATACATCAAACAAATTGAAGAAGAAACAAAAACAGCACAGGAATTAGGAATAAAAGCCTCCTATGTGGAAGAAATACCATTTCCCATACCCATCTATGCAGCAGTAAGATTTGATAATCAAGCTCAGTTCCACCCTCGTAAATATGTGTTAAGCCTAGCAAATATCATTCAAAATAATGTCCACATATTCGAAAATACTAGAGCTGTTAATATTGAAGAAGATGACAGATATGTGATAATAACTGAACAGGGAAAAAAGGTAAGAGCTGAAAAAGTAATAATTGCATCCCAATATCCATTCTATAATAAAAAAGGCATGTATTTTTCTAGACTTTACCCAAAAAGATCTTATATTGTGGGATTCTACGCAAAGGAAAAATACCCTGGAGGAATGTATATAAATTCAGAAGATCCCACAAGATCCCTAAGGAGTCAACAAACCAATAAAGGAGAGTTAGTGTTAGTAGTAGGCTCTAATCATACTACAGGCCAAAAGGAAGATACTGAAAAACGCTATGAAGAACTGATAAATTTTGCTAAGGATATATTTACTGTTGAGGATATTCCATACAGATGGTCTACTCAAGACTATGATACCCCAGATGGAATTCCCTATATAGGTCATTTTACTTCTGATACTCCAAATATGTATGTTGCTACTGGATTCCAGAAATGGGGAATGACAAACAGCATGGTTGCAGCTATGATTATTAGAGATATGATTGTTGAAGGAAAAAGCAAATGGCAGGATATATACAACCCTTCAAGAAAGAATATAATTCCTTCAGCCAAAAACTTCATTATAGAAAATCTAAAAGTAGCTGAAAATCTACTGGAAGGAAAGCTATCCTCATTACCAGATGATATAGATGTAAAACCAACAGAAGCAAAAGTAGCTAAAATTAAAGGTGAAAGAATTGGCATCTACAGAGATGAAGAAGGCGAATATCATCTGGTAAACACTACTTGTCCCCATATGGGATGTGAATTAAATTGGAATCCAGCTGAAAAGTCCTGGGACTGCCCATGTCATGGTTCTAGGTTTACTTACAAAGGAGAAATAATAGAAGGACCAGCAGTTAAATCTTTAAGATTTTCAAATGATGTTAACACTATTGAAAAACTTTTAAAGGATGATTATTAACTATTTGATAATAAACCCAAACAATTCCTAGAATATATGCTCCATTTTAAATTCAAAATAATTAACACAACAATTTCATGAAAGGAAGAATGCCATGAAAAATCATAATAAAAGGGATAAAATTTTTGTAAACAAAATCTCAGCACCAAATAACATAAAATCTGTTTCAAATGGACCTGTTGGAAATGCTGATAAAGATCCTTTTTGAGTATATGCAGGAATCAGGCATGCCGTTGGCTCCATTATAACAAAAGAAGACGGTACAAAATTAGTATGTACTGAAGATGGATCTTGGCAAAATATTTAGATGAATTGCTTGAAGAAACTAACAAGTGAATCTGATGATTGAAAAGGCTCATTTTAACTAGAGCCTTTATTTTCTCCTCAGTTGAACTTTTTAGTAGATTTGTTATATAATTAATTTGTCAACTATACTCTAAAATAAAGAGGAGACCTACATGTATAAAATAATTGAATATGAAAATATAGATAATAACCAGATCAATGGAACATATGCATTAATAGATGTAAGAAGCCCAAGCGAGTACAAATCAGAAACCATTCCTGGGTCAATAAATATCCCTCTTTTAGATGATGAAGAAAGGATTAAAGTGGGAACAGTTTATGTACAGGAAAGCGTTGAAAAGGCAAAAAAACTAGGAGTAGAAATTGTATCAAAGAAGCTGCCTGAACTTTACAATAAGGCTGTAAGCTTAAACAAAGAATATGATAACCTTATTTTCTTTTGTTTTAGGGGAGGTTTAAGAAGCAGTGCTATTACATCCTTATTTGAATCTTTAGGTATAGAAGCTTTTAAACTCAATGGAGGATATAAGAAATATAGAAAGTATATTATAAAAGCTCTACCTGATATTGTATCTAAAGTTAAATTTGTGGTTATCCATGGAAACACAGGTACTGGTAAAACTCAAATACTAAAAATACTAAAACAAAAGGGTATGGATGTGCTTGATTTGGAAAGCTGTGCAAATCATAGAGGATCCTTCTTTGGAAGTGTTGGCCTTGGAAAGCAAAATTCCCAAAAGATGTTTGAAAGCCTTATATATGAATCTCTAAAGAAAAGAAAATCTAATGTTATATTTGTAGAAGGTGAAAGCAAACGAATTGGAAAGAATATAATTCCTGAATGTGTTTTCCAAAAGATGATCGAAGGCATTCACATAAGAGTAGAAGCTGACCTTGAAGTAAGAGTGAACAATATCATTAGAGATTATGTTAACGCTAATAATGATGAGCTCATTGAAGCTTTAAGTTGCCTAAAATCAACCTTGGGAAATAGAAATATCGAAAGATATACGGATATGATAAGAAAATGTGAATATAAAGATGTAGTTAGAGAACTGATGATTAAATATTATGATCCTCTATATAAAAGAGAAGGAATTGGGTTTTCTTATACTTTTAACAGCAACGACCTTGAAAAGGCAGCAAATGAAATAATTAAATGGTCAAAAAACAATTTAAAAGGATGGCAATAAATAACCATCCTTATTAACTATCTATCATACTTAACTATTGAGTTGACATAATAGTCTTTTAACTTTTCCCTACCACCTAAATTTTCTAATTCGATTAAGAATTCCAGTGCTACAACTTCGCCGCCAATTGACTCGATTAACTTAGCAGCAGATAACATAGTTCCCCCAGTAGCTAGTAAATCATCTACAATAGCTACCCTTTTACCTTTTTCAATAGAGTCCTTATGTATCTCCAATGTGTTTTTCCCATATTCAAGCTCATAATCATAACTTACAGTATCTGATGGTAATTTTCCTGGCTTTCTAACAGGTATAAAGCCTACTCCTAAGGCATATGCTACAGCTGTTCCAAATAAAAACCCTCTTGCTTCTGGACCTGCTATATAATCCACTTTCTTATCCTTTAGATCTTCCGCAATCATGTTAACAGCCTTTACAAAAGCTTCCCCATCTTTTATTAAAGTGGTTATATCCTTAAAGCTAATTCCTTTCTCTGGGAAATCTTCTATTACTCTTATCTTTGACTTAAAATCCAAAATGTTTCCCCCCTAAATCTAATGAAATGTTACTATTTTAGTTTATCATATTTTTCAACTTTTAATAGTACTTTAATAAAAAATTTTAAATTCCCACTTTATCTAAATCCCTTAGATTATACTGGTTGATAATTCTCATAAGCTTAGTTGCATACTCTGGATCTGTAGCATAGCCTGACCTCTTTAATGCCCATGCTCCTTGAACATAGTCATACATTACTTCTTTAAAGGGCTCATATCTCTTTGAATTCAATAGAAAGCTCTTATGATCTGCCCAACTTTCTTCAATACTATTATAAGCTCTAAATTTTGCGTCCACGTAATATTTATTGCCATTATATACTTCCCAAGTGTTGTAAATGACGGACCCCGCTGGTCCTTCTCCTTTAATTCCAAACAGATTGTAGGATAACTTCCCACTATATTTGTCAACAGGAACACTTCTGCCCCATCCTGTCTCAAGTATGGATTGAGCTGTCTGCAAAGCAGCAGACATACCTGTTTGTTTCCAAGAATTAACTGCTAATTTAGAGGATAATTTGATAAATTCATTTACGTAATCCTTATCATCCACTATGGAAACTGCTTTATAAGTTTTCCCCAAATATACTCTGATTGGTACCTCAGCGCTGGAAACTTGCTTATTATTATATTCTGATAAAGCCTTTACTTTCCAAAAACCAATATCCCTCTCAGTTGGTATGTAGGTTATTTCAACTGAAGGGTCTACATTAGAAGCTATTAGCTTTTGTTGCCCAGTCTGTTGATTTACAAGAACATAACTTACTTTGCTTAAATTGACATTACTTCTTACCTTTAAGTTAATAGGTCCTGTTAAAACCTGATTAGGTCCTACACCATCAAGCAACAGTATAGGTTCCCCTTTTATATTTATTGTAACTGGCTGACTTCTATATATTAACCCTTTTGTATCCTCAACTTCTACCAATACCTTTTTATTTCCCTGTAATTCAGGACTAGGAAACCATTGGTAACTTCCATAAGGCCTTTCGTTAATTATAATCTCATTACCAGTATTGGAATCTATCAATATATACTTAGTATTCTTAACATCAAAATTTCTTGATGCTAATAGAGTAACTGGCTTGTCTATGGTTTGACCTTCAGAAACTCCTGTTAGCGCCAACTTAGGCTTTATAATTATGCTTTCGTTTACAATTGGACTTACATGGGCTTCTCCATTGGTATCATATGCTATTGCTTTGAAAGAATAACTGCCACTATCAGATACCGTTGGTTTCCACAAATACTCTCCATAAGGATCTATTGGTGCATCTTGCCCAAATAAATAGGCATTACCAGTTTCCAAATTAGTAACTTCATATTCAACTTTTGTAGCAACAAAATTAGTATCAACACTTAAGGATACAGTTGATGATGCTTCATCAGTTAATACTTTCATTTCTACTTGGGGATTTAATTTAACTTTCACATTAATTGCATCTCCCCCAATAAAATTGCCTTTCTCATCATATATGGCAGCTACTAATACCTTATCTCCATTATCCCTCATATCGGGAAGCCATATATATTGTCCACTTAAGTCATTTCCTCTTGCAACCACGAATCCACTAGCTGTATCTGGGTCTAATAACAGATATTTTACCTCATTGCCTTTTTCAATGTATTCCTTTGATAATTGAGCTTGTAATTTGGTCTTTCCTTCAATGATTTGTCCATCGTTGACTGATGTAACTTTTACATCAAAGAAAGGAACTATATCTGTCTTCTTTCTGGTATCAATAAAAGCTGTTCTAGTTAATGGATCCCACTCAATATCAACCCCTAAAGCATTAATTACTAGACGAATAGGCACATAAGTCCTATCTTCTACTATTTTAGGTGCTACATCTGTCAATCCATACATTATGCCATCCTTTTCATAAACAACTAAATGGCTATCTATTTTAAGTTTTACCTGCTGTTCTTTTCTTTTTATGGTTACTGTCCTGTTATTGTTATCCCATAGAACTTCTCCCCCAAGTTCCTCAGAAATGAAACGTATAGGCACAAGAATACGACCATTATCAATAAAAGGACTCGGTTCTGATATAAACTCCTTTCCATCTATAAACACTCTTACAATATTCGTGGCAAAACATTCCTTAGTAAATAGACAAGTCATAATGATTGCCATTACAAATAGCAAAATATGCTTATTTACTATTTTTAATTTTATTCCCATTGTTACACCCCTTGTCCATATATTGTTTATTCCATTATACATAAACAACTTATTAGACTTCAATCTCATTTATGTACTTGTAATATAATCTTAATATTTTCCATTCAAAAAATTAAAGCAGATAAGATTATCTGCTTTAATGTGAAAAAGTGAAACAAATCTATACATTCAAAACAGTAGATTTTTCCTTATTCATTTCATCCCATAATTCCTCCGCTCTG
>Ga0134092_1001153_pt1 | contig 23877 bp, 18 predicted proteins | sample 3_6taG_FD_94454 | JGI IMG/M metagenome (GOLD analysis project Ga0134092, IMG submission 94454) | Switchgrass degrading microbial communities from high solid loading bioreactors in New Hampshire, USA - 3_6_20_6_A3 metaG | ecosystem: Engineered > Bioreactor > Semi-continuous > Anaerobic >... | reverse complement strand
TGTGCTAGGTTTTTGTAGTGAACTGCGTTTCAATCCTTGTTTTAGTGGAACTAACATTTAAACCAACTCATATAGATTTAAAAACTTACTATTCACTAAGTTTCAATCCTTGTTTTAGTGGAACTAACATTTAAACTTTTTTCTATTCTTCCACCTAGTCCGTTTAGTGTTAGTTTCAATCCTTGTTTTAGTGGAACTAACATTTAAACGCAAATATTCTGCAATAATAGAATTATTAATTACGCGTTTCAATCCTTGTTTTAGTGGAACTAACATTTAAACACGGAAATCTAAGTATTAAGGATAATACTATTCAAATGTTTCAATCCTTGTTTTAGTGGAACTAACATTTAAACCTGTTATTTTCTGCTCCGCTGTTGACATCCTAGTTTGGTTTCAATCCTTGTTTTAGTGGAACTAACATTTAAACATTATATGGAAAAAGTTAGCAAAATAGCTGAAATATGTTTCAATCCTTGTTTTAGTGGAACTAACATTTAAATTGGCAACGGTGTTAGAAGTGTTTTTACACTTTTGCAGTTTCAATCCTTGTTTTAGTGGAACTAACATTTAAACGCTCAAAAATACAAAATCAAATTATTCCATCTTATTGTTTCAATCCTTGTTTTAGTGGAACTAACATTTAAACAATAAAGGACAATGATAAGGTCGCTAATTATATTACGTTTCAATCCTTGTTTTAGTGGAACTAACATTTAAACATGATGTTACTGAATATCGAATTGTTAGTCGTATCTAGTTTCAATCCTTGTTTTAGTGGAACTAACATTTAAACCAAATTCTCAGCAGCCCAATTAACAGCATTTTTGAGTTTCAATCCTTGTTTTAGTGGAACTAACATTTAAACCTATAGGTAATGTTATTAGAAATGCTTTTGCATTTTGTTTCAATCCTTGTTTTAGTGGAACTAACATTTAAACAGAGTTTGCACTCTATTAAGGATATAGTAGAGAAATGTTTCAATCCTTGTTTTAGTGGAACTAACATTTAAACCCATAATATAATACCTCCATTTATTTTGTTAATTTATGGTTTCAATCCTTGTTTTAGTGGAACTAACATTTAAACATTTATCGCTGATGAAGTTGGAGCTTTTAGAGATTAGTTTCAATCCTTGTTTTAGTGGAACTAACATTTAAACTGATATTGATATTAACGAAGTTACAGAGGATTATCTGTTTCAATCCTTGTTTTAGTGGAACTAACATTTAAACAAAATTATACTTATAACAATGTTACTTATGATGTTGGTTTCAATCCTTGTTTTAGTGGAACTAACATTTAAACCTAACCTGTTTAAATGCAACAAAGTTTTCTTTTTTGGGTTTCAATCCTTGTTTTAGTGGAACTAACATTTAAACTATAGCTTCCCAGCTTGTTATACTACCAAAATCTTGGTTTCAATCCTTGTTTTAGTGGAACTAACATTTAAACCTATTAACAGATAGTGAAATAAAAGAAGGTTATTTCTTGTTTCAATCCTTGTTTTAGTGGAACTAACATTTAAACGCAAATTTTTCTCAAATCCTGATTTCTTCAAGCTTTTTCGATATTTATGGACGAGTTTAAAATTTAAAATTTTACTCACTTGTACAAGCTAAAATGAGCCTTTTTCTGTCCCCTTTACATATTAATTATAGCTTCTAAAGCTAGTGTTTTCAAGCCTTTTAAAGGTTAAAGCTTGTCTCGCTTTAAAAATTATATATAATTAAGCTTTTATCTATAAGTAATTTATATTATCAATTTTAACAAATTTATTTTAAAATAATTTTTTCATTTTTTTAAATACAAGATAAATACTCTAATTTCAGTTCTTTTTATGTATCTATTGGCCCCTATCAGGTTATTAATTATCAAATTATCTTGACTAAATAATTATTTTTATTTAACAGGAGTAATATAAAATAGAAAAAAACTATATCAATTAGGATTTAGATAAATTGTAAGACAAACCTAGACTTAATAAATTTAAATAAGCTTATAATTTTTTTAGCATAATATTAGATTTGCCCTACAAAATATTTTTCTACTTTTATTTTGATTTATCTTAAAATATACTATAAGATACTTTAATTAAAAGGGATTTTGTATAACTGTTCCTTTATATTATTTTTATCGTTCCAAAACCTCTTGAAACAGATTTACCAAGGCCTAAATAATCAGGAATATAAAAATTAACTTTAAAATTTCCTAAAAAAGCAGTATGTTTTATTCCTTTTAAATTTACTTCAGTTTCCTTTAAATTTATCCAGCACTTTATTTCTTCCTTAACTGTATAATTAAATCCCTTTGACATTGATATTATATTACCTATTAAAATTTTTTTAAGAAGATCTTCTTTCTTTATTTCATTTGCAGCTTTATATAAAGAGTTATTTTTTTGACTTAAGGCTATCCAAGGAGTTTCAAATTTATATTCTATATAATCCTCTGCTTCACCAAAATCATAAGTTTTTTTGATAATACTATTTTCTAAGGAATCATAATTAACTCCATTTATAATTATGTTATCTTCCTCAACTCCTATATTGGCAATTATTTGGGCAGCTTCATTAATCCCAATGATTATTGGCTTATTATTAATTACCTTATATTGTACTAAAGGATATCTGTAAATAAATTTATCATTGTCATGATTATGCATTAAGTTATTATCTATATATTTATTTCCTAAATAACCTCTGATTTTCTCACTATATCTAGGAGATAAATTTAAATTATTAAAAGTTAATTTACATATTTCTACTTGCAAAGCAGGCCTCCTCTAATTATTAAAGTATAATTTGCTTTTCTTCTTCTGTTTTATAACCAAACTTTCTATCATAACAACTGTTAAGTTCATAAGAAGAAATATAGTCTAGTTTTCCATCAACGTTTTCTTTGCACTTATTTCTAAATACTGAAATAACATAGCTATAAAAATCTGTTTTTATTTTTTCTAATTTATTTCTTCGAGTTTTTATATCTTTTATATTTTTATATTCTAAATAATTTTTCCAAAGCTTCTTAGCTTTATTATCAAGTTCTATAAATAATTGAACTTTATCTTGATCTTCAATTAGTTTAAATTCATCCTTTACTTTTTCAAATTCTAATTCATAAATATCTTTTATTAAGTCATTAGATTTATTATTGGATTTATTTTTATCTACTTCTTTAAAATACATATCACTTATTGTTTTATAATCTTCTTCTAAAATAATAGTTTTTCCCTCTAATACCTTTTTAGTAGCATTTAATAGGGTATCAGAATAGATATAACTAGCTAAAAGTCTATTATTCTCTTCTATTTTTACAAGATGAACTTCTCCTAAATATTCTCCCCTATTTTCTCTGTTTGCCCTGCCCGCACTTTGATTGATAGAATCTAGGGGAGCTATATCCCTAACCACAATATCCATATCAATATCTACTCCAGCTTCGACTAACTGGGTGCTTACTACAATCATCTTCTTTTTTGAATTTCTTATTTTCTCTATTCTAGTTCTTCTTTCAATTGGAACTATACTTGTAGATAAATATTCTAATTTTCTATTATCCTCAAGTTTTTCTATTCTTTTATATAATTCCTGAGAAAGTTTGATTGTATTTACTATAAACAAAATATTCTTATTTTTATTTTCTAAAATCATTTTCTCAGCAAATTCAAAAAACTCTTCCTTATTCATAGGATCTTGATGAACTAAAAGCTTTGTTCTTTTATATGCTTTAAAGTATTCTTCAGACTTAGATGCAAGCTCTATAATTTCATTTTTTTGAAAAATTAAAGGCTGGGTAGCTGTTATAAAAATAAAATATATATTTAACCTTTCTGACATTTCAGTTAAAAGCTTATTTATTATCTTCCAGTACTTATAAGGTATAGACTGAACTTCATCTAGTAAAACTATAGAATCGGACAAAGAATTATACTTAATTAAACTACTATTTTCGTTTGAAAACAAGCTATTAAATAGCTGTATAAAAGTAGTTACTACAATTTGAGAATTCCAATTTTGAGTTAAAAATCTTCCCTCATCACCCTCATAATAAAGCTCAGTCTTCTCATAATTTTTAGGTGATAGATAATGATGTTTTAATATTTTATCTGAGGTTACCTTATCTAAGTTCATTACTTCTTCTAGAGCTTTTTTATAGTCTTCATAGTTTTGATCTATAACCGAAGTAAAAGGAAGACAATATATTATTTTCATATCCTTTTCTAACATCTTTTTTAATTTTAAGGCTGCTGCCATACAGGTATAGGTTTTACCACTACCTGTTGGCAAAGTTATAGACATAATTCTTTTATTAACATTATTTAGACTAGCTAAAACATCTTCATATACTATGTTTCTTAAATTAGCTTTATCAGGAATTCCAAACTTTTTTAGCTTATATTCATCAATAAGATTTTCAGGAATATCATAGTTAATATTATTTTCTTTCCTAAAAATTGCATGTTCCTTATCTGCATATATTAGAACTGAAAATAAAAATTTAAATAGTATATATTTTTCAAAATTTTTATTATCTTCTAATTCATCATTATAGTCTTCCAACTCATCATCAATAATTTTAAGCAAATCTATAATTTCCTCTTCAGAAGGTAATTCTAAATTTAATTCTTTGGCAATAACTTTAATTTCTTCATTTAAAGCGTTAAATTGTACTTTTATTAGATTTTCTTTTTCTAAAATATCGTCTATTTCCTCTACAAAATCCTTAAAATTACCATGATGATGCTTTATGGAAATGTAAGCCATAATAGCTAGTTCCTTATTTTTATTTTTAAGATTAAAATAACAAATTATAGCTGATATTAATGCATGACTTTTTTTCTTTTCATCAATCTTTGAGTCTTTTTCTTCTATTTTATCATTTAGATATTTTTGAAAAAAGCTTGTAGCTTTACCAAGGTCATGGCAGTAACCCATGACCTTAGCTACAGCAGATAGTTCTTCCTTAGAATATTTAAAATTAATATCTTTTGTCTCAATTAAATTAGCTGCTCTATCTCCAACAAATTTTAAATGCTCAATTAAATTTATACCAGGATGAGATAATACTTTATAAGAAGACAATCTTTTCACCATCACTTCCTTTGTAATAATTACACTTACATCTTATTGGAAAACCATTGCGTTCAAATAAAACCTTTATATACTCTGTTATTTCCCTATTAGTATTCATTTCATTAGGAATATTATCTTTGAAATATTCTTTATTATCTTCGAATTCTATTTCTACTTCCTCATGAAAATTTATAGCAGTATCAATATAAACAAAATCCTCCAAGTTATTAACCTCATTAACTTCTATTTCTTTAATATATTCAAATTCTGCTATATATTCACTTAGTCCCATGGATAAAGTATAATAAGTTTTCTTTTTTTCTAAGAAGTTTTTAAGATTATTGTATATTTCACTATTATTATGAGAAAAATATATTCTGAATTTAGGATCCTTTAAAAGTTCAAAGGTTACTTGAGTTCTATCCTTAATCTTGCTATACATATTGGCAGTTTTTGTATTTATTAAATTATAAGATATTCTGCTTTTATTTACAGGACTGGCAATTTGTATAGCTATTTTAGCATCCTTTTTATTAAAATATTTAAGGTATACTTCCTTATCTAATCCAATAATCGCTGAAATCATACCTGCTACAGTAGGCCTTGGAGGTATAGAAAAAGTTAAAGGTGATGAGGTGGTATAAAATTTTCTAAAATGCCCATAGTCACTTTTTATATCAAAAACTAAGCATTTCATAAATATCACTCCTCATTATTTTATTTCTAATGCCTTTAATTCTACATCCCTAATTGCCTCTGTAAATTCTATTTCTTCCCCATCTAAGCAGAATTTTATATCTTCATCAATTACATATTCTATATTTTCAATTTTTTCTTTATTTAAAGTAATAGCCCTTAGCAAATCTCTTAATTCTATTTTATAGTCTTTAGGACTTCTAATATTTTCATCCTCCATTTCCTTATTTAAAGATAATTTATTTAGTAAAGCGCCTATATGATAGTTATCTTCCTTGAAATTTATCTTTAATAATAATCTTGGTAATTGGCCAATCTTACTTCTTGAAATTAAGTTTTTAGTTCCATTCCACATTGCTTCCATTAACAAATTTACATCTTCCTCTGTTAATTTTGTATGTTCAGCTGCATGTTCATTGATTATTCCATAAAAACCAACTAAGCTATATGGAAGTATATATTCTTCTCTAAAGGTTTTATTAGACTTTCCTTCTCCTGAAGCAAAAGCTCCTGTACCCTTTATTCTTTTTAATACAACTCTGTGAAGGGACCTTCCCATATTAAATTGTACTGGTCCAGTAAAGGTTATTGAATCTTTATCTAAAGGTATAGTTGCACCAAATAATCTCACATCTATACATTGTTCTGTTACAGACTTTTTTATTTCTTCTTTTGTTTTGCCAAAATCCTTTGCTCTCATTTTAGCATCTTGAACATTTTCTTTGTCATCCTTAATTTCTCTTACAAAGATCTCTAAACCTTTATAGTCATATAAATAATCCCTTATTGTTCTTTTTAATCTGACATCTGTTACAAGATTTATTCCTGATTCTTCGTCTATTCTAGGTTTATTTGAATCTAATGGATCACCATTTAAATTATTGTTTGTTCCATCATATAAAAAAATTAATTCTGATCTATTTTTTATCATCTTTATTCCTCCCATAAAATATTTATTAATTTTGTGAAATTTCCTTTTCTTCCTTAGTATTTAATTCAAATTTTTTAACCATATTCATACCTAAGGAAAAATAGAAAGGTATATCTAAATCAGCTAAATCTTTTAGTTTATTACTCAATATTAAATTTTCTGAGGCATATTGTAATTCTTCATTATAATATTCAGCATCATATTCTGATAATTTTCCTTGAATTTTTGGCAGTAACCTTACAAGATCTTTTTTATTTAAATTTAATCCATTTAAGTTACTCATGAATGGCTTTCTACCATTTTCCTTACTTGCTTGAAGGTTAATTAATTTTTTACTTAAATAACCAATCATAAATACAGCTTTTTTAGAGTATGAATTGAAAAAAGCTTTATTTTTATTGAAGAAATCTTCAAAGGCATCAATTTTATTTGGAAAGTCTTCCTTTTTCCATACTTTATTTATCATAGCTTCCACTCCTTCCTCTCCTTTATTTCTAAATTTATTAATTTTATAAAGATAATATATAAAGGTATATGCCCTAAAAGTTGCAGTATAATAATTGTCTTCTCCTTTTACAAATTCATCTTTTTCCTCTTTTTTAAATGCTTCAATTAATTTTTTATTTATAAAGTTAATTAAAAAGTTATATTCAATTTTTCCCTTTCCAATTATCTTATCTACTGTATCTAGAAAGTATTTATTATATTCTTTACTGCTATATAGCATATTTAAATAATTAAAATTTGCTAAATAGTCCATATCAGCAAAGAATTCAGTTTTCCTAATATCTTCCCAGGCTTTGTTTAGCATATTAAAAGTTGATGGGTAAACATCTTCTATATTAAGTAAAATATTAAAAGCATTATTATTTTTTTCAAAGAACATTAAATCAAAAGTTACTTTATTTTCTTCTTCTCCTAATTTTCTAATTATTCTATCTTCAACTTTTCCAATATCCTTTGCCTTTTTTTCTTCATCTTTTAATAATCTTCCATATTTTTTCAATATATTTTCTAAATCTTTAGAATATATTGGCTTAGGTATTAGATAAAATGACCTTCCGTAAAAATTAAAAAGTAAATTTTTTTCAATATAATTTTTACCCAGTTCTAAATTTATAGCGCACTCTTGGCAAACAGGATAGTTACGCCAGCTTTTTTCATAATTAAATCCCCCTGCAATATATCCAGGTTTATCAACTGTATAATAGGCATATGGGCTAGCAAGACCAAAAACTCTTTCTTTTTTTGAATTACATATTGAACAAAAATTTTCATAGCCAACTACCTCTTTTTTGAAGGTTTCACTATAATAAAATTTCTTTAAGGGTACTTCTCTCACTCTTCTCTTAAAGACTTCAAAATCACCTATATACTTCTTACCTTCTATACCCTCTAGTACAAGTGTTAAAATTACTCTTCTATCTTTTTTAGGAACAGTATTAAAAATGTTAGTTATTGCTTTAATATTTTTTTCTTCTTCCTCGGCTAATTTTCTATACAACTTTGTAAGAATGTTTTTTTCTCTTTTCTCTTCATTTGTATCATTACAATAATTAATTCCATCCTTTAATGATACTAATATCTTATTTTTATAAGTTTTATTAGGCTCTGTAATTTTAGCTGTAGGGGTTATATCACTTCCTCTAGATGATCCTGCTTTATATAAATACTTAAATTTTAATTCATTATCATATTCTCTTTGATTTATCTCTTTAAATATGAAGTCATCATCTATATAATTTAATGTAATCTCATAAACAGTTTTATATTTTCCTCCATCGGAAGGATCTTCAGTAAAAATTTCTAATAACTTATCTTGAGATTTAAAATTGTTATACTGTAATTCACCAATATCTCTTATTGCCCTCATTTTACACCTCCTATTTTTTGTTTCATTAGTATTATTACCAAAGTTTTTTACATTATACTTTAATAATATCAATTTATAAAATCATCTTAAAACTATTTGGTTTATTATGTATATATTACCATATTATTGTCCATAATAAAATTGCATTATAATAAGCATTGAAATATAATTTCAATCTATGTTTTTCCATTATAATAAGGAAAAGGGAGCTAAATTTAGCTCCCTTATTTTTCACAAATATTTCTATAACAACAATCTATACATCTTGCTTTACTTTTTGTGGCCTTTGGATAATATCCTTTTAATACCTTTTTATAGTCTTCAATATATTTTAAGCATTTCTTTTTTAACTTACCATCAAATTCTATTTCTTTTAATAAATTTTTACTCCTCAAATAAACTAAATAAAATTTATTTACTTTAGCATTATATGCTTCTTCGATAATTAATGAATATAAGGCCATTTGTATTTTATAAGTTTCAAAATCTCTTTCTTTATATTCCGCAAATTTATAATCTAATGGAGCATAGCTCCCATCATTTAATAAATAAATTTCATCAACAATACCTTTTATTCCTAATTTTTTTGAAATTAAATACTTTTCCTGCTCTTTACTAATTCCGCCTATCCTCTTTCTTATTTGCTTGTCATTATGAGCCTTTTTATCTAAATGCTTTTCCCTGCCCAGTTGTACCTTAAATCTATTTTCTTCGTACTGCCTAATGTTTAAATTTTTTATAAAGTAGGTAAATCTTGGGCAATATAAAAATTCAATAATTTCTGACGGAGTAATATACTCTTCAAATTCATTAAATAAACTTTGATACAACTTCGTTAGTCACCAGCTTTCTATCAAAACCATTTCCAATTATATCTGTATCATAAATATATTGATTATTTGTGGGAAAAATGTATATAGAGTCTGTTGCTTCGTCAATAAGCTTCTCCATAATTATTTTTAATTCATCCTTATCATTCTTATTTAATTCCCCTAAAAAAATACTTTTTTGAACTCTATATAGACCTTTATTTTTACATGCTTTTATAGCTCTATTTCTTATTTTAGTATCGGAAATATCATACATGACCCAATATAACATTAAGACACCTCATTTAAAATTCTATTTGCAATATTATGGCAATCATATTTAATAATATTATTGAGTTTTATCATTTTTCCCTTATATTTAACTTTTTCTTCAAACCTATTATTAATTACTTCTATTAAAAGCTGCTTTCCATTTTTGTTTAGCCAATAACCGCCGCCCTCTATTTTGTCAAACATATCTTCTTTAACTTTTCTCTTTGAAAAAAGACCAAAAACTACTTCATCCATGTAAGCTCTATACATTTCTATAAGATCAAAAACTAAGGCTGTTTTATTATAATTATCTGTATGCATTATACCAATATAAGGATCTAAACCAGCAATAATACATGACCTTTCTACGTTAGAATAAAGTATTCCATAAGCATAATTTAGCATGCAGTTAAACTTATCTTTAGCTGGATTCTTGCTTCTTCCTACAAAAGCATATTTTTCTGGTATTAATTGACCTAAAGTCTTAAAATATAGCTTTGCAGAAGCTCCTTCATATCCTTCTAATGTACCTCTTATATTATTTATCGTAACATTCTTTAATTTAATGACTTTTTCTTTATATTCTTCTAACTTATCTACCGCTTCATTTATAAGTTTTACTTTTTCATAACTTCTGTTAAAAGAAAGCTTTTTTAAATGATTTATTTGATTATCTATTTTTTGTGAAATCCACTCCTTTACAAATTCTGTTCCTAGCTCCATTTCGCATAGCTTTAACTGATTTCTTCTTATTGTTGTTATACTTCCTAGTTTTGAATGCCATACTCTTCCAAATGGTTGGCCATTATATTCAAGAAATACTACATCTATATTATTTTCTATAGCCAGTTTTAAAGCATCAGTTGTTACTAAAGCAGCAGTTGTAATTAAAATTTTGTCTATTTTCTTACAAGAAAATTCCTGCCTAACTCCACCAACTGTAACTTGAAATCTTTCATCCACTTTTCTTAAGTATGCTCCATTAGTATTAATAACCAACTCCATTTGCATCACTCTCCCAAATATAAATATTTATAAATTTTAATATTAAAATTCTAGACAATTTTTGTTAATTATAAACATAATTTTAAATTTTTTACTTAATTATTCAAAATAACTAATCCCTATATTTTTCTTAATAAAAAAATGATAAGAAATATTACAATATTTCTTATCACTTGAATTAAATAATTGAATTTTTTAAATCATTCTTGTTAAAATATTTTTTCATAAATTTTTAATGCCTAAATTCTCATAACTGAAATAAATCCTTGTTTTAATGGAACTAACACTTAAATTTAATGGATTTAGGTTGAGTGGAATTACCCTAAATATTTCAATCCTTGTTTTAATGGAACTAACACTTAAATTCTATCAGATTCTGAAGGGTTAGCGTGTATTTCTCCATATTTCAATCCTTGTTTTAATGGAACTAACACTTAAATTTGTTTATTCTGACACGGACAGCATAAAATTTTATTATTTCAATCCTTGTTTTAATGGAACTAACACTTAAATTTAACTTTGATAATATTCCAGGTGCTCCAAAAAAACATTTCAATCCTTGTTTTAATGGAACTAACACTTAAATTTCAAATCCTAAAGTTAGAGAAAATTATTCCGACGAATTTCAATCCTTGTTTTAATGGAACTAACACTTAAATCATATTTTTCAATAAGTTTTTGTCTTTCTTTATTGATTTCAATCCTTGTTTTAATGGAACTAACACTTAAATACAACTTCCCTTTTCCTTAATAATTTGCTTGACAAATTTCAATCCTTGTTTTAATGGAACTAACACTTAAATCATACCAGGACGTATCCGTATTAGGTTTTTCACATATATTTCAATCCTTGTTTTAATGGAACTAACACTTAAATAAATATATTTGATTAATTAGTAATCTTCATCTATAAATTTCAATCCTTGTTTTAATGGAACTAACACTTAAATGCAAATTTTTCGCAAACCCTTATTTTTTCTAGATTTATTGGCTTTTGCGGACTAGCTTAGAATTAATATTTTTACTCACTAGGACAAGCTAAAATGAGCCTTTTTCTGTCCCCTTTACATATTCATTATAGCTTCTAAAGTCTGTATTTTCAAGTCTTTCAGAAGTTAGAGCTTGTCTTACTTTAAAAATTATGAACTAAAAATTTTACTTATAGTTTGATAACTATTATAATAAAGTTATCGAGGTGAAAATTTTGAAGGAAAAGTTTAATTTTTATTTTAAATTATTTAAATCAACTTTCTTTTTAAGTGCCTTCACTTTTGGTGGGGGTTACGTTATTGTTCCTCTAATGAGAAAGAAGTTTGTTAAAGAGTATAAATGGATTGAAGAAGAAGAAATGCTGGACTTAACAGCAATAGCTCAAGCATCTCCAGGTGCAATGGCTGTAAATGCCTCTATACTTGTTGGATATCGCTTAGCAGGAATATTGGGGGCTATTATAACAATTATAGGAACCATTCTCCCTCCCCTTATTATTTTATCAATTATATCACTAGCCTACTCTGCTTTTATTGAAAACATCTTTGTAAAATACATACTAAAAGGAATGCAGGCTGGAGTTGCTGCAGTTGTTCTTGATGTATCAGTCAGCATGATAACTGATATTTTTAAGGAAAGAAAGCTTATGCCTATAATTGTTATGTTTGCTGCCTTTATAGCTTCCTTTTTCCTGAATATTAATGTTGTAATTATTATTTTACTAAGCGGCTTGATAGGAATTGCTTCCATGTACTTTTCAAAAGATAGAAGAAAAGGAGCTGATTAAACTGATATACCTTAAATTATTTTGGAGTTTCTTTCAAGTAGGTCTATTTACCTTTGGTGGTGGTTATGCAGCCATGCCTCTTATTCAAAATCAAATTGTTGAGATTAATGGATGGCTGAATATGAGAGAATTTGCAGATGTAATAACAATTTCTCAAATGACTCCTGGCCCAATAGGAATTAATGCTGCAAGCTTTGTAGGAATGCGTATAGCTGGCATTTTAGGAGCTATTGTTGCAACTATTGCTTCTGTACTTCCTTCCTGCATTATAGTGCTTATTTTAGCTTATATTTACTATAAATACAGGGGGTTGTCTGCAGTTCAATCTGTTTTAAAGGGGCTTAGGCCAGCAGTTATTGCCATGATTACATCAGCAGCCTTATCTTTAATAACTTTAGCCTTATGGAAAGAAGAAAAGATCTCCCTTGACATTGAAAGCATAGATTTTGTTGCGCTTTTAATCTTTTTCCTTTCCTTCTTTGTTCTTAGAAAATGGAAGCTAAATCCTATCTATGTGATGATTGGAGCAGGAATTATTGCCTTGTGTATTTATCCCTTTATTTTATAAAATAGGGTAAATTCTTAAGGAGTTTTAAGCTTAATCCCATAGATCATCCAGATTTAGAATTAAATCTTCATAACCTGATGCGGAAGCTCCCCAATTTTTCTCTTCTAACTCTTTCTGCCTTTTATATCTGTTTTTAAGAATGCCTTCCACATAGCTTAAAGTATATTTATTATTTTTTATTGCTTCAATCATAGCTTCCTTTACAGCTTCCTTTGAGTATTTATTTTAGTATTTAGTAGGGGCGGATTTTTCAAATTTGGAGTTTCACAGTGAGGAAATTCCTCATTAGGCATTTCTAATTTTGGATTTTTGCCCTTTGGATTTTCCATATTTGACTTTTCAGAATAGGAATTGTCCTTTATCGCTTCTTCCAGTTCTGGACTATCCATATTTATTTCGTCCTCTTCATCAATTTCAATTAAACTAGGTGTTTCATATACTATAAATTCTGACCCTCTAACAAATTTGCCCTTTTCATCTCTCTTTCTTAATCTTTTAACATATCCACAGCTTATTAATTCCTTTATGGCTGTTGATATGCTGTCCTTTCCATCCTTGCAATTTTTAAATATTTCATTTGTATAAAAGCTCCAATCATCAGGTTTGCTTGAAAAGTAAGCAAGTAAGCCCTTAGCTTTTAAGCTTAATCTGCTATCTGTTAAGAAACCATTGTGAATTACTGTATAATTCTTATTTTTTGCTACTCTAATAATAGACTTTTAGTTTACTTTATTTTTATTAAGTATTATAAACATAAAGTTATTACTGTTTTTTAAGAAAGGTTGAATATAAATTTTCTATTTTTAATTATTATATATACAAGCTTTTTCATTTTTTAAATAAGGGAAAATAAAAAAATTGCCATTAGGAAAGCTCCTATTTGGCAACTTTTTAGTTAAATCTTTATTATTTTAAAGCCTGTTTTTTCAGCTAAGGATTTCTACCTAAGGACAATTGCTACTATCCACCTAGCCCTCTTATCTGACATTAGATATAATCTTATCTAAATTCCAATACTATGCTTTATCTTTAACACAATGCTTAATGTAAATTATAGGACTATCTACCCGTATTTATACAATTTAGGCCTTGAAGCATTTAAGTAAAATATCCTCTCATGGAATATGATCATCTATCAACACAACAATTACTTAAATCTGCCTATAATTTTTTAGTCTTCTATGCAAATTATCAAATTTATACAATATTTAATCAATAGATTAAAGAAGATAAGTTTTATATAAACAAAAGAGATTTTTTATAAATGGAACTAATTACTGATTTTATACTTTCTATTATGGACTCTACTATTTTAAAAATCTAAATATCTTCAAGTAGATTCGAAAGCTCTATAGGCCTAATAATTATTTTTTAAAAAACTCTGCTTTTAATAAAAAGAATTATTAGAGGTGTATTTTAGTTTGTCTTTAAATACTTGTTTTAATGGAACTACTATTTAAATAGAAATAAGAAGTTCTTGATTTAGTACTGATACCAGAATTTTCAATCCTTGTTTTAATGGAAATTACACTTAAATCAAATTTTTCGCCAGCCCTGATTTTTTCAAGCTTTATTGATATTTGTGGACGAGCTTAAAATTTATATTTTTACTTACTTGTACAAGCTAAAATAGGCCTTTTTCTGTCCCCTTTACATATTCATTATAACTTCTATACTCTGTATTTTCAAGGCTTTTGAAAATCACAGCCTGTCTTCCCTTAAAAATTTCATATAATTAAGCTTTTATATTAATAAAATATATTTTAAATATCCCTTAGCAAATTCTATAAAATAAATAAAGGCCAATATATTAAAAGGGAACTTAAGAGGAGGATTGAGAAAAGGATTTAATTACAAATTAAAGTCTCATTCCTGCTTCCTCTTAATATTTTATGAGACTTTCAGCTTATTTAATAATAATTAGCCATCCTTGTTTTTATAACCTTCTTAGAAAGTCCCCCATGAATAAGCTCTTTTTTCTCTTCTTTTAAAAGCTTTTTCCTCTTTCCAAAGAAATTTAAAAGTCAGCATATTTTATGCCCCAAAGATTTTTTTACTATTTTCTTGCTTGTGAATCACAATAATTATCTATTTATCTGCCAATATATTTTAAGATAAAACTCAGGAGAAGATTTTATAAATAATCCTTCCAAAACTTTCTTGAAAGATATTAACTTATGGCAAAAATACTTAATATATCTTCTTCAGTTAAAGTATTAATGGTTGATATATCCACATTATTATCTATAATCTTCTCAATAAGCTTCCTTTTTTCCTCCTGAAGATTTACTATTTTTTCTTCAATAGAATCCTTAGCTATAAGCTTAATTACTTCTACCACATTCCTTTGTCCAAATCTATGGGCCCTATCTGTAGCTTGATCTTCTACTGCTGGGTTCCACCAAGGATCAAAGTGAATTACGATATCCGCTGAAGTCAAGTTAAGACCTGTGCCTCCAGCTTTTAAACTAATTAGAAAAACTGATTTATCGCTCTTATTAAATTCATCTACCAATTCAATTCTCTTTTCTGATGAAACTGTTCCGTCTAGATAGCTGTATTTTATTCCTTCTAACTCTAGCCTTACTTTAATATTTTTAAGGACAGATGTAAATTGGGAGAAAACTAATATTTTATGTTTTTCTGAAATAGCCTGGTTTAAAATTTCTAGCAAGGCATCAATTTTACCACTAGTACCAGCATAGTCATTAATTATTACAGAAGGATCTAAGCAAAGCTGCCTTAGCTTTGTAATATAAGATAAAATTTCAATCTTGCTTGTGCTTAGCTCATCTTCCTTAACCTTCTTTTCTATAAGCTTAACTGCATAGTCTGCATATACCTTATATACCTTCGCCTGTTCCTCTGTCATTGGAATAATAAGCTTTTTCTCTATCTTCTCTGGCAATTCCCTTATAACATCCCTTTTGTATCTTCTCAATACAAAAGGTTTAATTAGCTTATTTAATTCGTCTAATATTTCCTCAGATTCATTAAGCCTTTTATGATATCTAACTGAAAACTTCTTTTTATCAAAAAGGTATCCAGGCATTATAAAATCAAAAATTGACCATAATTCCATCAAGGAATTTTCAACAGGGGTTCCTGTTAATGCAAATTTAGTCCTTGCCTTTATTGCTTTTACTGCTTCTGCATTTTGGGAAGAGGCATTTTTTATATTTTGGGCCTCATCTATAAAGAAATAGTCAAATTCTATTTTCTCATAAAATTCTAAGTCCCTTTTGATTAGGTTATAAGTTGTTATTATAACATCTACATCTTCTATATTTTCAAGCAGTTTCTGCCTTTCTTCTTTTGAACCATTTACCACTAAATATTTTATATCTGGGGCAAATTTTTCAAATTCATTGCTCCAATTATATATTAAGGAGGTTGGAGCAACTACCAGGCCTTTAGAAGGAAGGGAGGATAAAATAAAGCTGATAGCCTGTATGGTCTTACCAAGGCCCATTTCATCCCCTAAAATAGCACCAAAGCCTAAATAATCAATAGCCTTTAAATAGTTATAGCCTTCCTTTTGATATTCCCTAAGTTCTGCCCTTAAGTTTTTAGGAACTTCAAAGCTTAGCTTGGATATTTCCCTTACTTTCTTTTGAATTTTAGCTAGTTCAGCTTTTCCCTTAATGTATCTTAGCTTATTTTCCTTAATATAGTCATCAACATATAGGGCCTTATTTTTATTAAATCTTATTGTATCTCCTATGATTTCATTATCAAAGGATAGCATTTCTAAAAGCTTAGCAAAGTTTTTAAATTCAATTTCCTCTAAGTCTAAAAATTCTCCATTTTCTAATTTATAATATTTCTTATTATCCCTTATGGCAAGGATAATGTTTTTCATTTCCTCAGGAGAAATGTCATCTACCTTAAATTTAAATTCAAAGTAGTCATACTTCCCTGGCTTAACTTCTCCAAAAATATTCCTGCCTGACACTTTCTTTATTATTTTAAAGTTTTCTGAATAATAAACATTTCCTATTTCCTGAAGCTTTGCTATATCACTTTTGAAAAAATTAAAAAGGTAATCGTCTCCTAATAGTAAATAAAACTTTTCATTTGAGGAATCAAAGCCTAGGGATTTTAAAAGGCTTAATATCCTTTCCTCCTTTTTTAAATCCCTATAAATAATCTTTCCCTTATAATCTCCAAAGATATTAAACTCATATTTGCCATACTTAACCTTTACAGTCAGAACAACATCCTTTCTAATCTTATCAAAGTAGAAATTAAATTCTGCTTCTTCCTTAACTATCTTATCTTTGATCTTTTTATTTATTTCTACATAATCTGATAGGGTATAAAGCTTTGGAAGAAGGATGCTTAAAATTCTGTTTTCCTCTTCAATATTTAAAGATATATAGCTCTTATCCTTAAAAATATCTAAATAAGGGGCAATTTCATAGCAGTATTTTGAATCTGGTATATAAATACTGCTTCCATACAAGAAAACAGAGCCTTCCTTATTAAGTTTTTCTGGAATTCCATCCTCAATTCCCAGAATATATTCATTGCTTAAGGCATTTAGGTGAATTTTTAGGTTTGGCTTGTCAAAGATTATTTCGCTTTCAACAGGTCTATAAAAAAATCCCTCATCTAAATAAATCCTATTATTTGAAATAATCGACATAAATTCCTTTATTAAAAATTCGGGTATCCTTAAATATTTTCCGTCTATATACTTATCCTGCCTTCTTGTAAAGGCTGAGGCTGTTAGTTCAACTTCCTTTACCTTCTGAAGGAAATCAAAAATTCTTCTCTCATTAATATTTAACTTTTGATTTCTTAGGTTAAAAGTAAAATCCTTACCATAATTTATTGGAATTTTATTATAATAAGCTACAAGAAGCTGGTTTATATCCTTTACAACATATAATTTATTGCTGGATAAACCCTTTAAGCCTATTTTAAACTGGGCAGTTAAAGTGTTTTTTATTCCTAATCTATTTAAATAGACTTCCAGCTTTATTTCTTCTTTTTTATTGTCCTCAAGGAGTAAATTAAGAATTCCGCTGCCTTCAGTACTGCTCTTAAAGACTATATCATTTTTTTCTTCTTTATTTAGCAGCTTTCTAATCTCTTCATTTTCCTCTATATAATCTAAAAATTTATAGAAAGTTGCATATAAGTGGCTGCAGCAATAATTATGCTTTTTTAATTCATTTTTTTCATAATCCTCACAGCTGCAATAACTTGAGACAAGATCCCTTGTGTTAATATCTATGCTTAACTTTGAATTATATTCGCTAAAAAAATTCTCTGATAATACATTTGAAGCTATATTAATTATGTCCTCATTATAAGAGACCTTAAAATCAGAGATTAAATCATTATCTAATACAGCCTTCCCAGCTTTTTCATTTTTACCACTAGTAGACTTTTTGAATTTTTCTATTAGTATATTTTTTATCATTGCTATCACCTTAATTATTAATTTATAGCAGGGACTTTTAGTTTATTTTCACTTATAAATTATTATATATTGTTTTATTATAACAAAAAGAAGTGGCTATTACCACTTCTATAAAATTTCTCTCCAAAGCTGACCTAAGTTATATTCTTCATTATGATCTTTGGCTATTTGAATTGTTTCTATATTTTTTGCTATAAATACTTTTTTTAGATAATCTTTAAAATCATTTTCTACCATTACTGTTTTTATAATATTGTTATCTATATCTACAAAGGAAATCGGTATTTCTCTTTGAAAAAGCAGAACTTCCAAATGCTCCTTATCCTTTTCATCTAATGTATTATAAAGCCTGCCATAAATATATTTATTATTTCCTGCAAATTTGAAAAGTAAAGATACAAAAGGTTGTCCACTCAATTTCAGCTTCATTGCCTTCATTTCTAAAGTAGATTTCCTTAATAAATATTCAATTTTTTCTAAATCTTCCTTTAAATAAAAGCTAGAATATAACTGATTATTTTCAAACCTGCTAATATAGTTACCAATGGTACCCTTCTCTATTCCTTCTAACGGGTTAACCTTCTTCAAACCTATCCCCCCTAAACCTAACACAGCAGCATATCAGCTACATTATACTATATAAAGCCGCTAAGCTTAAGGAGTATTTACTGGCAGCTCTGCCATATTTACTTTTCTCCACAAATAACAAGCTTTAAAATCATAATTGATGAATAGTCTAAATCAAAAAATTTGTTATATTCCTTCATTAATAGGGCAATTCTATTATCCTTTATCAGCTCTTCATTAATTTTAGTTCTAAAGTTCTCCTTACCTAATATATCGCTATGGTTTACTACAGCTTCAATATCCAGCTTCCTAAAGCCTACTCCCTTTAATAGGCTGACTAGGGCACTTCCTATCTTTCTATTTCCATTTAATCTGCTTTGTAATTCCCCAATATTTTTATTAATGGTCTCTATAGCATTATTCTTTGGGAAGCTAGTCCCCCATAAATCGCTGTCAACATCTATGATAAAAACCTTTCCTCCTGGCCTTAAAAGCCTGTGAATTTCTTTTAGGGCTTCTACAGGTTTATCTAGATGCTGAAAAACAAACCTCGCTATAACAAAGTCAAAGTATTCATCAGGCAAGGAAGATTTAGTAATATCGTCTTTTACAAAGGCAAGCCTTTCTATATAGCTGTCATCAAAGCTTTTATCTGCATATCTTAAAAAATTTTCATCCTTATCTGAAGAGGTAATATCCGAATTTGGAAAAGCCTTTAGCAAAATTTTTGTATAAAAACCAGGTCCACAGCCTACTTCTAATATATTGCTTTTATCTTTAAGTCCCAGCATTTTTAGCATTCTAATTTCCTTTTTATGTCCCAAGTAGGCCTGCTTTTTTAATCTTTCTATTTCGGTTTTAAAACCTATTTCCTTGTATATTCTATTATATTCCATCAAAATCTCCTAAGAATTATTCTTCTATTTATTCTATTCCTAGAAAATTATATTGTGAAATATCTATTTTATTTCTTTAAGGGCTCTCTCTAACAAGTCTTCGCCATAATCCACATATATATCAGGCTCTAGGACTTTTTCATCTTCCTTACTAATATCAGGTCTTATCCATTTTTTATGGGAGACTTGTCCTATTAATTTTGAATTTTCTAATTGAAACTGAATTATATCTCCATAGGAGGAGGGGCTATTACTGCTTGCCCTTCCAATAATAGTGCCAAGATTTCCATCTCTAACAAAGACAGCAAACATTTGAGCTGAACTAAATGTATTTTCGTTTGTTAAAAGATATAAATTAATATCTTGATTTTTTACAACTTTATTGCTGCCCCTTAATCTAATACTTCCCCTTCTTCTTAAATAGCCCCTTTGTTCTTGGGCTAGGGGTGAAAATCTTATTACTGATGTATATTTCCCAGCTTTCATATTAAGAGCTTCTAAGATTTTTGAGCAGGCTAGTGAATTTCCCCCAGGATTATCAGATAGATCTATTATAAAATTTTTAACTCCCTCCTTTAAATAACTTTCTATATCTTTTAAAACTCTTTCTAATGCAAGATTAACTTCGCATATTTCTAATTTTATATAGGCAATATTATCCTCAAGTTTTTTAGCATAAATAGAGTAATCCCTATTCTTTGTATTATTAGAATTTACAAATTCTACTGCCATATTTTCTAGCAAGTCATTATTTTCTATTGTAAGATTGATATTTTCTCCAGTTTTTACTCCCAGCCTTTCTAATAGTAGTTTAGCTTTTGAATATTTTGCAATATTTTTAGCTTCTGCCATATAGTTTTCAGCAGGAAAGGTCTCTTTAATCTTATCTGCTATTAACTCTATATCTATATTTCCTATTTTTCTCACTATTTTATTAGTTGCTTGATTTTCTTCATCTAACAATATAAGCTTTCCATTTTTATATATCCATTTAACATCTAAAATACTGTCCTCTGTCCACCTTAAGGCAGTATGTCCATCATTTATTGAGGATAAATATTTAGATATTTTTTCTTGAAATTCATAAACAGTTATGGACTTATTGCTGCTGGATAAAAGTTCTTCTTTGGCTTGGTAATATTTTTCAGGAACTTTCTCTAGAAATATTGGATGGGTATTTTCAACTATTTCTATAAGCTTTTCTATATCCTCTTTTAGTTCTTCTTTTGTTAATAGGCTGTTTAAATTTTTTCCTTCAGTAAATTCTACTTCCTTTATCTTAAAAAGACTTATAGGCTGTGTAAAAAGTATATAAAAAAATAGAGCTAATAAGAGGCTCGCTATAATTAGAATAATTTTCTTTTTCATTCTTCTACCTCCGAATTAATTTTTTCTTCTTGCCATAATTAGCTCTTCACAAGGAAAAACATTTTTCTTATTTTGCTTATAAATATAGTCCTCTAACTTCACATCCTTATATTTCATAAATTACTCCTTTCCCCTTATTTAAAAGAAAAACTCCCTTCTCGAATCTTTAAGAAAGGATAGACGCAAAATTATTTATTATAAATATATGAAAATAACTTATAGCTCATAACAATTAAAGTTGAGTTCCAAACAAATAAAACCCAGATAATAAGCATTTCATCTCTGCTAGCAGTAAAAAAGGATAAAATAAAATGATAAAGAAAACTTACAGAAAAACAAGCCAACATTCCTTTAATTTTTTTATTTGAAAGATATCTATTATATACATAAGCCGTTAATATCCCTAATGTTATTGGAATAATGACATGCAAAATAGGAACTAAATTTACACCAGCTTCTTTAAACAATGATTATCCCCCCTTTTTAAGAAAAGCACCGAGGGCTTTTCAGATTTATTCAAATTTTTATTAATAAATCAAACTGGCCTACTGGTATAGTTGTTATTACAATAGAAAATATAAATGCTGCCTATAAGGAAAAATTATAATTTTTTATATTTTTAATGAGAAGCATCATATTTTCTTATCCAATTATATTAAATAAATCCATAAATTACAATTATTTCGACTAAAATAGTTATATTTCTACGAGTATTTATTAAAAATCATCCAAATTTGCTAAAAATAATAAAGACACTCCTTTGAGTGTCTTTATCTTTTAAAACTAATCTACTGATTTTAAGGATTCAACCATTTTTACTTTCTTTAGCTTATAATACATTACAATATTGACTAATACTGAAAATGCTACTGTTAATACTGCTGATATTATAAAGCTTATTAAATCAATGTTTCTTCCAAACATCATATTGTCCATTTCAACAGTTACCATAATGAATCTGTGAAGAAGTATTCCTAAAAACTCTCCTAGGACAATACCTATAAAGGTCAGCAATACATTTTCCCTATAAATATAAGCCGAAACTTCATTATTATAGAAGCCTAATACCTTAATAGTTGCAATTTCTCTCATTCTTTCGCTGATATTTAAGTTAGTTAAATTATATAGTACAACAAAGGCAAGGGAGCCTGCTGAAACTATAAGAATTAGTACAACATAATTTAGATTTTTAATTGTATTATCAAAGTTTTCCTTTAAACTTGTATTAAAGGACACACCCTTTACTATGGAATTCTCCATGATTATTTTTGAAATTTCCTCTTCATCTGCATTTTCTAAAGTATTAACTAATATGGAATTATAATTTATATTTAGGTCGTAGCTGTCTTTATAATATTTTTCAGTCATATAAATATAGTTCATTGTGTAGTTTTCTGCTATTCCTTCCACCTTTAGGGAAGCTTCTATATTATTAATCTTTACTTTTACTTCATCTCCAAGCTTAACCTTAGCATCCTTTGCAGCTTTTTCTGATATTATTATTCCCTTATTATTTAAGGAGTAGCTCTCATTTGTTTTTCTATTTTTTAAAGTTACAAAATCTTTAAATTCTTCTTGAGATTTCGGAACAATAATAGTAATATCCTTATCTCCATCAGGAGCTTTATATTTTGCATTTTCACTTAATACCATAAGGGACTTATCAACAGCTGATAAATTGCTTATATAAGAAAGAAGTTCATCTTTTTCTAGATCTCCAGCTTCTTTGTCTATGCTTACAGATAAACTATATTTAAATAGTTCTCCAAATTGTTTGTTGATTATTGTTTTTATAGAGTCCTTTATACCAAAGCCTGTTACAATTAAGGCCGTACATCCAGCTATTCCAAAAACTGTCATAAAGAATCTCTTTTTATACCTAAATAGATTTCTAACTGTAACCTTTCCTATAAAGCTTAATTTATTCCAAATAAAGCCTATTCTTTCTAATAATATTCTTTTTCCTTCTTTTGGTGCCTTTGGTCTCATAAGAGCTGAAGGTGTTTCCATAAGTTCCTTATAACAAGCAAAGAAGGAAGATACTGTTGTAACTAAAATTGCTACTAAACTTACAGCCAAGGCCAATGGAATATTAAAATCCAGCTCAACTCCTGGAATAGTGTACATAATTCCATAAGCAGTTATAACTACTGTTGGAAAAAGGGTATAGCCAATAGCTAATCCTAGGATACTACCTAAAAAGCTTGCAGAGAAAGAGTATATAAGATATTTTGATACTATCTTCCCCTTTGAATAACCTAAAGCCTTTAAGGTTCCTATATTTATTCTTTGCTCATCTACCATTCTTGTCATGCTTGTTAAACATACTAAGGCTGCAACTAGGAAAAAGAAAACTGGGAATACTTTCGCTAATTTATCTATACTTTCAGCATTACTTCTGTAATCAATATAGGAATAGTTTCCTTCTTCTCTATTTAAAACATACCAGCTTGGCTCTTTAATAGCCTTAATGTCATTTTCTGCTTTTTTAATTTTTGCTTCTGCAGCAGATATTTCTTTTTCAAAGGTTAACTTTCCCTTTTCATATTCTTCTTTACCTTTTTCTAAATCTTTCTTTCTATTTTCAAGTTCCAGCTTAGCTTCTTTA
>Ga0134092_1001136_pt1 | contig 24101 bp, 22 predicted proteins | sample 3_6taG_FD_94454 | JGI IMG/M metagenome (GOLD analysis project Ga0134092, IMG submission 94454) | Switchgrass degrading microbial communities from high solid loading bioreactors in New Hampshire, USA - 3_6_20_6_A3 metaG | ecosystem: Engineered > Bioreactor > Semi-continuous > Anaerobic >... | reverse complement strand
ATTAAATCGTATATTCCAAGCTCATCGTAAAAAACAGGATAATAAACGTTACCTAGTTCATCACTTATTTCAGCAAAACGAATTGAAACTGTCTCACTTGATGGAACACTCCATATGGCAAACAACACGACAGGATTATCTGGCATTATCAGGGTATCCCCAGGTTTGAAGGTAATCCCGCTGCCATCGGGCCTGGTGTTCCAACCGCTGAAAACATATCCGTTCTTGTGGAAACCGCCTGTATTACCCTTTATTTCTATAGTCGTGCCTGGGGTATAAAACGTTTCCGGCTCAGGCGGGCTTCCCCACTCTGCCGTGTTGCCGTTGTAACTTAATGGAAGTAATAAGATAATCGGTATTCCAGGGTCAATAATTATTATACCGCCAAGGATGGCATACAAGGTAACATCGCTATAAATGTTAAAGGTGTCTCCCGGCTTATAAGATATCCCTCTTCCGTCCGGTCTTGTGTTCCAGCATTCAAAATTATTCAACCCAGGGCAGGACTGGACTGTAACCTGCGCACCCGGAGAATAATCCGTATTGTCCATAGGAACGGTTGCTGCATTGCCGTTGCTGTCGTATTTTACCCTGTAAGCCTTTATCCATCTTGCATAAAATGTCACGTCACTGTTTATCTGCACAGATTCACCAACAGAATAATCATGTCCGTCATCTGTGAACCATCCGGCAAAGACATATCCACCTTTCGCAAGATTTTCAGGGCTGGGTATGGTAATCCTTTCACCAGCGGCAATAACGCATTTATGTGGCAAAAGGCCATCTGTATTCCCGTTTCCGTTAAAAGATACGACATATCCTTCAGGATTTGTTTCCCATATAGGATACAGGGTTAAGTCTGAATCAACCGTTATTACATCACCTGGCATGTAGGTGTCACCTGAACCGTCGGCCCTGGTGTTCTATCCCAAGAATATCCCGGTCGAAAAAACGGTTGACACTTCACTGTAATCCATCAATTTTAGTTTTGAACCTTGCGGATATTGTTCTGATTTGGCTGGAACGTCATCGGTACCAGTTATGTATGAAACGATATAAACCGGAGCCCACTGGGCATATAGTACAAGATCACCCAAACTGTAGTCTATATCGCCAGGTTTGTACGTTGTCCCGGTGCCGTCAGCCTTTGTATTCCAACCGGTAAAAACATAACCTTCCTTCATCAGGTTTCCTGTGTTGCCGCTTATGGTAATTGGCGAGTACTGGATAACTTTACCGGGGGCAAAACCACTGGTCGCACCGTTGGCATAATAGGTTACCCTATACGATGTGAGGTCTATAAGGGGGAAATTAGTTGAATACTTGGCATATAAAGTTATATCAGAATCGCCCATAGTAAAAGTCGAACCAAGATAAAGTTTTTGTCCGCTGCCGTCCGGCTCCGTGGTCCAGTATTCAAGCCCAAAGGTACCTGGAGCAGAAAGATTACCGCTGTTACCTTTTACAGTTACCTGGGCCCCGCTGGGATACTCAACGGGATCAGAAGGCGGGCTGCCCGAGAACAAGTTGGCGTTTGCGTCATAGATAACCCTGTAAACTGGAATCCAGACAGCTGAAAGGGTTATATCGCCATTACCTATAATAAATGAATCTCCTGGCTGAAAAATAATATTATCTACCATCCAGCCGCCGAATTTATAGCCCTGTCTTGCTAATCCGCCCGTGTTGTCCAGCACCTGTACCGTAGATCCTTCCACATAAATGTTATTATCTACGGGAACCTCACCTGTACCTGCACCGTTGGCATCATATATAACGGCAACTTTGCCTGGCTCTGTCACAACATCAGCATTTACAGTAAGAGGACTTATTATGTTAGTTCATAAAAAAATAAATGCAATTGCATACAATACTAAATTTCTCTTGCATTTACTTCTTCTTTCCATTAGTACCAACCTCTTTCGTGTGTATTATATTGTTCACATCTAATTAATGAAAAGCATTTAATCAGGCTTCGATTCCTCTGTTGACATAAAACATTCTCTTTCAAAAATAAACATACGCTATCTCATGTCTTATTGCAAACAAATTTTTCGGAAGCGGGAGCTTTTACATTAATCTATATCTAAATATCGAAAAATTTCTTGTTTTCATTAGTTGGAAACATTAAGGATAAAAAGAAAACTTCTAGTTAATTTGGCTGCTTCTGAAATTCAGCAAATTCTATCCTGTTCCGTCCTGAAACTTTAGCCTTGTAGAGCAGTTTATCAGCCATGCACACAATTTCATCCAGGAAAATGTCCGGCGAATATTTTACGGTTGTAACACCGAAGCTTGCAGTTACATACCTGGAAACAGAGGACATCTTATGTTCAATTTTAAGATCCTGTATTCTTTTACTTATCTTTGCAGCTATATCCACTGCAGAATTGATATCAGTATCAGGCAATATGCATGCAAATTCCTCTCCACCATACCGGGCTGCCAAATGAACTGTCTTGCCCAAAACCTCATCCAAAACATTACCGATTTGACGCAGGCATTCATCCCCCATAACATGGCCATAGAAATCATTGTATTCCTTAAAATAGTCAATATCAATCATTATAAGGGATAATTGTGAATGGGTACGGCTCAGTTTTGAAAACTCATGTCCCAAAATTGCATCAAACCGTCTTCTGTTTGCTATTCCCGTCAGGCTGTCTTTATTACTTAATTCTGTCAACTGCCGATTGGATTCTTCCATTATCAATTCCATCTCTTTTCTTGAATTTATATCAGTCAATATGGCAAAGGATCCTTCAAAATTACCCGATTCATTCAAAATTGCCTGTGCTGAAACCAGAAACCAATTGGTCTGCCCGTCCTTCCTTAAAAGCCGGCATTCATAAACCGAATCCTCGCCCTTTTTCCGGAGTGATTCCTGTTGTCTGTAAATATCCAGCTGACTTTCCGGAAAGAAAGAAATATATGGCCGTCCAAGTAATTCATCCACGGTATATCCGAGAAGTGAAGCCATATTCTTGTTTGCAAAAGTGACTTTATAGTCTTTATCAAATATAACAATTCCTTCAATGGAATTCTCAACGATTTGTTGGAATCTCAATGCGCTTTTATGCAGGGTTTCCTGAATTACCTTTATCTGCATATCGCTTCTTTCTTTAGCAAGCATCAGCAGAATCAATGCACTCATTAAGAATATGCAATAGCTCACACATGGTATCATACTGGATATAGGATGGCCCTGAAGTTGATTAACCTGGTTGGGAAAACCCAGGCATATTATAGAAGCTGTCAGAAACACAATTCCGGAAAAACAATAACATATTCCCAAAAGTTTCTGAAGAGGTGATTTAATTTCAGATTTAAACAGTAAAAGCAGGCCTGGCAAAAAGTAAAAGACACTTTGGAGAAGGAAAATCACTCCTGACTTATAAGTCTCATTCATGAATATTGCCAAAATACATACCAGTATGATACCTGCGGTTGTCAAAACATGTACCGAACGTTTTACAATCTTCTCCCCGGTTAAATACAGAATGGTCCAGGTCTCGTATACACAGCCCAACAATAAAGCAGTACAAGCAAGTACTGTTAATGTATCAAAAGTACCCGGCCTTAAATACATCAGAAACGATCCGGCAGCCTGCAGAAATTTGGCAAAAGTCCAAAAAGGAATATGATGAGGATTATTTCTATCCAACTTAAATATTACCAGAAGCAGTCCAAACAACGTAGATCCGACTGCAAGCATCAACATTACAGTTCTTATATCCACTATAACCTCTCAAAATATGACAAAATCGTATATAATGAAAATAATATAAATTGGAAATAATTACAATATAAATTTGAAAAATTATTTAATAAGTTAACATAAAACAGTACCAATCTTGTTTATCCATAATTATAATATCAGTTCTTGATAAATCATTCTTATTATGTGTTATAGGGAAGTGTTTATAAAGTGCGTACTATAACTTATTATTAGTCTTAAGCCATTCCATAACCGGTTCCAGATTTTCCTCTTTCACTCCGTCATACCCATTTAAAATATGATTAATAGCTTCTTCTGTTTCTTCATCTTTATCCTTTCTGTTTTTAAGTACTTTTACGAATATGGAAAGCAAAATCTTGTCCATCCCTTTTAACTGTTTCAACGGTAAGCAGCCTCCGCGAAGGTAGAAGAATGGTATATTCCCAATTTCATTTCTTGCAATTACTGTTTCAGTATCTGGTTCGGCAGTCCTGCCGGTGCCTGAACCGCAAACAACTTTGATATTATATTTTCGTACCTTATTCAGCCCCTGGATTTTTCCTACCTTCATCCATCCAAGAAAAATAATCTCTTCGCTCTTATCAATTTTTGAAACCTCTTCTACCGGGACAGCTCTAAATCCTGTCTTTGCGGAAAGCATTTCCGCATATTTCTTTGTAAAGCCTGTTTTTGATGCATATACGATTATCATAATGACCTACCTCCTTCTGATGCCTTTAATAATATAAGGATTATGAAAAATTTGGTTCATTATTTTAATTGTACTCCTGTTTTTCTTATTTGTAGGCCCTGGGATAAAACTTACTCTTTTTGTTAAATTATAAATTAAGAAAATATACATTTACAGACAGAGCAATCCATATTGAAACATAATCTTTACAATTAATAAAGCCACAATATCTTTTTAGTGTTATAATCACAATAGAATTATTATTTAACAGGAGGTTAGCATTATGTCATGTTATTATATCATAGGCATTCGAGTTGATAATAGAATCAACAATGCAATAAAACTCCAGGAAGTTCTCACGAAAAACGGATGCAAGATAAAAACCCGTTTAGGATTGCATGAAGTAAGTGATACTGCTTGTTCCAACGACGGTATTATTATACTTCAACCCTATGGCACCAAGGAAGATGTTGAATCCCTGGTAAATGAACTCAATAATCTGGAAGGCATAACAGCAAAGTACCTGGACTTAAACTAAAATTAATACTACATACATTCTCGCATATCCGCTCAGTAAAATCTTATAGACTTAAAATAAAGCCCCGGAAATTCCTGGGGCTTATTTCTTTCTAATTACGGCCAGTGCTACCTGGTATGCCATTACCTCACGATAGATTCCCTTACCCTTGGCTAACGGTTGGTGCTATCAATCCACATAATGGAATTTCACTGTCAAGGTTGCGCGTACATACAAAGGGAAGTAGGGCCTAGAGGCTCCTGCTCCCCTCAGTGTTTACTGACCCAAGTAGGCCTTTTTAATTTCTTCGTTGGACCGCAGTTCTTGGCCTGTCCCGGTCATGGTGATTCTTCCGGTTTCCAGCACATAGCCGATATCAGCGGTCTGAAGGGCCATGTTGGCATTTTGCTCAATCAACAGAATAGTGACGCCTTTATGGTTAATCTCCTTGATAATGTCGAAGATGCCCCGTACAATCAGGGGCGCGAGGCCCAAGCTGGGCTCATCCATCATCATGAGCTTGGGGCGGCTCATAAGGGCCCTGCCTACCGCCAGCATCTGCTGCTCGCCGCCAGACAGGGTTCCGCCCAACTGCCAGTGACGTTCCTTGAGCCGGGGGAAAAGTTCATAAACCCACTCCAGGTCCTCCTCCAGGCCGTGTTTTCTCAGGTATGCTCCGAGGCGCAGGTTCTCATACACGGTAAGGTTAGGAAATATTCTCCTGCCCTCGGGCACCATGGTAATGCCTTTCGAGACAATGTAGGAGGGATCCTTTCCGGTTATATCCTCCCCCTGGAACTCAATCCTGCCGCTTCGGGGCTTCACAAGACCGGAAATGGTGCGGAGGGTCGTGCTCTTGCCGGCTCCGTTAGCCCCAATCAGGGTAACGATACTACCCTCAGGCACCTCGAAGGATATTCCCTTGACGGCTTCAATGCCGCCGTAATTGACTTTTAAATCTGTAACTTTAAGCATCTTCGGCCACCCCCAGATAGGCGTCGATAACTCGCTGATTGTTTTGAACTTCTTCCCGAGTGCCATGAGCTATCAGCTTGCCGAAGTCCAGAACATAAATACGGTCAGAGATGCTCATGACCACGTCCATATGGTGCTCAATCATGAATATGGAGAGTTTATAACGGTCTTTAATTTCCACAATGAATTCGGTCAAAACGCGGGTTTCCTGGGGATTCATACCTGCAGCCGGCTCATCCAACAGGAGCAGATTGGGATTGGTGGCCAGAGCCCGGGCGATTTCCAGCCGCCTTTGAATACCGTAAGGCAGGGAGCCCGAAACTTCATTTTTGTATTGCTCCAGACCCACCTCAGCCAGCAGTTCCACAGCCCGCTTATACATATGCTCCTCTTCCTTCCTGGCTTTACTTTTTATAAATGGCAGTTGCGACAAGAGCGTTGCGCTAAACATGCCGCTATTTATATGTAAATGCTGCGAGATAAGCACATTCTCCAGAGCAGTGAGGCTGGAAAACAAGCGTATGTTCTGGAAGGTGCGGGCGATACCCATTCGGGTGATTTCATCAGGGGTGCGCTTGACCACCTTTGTATATTTCCCCGCGTTTTCCCCTGCATAGAGCTTTTTCATTTTGCCCTGAGGGTAATTCGCGACCAAAATTTCGTCCCGATAAAATATTTGTCCGTTGGTTGGCTCATAAACCCCTGTGATACAGTTGAAAGCAGTGGTTTTGCCGGCTCCGTTGGGGCCGATGAGGGCCACGATTTCCCCCTCGTTTACCTCCAGGGAGAGGTTGTTTACGGCGACCACACCACCAAATTGCATGGTGACATCTTCCATGCGAAGTATTGTATTACTCATTCGACGCCACCACCTTCCCTCTCTTTTATCATGGCCTTTCGCCCGAAGAGATTCTTAAAGAATCTCTCGATGGCCTGCCAGGAAAACTCGTTTGTGCCCATTATACCGCGGCGGTAGAACAGCACGATGACCATGATGACAATGGAAAACACAACCATGCGAAAGCCTGCACGCAGCAGGGGCACCTTAAAATTCCCGATATAATGCTCCGCGTCCAGGAACCGTAGCCACCATTCACTGCAGGCCACAAACAGGAAGGATGAGATAATGCTGCCGGTCACCGAGCCAATGCCGCCTATAACCACGATGAGCAAAATCTCATAGGTCATGGCCGAGGTGAAGTATTTGGCCTGTACCGATTGCTGGAACATGGCCAGCATGGCGCCGCCCACGCCCGCAAAGAACGAGCTGGTACAGAAGGCCATCATCTTGTGTTTGGCTAAGTTTATTCCCATGGCCTCCGCAGCAATTTCGTCTTCCCTGATGGCCTTAAAGGCCCGGCCATAGGAAGAGCGAATCAAAAGCACGATGAGCCCTATACTTACGGCCGAAACAGCGAAAGGAAACAATATCGAGGAAAATGTGGGAAACTTGCGCAGAATATTGGAGCCGTTGGTGATGGGCCCCAGGGTGTTCCACTGGATGAGGGCGCGGATAATTTCTGCAAAACCCAATGTTGCGATAGCAAGGTAGTCGCTTTTCAGCCGAAGAACGGGCAGGCCGATCAGAAACGCAAAGATTGCAGCAACCAGGCCTGCCGCGATAATACCGACCGCGACGGGCACTGAAAACTGTACCAGTCCTCCATCAAAATATTGATAAACTGCGCTTCTCGCCTCAACAGGGATAGTGAGGATGGCATAGGTATATGCACCCAGAAGCATAAACCCTGCCTGTCCCAGGGAGAAAAGCCCGGTAAATCCGTTTAAGAGATTCATGGAGACCGCCAGTAGGGCGTAGATAACCCCTTTCTGGAGAATGGTGGACAGCATGGAACTCTTAAGGGATGAGTTATCAATAGCAATAAGTGCCGCAATGATAAGTGCGGCCAGGAGCAGAGAATATAGCAAATATCGTTTCTGTTTCATAGTTACACCTTCTCCGTCAGCTTTTCGCCAAACAAACCGTGGGGCCTAAACACCAGGATTATAATCAGCAGTGCGAAGGTGAACGCATTGCTAAAGATGGCATAGTCGTTGTTCGCCTTGATAAAGGTCTCGACGATGCCAATGACATAGGCACCCAGAACGGCGCCCGGGATAGATCCGATCCCGCCAAACACCGCCGCGACAAAGGCCTTAAGTCCAGGCATTGCGCCAGCCGTCGGGGTAACCTGCTCGTAGTTTGAAAAGTAGAGAATGGAGCCCACGGCGGCAAGGAAGGAACCAATGACAAAGGTGACGGAAATGACGTTGTTGATTTTGATTCCCATAAGCCGGGCGGTATTTTGATCCTTGGCAACGGCCCGCATGGCCATACCTATTTTGGTGCGGTTTATAAGCAGCACCAGGGCAACGACCAGAATCACCGTCAAAACAGGGGTGATGATGGTCAACGCCTTCACTGTCATACTGCCGATGGTGACCTCACGGGTCAGGAAGGGGATTACCGGATAGGGGCGAGCCAAGCCTCCGGTATAATAGGTTGCAAAGTTCTGCAAAAGATAGGAAACGCCGATGGCTGAAATCATGACACTCATACGTGGAGCCTCACGCAGGGGCCGGTAGGCAACCCGTTCTACGGCGACGCCCAGAATCACGGTTAGGATTAAAACTATGGGCAAAGACACGTAGATGCTGGTGGTGGCGCTGATGAAGATCATGAAAAAGCCAGCAGCCATGAAAATATCGCCATGTGCGAAGTTTATAAGGCGAAGAATTCCATAAACCATGGTATAGCCAATGGCAATCAGCGCATATAGACTGCCCACCGTAATACCGGCAAGCAACAGTTGTATGTAATAAAAAAAGTCATGCATATAAGCTGCCTCCAAAAAGTGGAAGTAGCGCCGCAGCGCAAAAGACATCAAGGCGAGCGGGAAATATTCTCCCGCTCCCCGAACTTTAAGGGTTTATATCAGGATACAGTCTGGGTCTGGAGGAACTTGAAGGTACCGGTCTCCAGATCAATTGTCTTGATATAGGCCATATCCTTGGCGGCATCGCCGTTTTCATCGAAGGAAGCACATTCGCCAGTAACGCCGGAATACTTCAGATTGACCAGTGCGTCGCGAATTGCGGTGCCGTCGGTGGACTGGGCAGCCTCGATGGCGGCCAGGGCAACCATGTAAGCGTCATAGCCCAAAGCGGACACGCCGGCCACACCAGTGGAACCGCCGTTGTTGGTCAAACGAGTGTTGTCAGCCTTGAGCCACTCAGTAAAGCCTTCAACAAATTCCTTGGCGGCCGCTGAAGTGTCGTTGGGATCAAAGAAAGCCGAGAGATAAACATCGTATGCGGCGTCTCCTGCGTTCGTGATGATAGTCTCGTTTTCCCAAGTGTCACCGGCCATTATGGGGCAGGTGAGACCAGCATTGCGGGCCTGCTTGATAATGAGGGGAGCGCTTTCAATGGAAGAGGGGGCAAAAAGTACGTCGATACCCTCACTTACCAGGCTGGCCATGGTGGCGGAGAAGTCGGTCTCGCCGCTCTGGAACTGGACATTGACGACACTGCCGCCCAGCTTCTCAAAAGCCTGCGCGAAGTAGTGTCCAAGACCAACGGAATAGTCGTCGCCCGCTTCGGTCAGGACAGCTGCCTTTCTGAGGCCCATGTCATAAGCAAAGTTTGCCATGACTGTGCCCTGGAATGGATCCAGGAAGCAAATACGGAAATAGTAGGGATTGCCTTCGGTGACCTGGGGATTGGTACAGGAAGCACCGATGGCGGGAATCTTGGCGTCTGCAAAAATTTGGCCTGCGGCGATGGAAACACCGGAGCCGTAGGAACCAAGCACCACCGAGACGCCTTCGGAGACCAGCTGCTGAGCTGCGCTCCCGGCCTTGGAGTTATCGGACTGATTGTCTACTTCCACCAGTTCGATGGTGTACTCCACGCCGCCAATGGTGACTTTGGGTTTAACGGAATGAGCATAGCGGATGCCCAGGGTCTCCTGCTTACCGCCGGCGCCATTCATACCGGAAGCCGGTTCGAAGATGCCGATTTTAATGACTTTTGACGACGAAGAGGAGGAAGGCGCTACGCTGGAGTTGGAGCTGGAGGAACTGCCGGAGCAGCCGGTTACCAACGCTACCAACATGAAACAGGCAAGAAACAGTGCAATGTACCTTTTCATTTCAATACCTCCGTTTAAGTATGGTGAGAGAACTCTCGTATCTGTTGTCCTTGTACTGCGGACATTTGTAGTCAAAATCTACTTTGCCATTATAGCGCACAGCCAGCCAAAATGCAAGAGATAGTTAAGATTTTGCATGTTTCATAATATCCCAGAACATTGTCGAATTGTCTTTAGGTACACTGTGGAAAAACGACATTGTCTGAATCTCTCAAAAAATATTTACGATAACATACGGCATATGAGGTTGGATATGGCTCCATTTGTATCATAGTTGCCGGTCAGTCCATTTTTATTCCCTTGAAAACAGCTTCTCTTAAATACCCCGACTCCATCTCCTGCATATATTCCACTACGCAATATAACTCAGGTTTTGCCCATATGGCTCCTTTTAAATTTAAAGGCTGGAATTTAAGAGGCGAATTGTCCAGTTGGTGCTCAATAACATATTTGTAAAGGAAATCAAATGTATTTTTATCAACGTTGCGAATAGAAATTCTGTAATTAAGGTCATTGTCACAAAAAAGAAATCCCTTGCCTTCCATATAACCACAAAGCAGCAGATCCATATCCTGTTTGCGCTTGCTCTTAAGCCAAAGCCTTGAACGGCCCTGGACATAAATACCGTCAATTTTTTTCGCAACGATTCCTTCAAGTTCCTGATTTACGGCCTGTTCGAAAAGTGCGGTTCCGGCACCTCTAACAAATCTGGAAATTGCCAGGTGCCCGCCTTCAACAGTATTTTCCTCAAGCAACCGCTTTCTTTCAATAAGCGGCATCTCCGTGACCGCCCTGTCTTTATAGTAAAGAATGTCGTAAACTATAAGCGTGGCCGGGATTTTTTTTGACATCAGATTAATTTGTATAATGTTTGAAAGAAATCTCCTTTTATTAAGCCTCGAATAATCCGGTTTCCCCTGGTTTAGGACAACAATTTCGGAGTCAATTATACACTTGTGCCTAAACTGTTTATATATATCACGGAATTCCGGAAAAAGGGCAGTGATATCTTTATTGGCCCTGTTGCGGAGAGTCACATCAGTGTCGTAGTAACCGATACAGCGCATTCCGTCAAACTTTATCTCATAAATGTAATCATCAGAGTCAAACGGTTCGGACGGCACCGGTGCCATGGGCACGATGTTTTTTTCGTCAAACATGTCGCGGTTCATAATGTTTTTTCCTTTTTACCTGATTTTGCTTTTGCGGAAGTATCGGCGCCTGCATTTACACCCACCAGTTCTCCGGTATCATTTTCTCCGGCAGCCGCCTTCCTGTCTTCAGTGGCCGTTTTTCTTATTTTATTGCTTGTGCCCTTTTCCATACTTTTCCCTCTGCTTTTCCCTTTACCAATGCCGCTGCTGTCCGTTCTGCTATTTTTGGCGGCTTCCACGCTTGCTTTAAGCGCTTCCATCAGGTCAACTATATTCTGCTGCGCTTCAGGCGGACTTACAACTTCCTTTCTCTCGATTTTGGCCTGAATAAGCTGTTTAAGCGCATCCTGGTATTCATTCCTGTATTGTGCGATATCAAATTCCCCGGTCATGTTTTCAATCAGGCTTATAGCCATTTTCAGTTCATTGTTGTGGATATCCACATTATAATTAAGTTCCGTAATATCCTCGGTTTTTTTAATTTCATCCAAATAATACAGCAGATACAGGAGCATTCCGCCTTTGTCATAAGGCTTTATCATGGCCACATATTCATTGGATGTCAGCGTAATTTTTGCAATGCCAACCTTGCCGGTTTCACGCATAGCTCTTCTGAAAAGTTCGAACGCCTTGCTTGCACTGAAGTTTCCGGGTGAAATAAAATAAGCCTTATCCAGATATATCGGATCAACCGCGTCTTCATCCACAAAATGTGAAATTGCAATTACCTTTTTTGACTTAATGGGCAGTTTTTCGAAGTCTTCGTCCGTTATAACAACATACTTGTCTTTCTCATACTCATATCCTTTGACGATTTCATCCTGAGAAACCTCCTCATTGCAAGCTTCGCAAACTTTCTTGTAACGGATGCGGTTGTTGCATTTTCTGTGCAGGTAGTTCAACTTTACTCCGCTTGAACCCGAAGTCGCAGTGTATACATTAACAGGAAAATACACCATGCCAAAACTGATGGAGCCTTTCCAACTCGTCTTCATATCAATCACTCCTGTTTATTCCGATTGCTAAAAATCCCGACATATAGCTTTCACTGCAGATGTCAGTTTTAATAAGTGTATATGTCCCCTACGTTTTTATTTTGTCAGAAATAAATATTTCGATTCCGCTATTTACCATCAATTTTTTACAAATTTGTTATATGATTATATACACTAGACCGTTTTAACTATAGATTCACCTGGGACATTGATGTGTTCAACGCCAATGGCATTGGGGTATGACTGGCCCTGGCTTAAGTCACGGGGAGTGATAAAAAATCAATAATAAAAAAAGTCCTATTTATAAGGACTCTTTTATTATTGATTTTCTATATTGTCTGACTTTGAGACGACTTCTTTTATATGTTACTTATCATGCCTATCAGGCTCCTGACGGTATCTGCATTTTGCGAAAAGGAGCGCAGGTCCTTGCCAAGCAATTCTTCAGCTGCTTCCCTGGTATAGGTAAAAGCATATGTTGTTCCGTCATGCTCACCGGTTTTATCAATAATTTTGCAGTTTATGACATCTACATTGTCAATCAGGCTGAAAAGCACAATGGCATTCCGCTGAAAAGCGTCGCCGCTTATGGCTTCATTTACTTTTATATCAACAGAATCAGTCATTACATAGTTTATGGTTATGCCATAAGGCATGTCAGTAGTCTGAAGTTCAACCGTATCGCGCACTATGCCTTTTGGCAAGGGCATAGCGTCGATAATCGCAACAACCTTAGGGTTGTCTCCTACATAAGGAGTTTTATTATCCATTAGCGCCTTAATGGAATAACCCAGATATAAATCCTTATCATTCTGCTTATCCGTTACAAAAGCAATCACAACCGCGCAAACAGCTATAACCGCAATCACTATGACCCAAAATGCAGGTTTCTTAAAATTAAGAACATTCTTAATCCTGGCTTTTGTATGGTTCTCACCGAAAGCTAAAGGGTTTGCCGCCAAAAGTCCTTTCTTTTGCACCGACAGTGACAGGAGCGAATATGAATAGCCTCTCTTTGCATCCTCACCCAGCCTGCGCAGCACGCTCTCATCGCAGGACATCTCCATGTCCCGGCTCATGAGCACAAAACTCAGCCATATAAGCGGATTGAACCAGTGTAGGATGAGCGCAAGAAACGCAAGCGGCTTTATCAGATAATCCTTCCTGCGGATATGTGTACGCTCGTGTTCCAGTATGTAGGATAGGTTAGCATCACCGATATTTACAGGCACATAAATTTTCGGACGGATAAAACCGCATACGAAAGCTGTTTCAATGGCATCGGTTTCAAAGACATTGCCATCCATGCGGGTCGCGGTCTGAAGCTTTCCTTTGATTTTCACATAAGAAACAATACTATAAATTAACAGCGCAATAACGCCAAAAATCCAAATAAGGCTAAGAATATATATCCATATCTGTATGGGATTTACGCTTGCCACAGGGACAGCCGCAGGCAGGGAAGCATTAATAGCGCTGTCGATGCTACTGACGCCGGACCTGACCGTAGGCGTTTGCATCATTCCTATATTCCCCGGTACAAACTTAAATATTCCTATTCCTTGTTTCGCATTCAGGTTTATAAGATTGAAAAAGCTGAATTCAGAACTAAAAGAAAATGGACATACAAGACGGAAAAGCACAGGAGCCCAAAGAACATAGGAGAATATCTTCGGTGCTTTTTTAACAGCAGGCGGACGAGAATAACGCCAATAGCCACATATGATGCAGTAATGCTCATGTTAACTACTGTTATGAATAAATCCTTAAGTAGGCTCATTTCAGCGCCTCCTCTATAATCCGCTTTAGTTCCTCTGCCTCCTGTTGGGAAAGCTTACGTCCACTCAGGAAGGCGGTCAAAAACTTCGGCAGCGACCCGTCAAATGTTCTTTCCAGCACAGCTCTGCTTTCATATTTCTGCACGTCTTCACGCTTAACCAATGCAGTAACAGTCGCATCCTTGTTTTGCAGAATATCCCGATCACAAAGCTTTTTTAAAACAGTGTAGGTTGTTGACTTTTTCCAGCCGAGTTTATCCGCGCATAACTTTACAAGTTTAGTTGAATTGATAGGTTCGTTGTCCCATATGATGTTGACAAATTTATATTCAGCATCAAACAGCTTATATTTTTCCATGTAGTTGCCTCCTCGGGTTTATTCTAATAGACCCAATTAAAGTCTATCACGTTAGACCTCATATGTCAATAGCAAAAAAAGAATAAGATCCCTGTTCGCCGGAAGTCTCCCTGAAAAGCTGTGGATGTGTTCCTCTAATGCTTACAGTCTTGTAAACAAGATGCTCTTTCTTCGCCTACTTTATCGGTTTTTTGCTCATCTTTGCCTTCTCCGGGGATTGTATTATCCATTTTTATATCACCGGAACAAAGCAGGGCAATCTTTGCACATACAGGACCAATTAACTCATACAAAACCGAAGACGATAAGATAATTGTCAAAAGCATATTGCCCAAAGTACCGTCTAATATTCTTCTGCCCAAAAAAGCGAGTCCAATAGCTACCCCTGCTTGAGGAATTAAAGCCAATCCTAAATAATTTCTTACTTCCTTTGTGGTTTTCGCTATAATACATCCCAGATAAGCACCAAGATATTTCCCCACAATCCGTATTATAAAATATGATACGCCTATTATTCCCAGTGTGCTGAACGAGTTTATATCCAAATTCATTCCAGATACAACAAAAAATATTGACAAAATAGGCGGGGTAAACCTTTCAACCTGCTTATATAATTTCTTGTCTTTGGTCATATTGATATAAGTAGTACCAAACAGCATACAGGAAAGCAGAGGAGAAATATCCAACGCAGCACATAGACCCGCAATTCCTAGGAGAAGTGATATAGTCAATATAAGCCGATTATCCTCACTTCGTTTCGGAGTCATTAGCTTGCTTAATATTACCCCGCTTACAAAACCAATTACTAAAGCAACTATATTAAAGATTATAGGCAGGATGATCTCAAAAGTAGAAACACCTGCCCCGATATCTGAGTTAACAAAAGCTAAAGCAACGCTGAAAGCAATGAGACATACAGCATCATCTAATGCTACTACCTGTAGCAAGGTATTTACAAAATTTCCACGTGCATGATATTGTCTGATAGTAACCATTGTACTTGCCGGTGCAGTCGCTGTTGCAATTGCCCCTAAAAGCAAACAGAAGTCCCAATCTAAATGGAATATATAATGGATAGAGATAGTTACTATTATTCCAGCCAATAAAGATTCAAATAAAGTGATCACAATAACACCAAATCTAGTTTCTTGAAAATTCTCTTTCTTGAAAAACCGTCCGACGCCAAATGCAATAAAAGCTAAAGCGATGTCACTGATAAACCCCATGTTGTCAACCATTTCACGTGGTATCAAATTCAAAACATACGGCCCTATCAGGATACCAGATATAATATAACCAGTTACATTAGGCAGCTTTGCCAGCTTTGTGATACGAGTAAGTAAAAATCCAGCAAGCAAAATCACTGATAAAGATAAAAGAACAATAGTTGTTTCATTTATATTACTTAAAAAGTAACCCATTGAATAACGCTCCTTTAAAGCACCATATTTTTAAAATGTGGTTAAAAAAGTATGTTAAAGTACAATATGATGATGAGAGTATATAGTTGAATCACGTTTTGTGTTGATAACTGAAAGCAATGATTAAAATTATATGGAGAACTTGGTAGCAGTTTAACAACATTAAAAATAAGAACATGCCACACAAATATAAGTTTTTCTTTTATTATCATTGCTTCCCTTCCCGATCTATGCTACTATTATACTCATAATTTCAATAAAGTTAATTTATAATATTTTTATATATGATAATATATTGTTATAATTGAAGGTGGATAAGATGATTGATATCAGACTTTATACCTTATTAGCAGTGGTTGAACTTAACAGTTATACACGTGCAGCAGAACATCTTTCTTTAACACAACCGGCCGTAACTCAACATATAAAACAATTGGAAAAGGAACTGAATGTTAAAATATTCAATCGTGTCGGAAAAGAGATTAAGCCCACAAATGAAGGAAATATCGTTATTCAATATGCACGTAGAAATATCGCCTTATACGAGAGAATGAAACAGAGTATACTGGATGTACAACGCTATGTAAGGCGGCTTACGGTTGGGATTACTCATACTGCCGAAAGTAATGCTGTAGCAGAAGTGTTGGGAAGGTATAGTGCCAAAAATCCGGGCACAACCATAACAATAATTTCTGATTCTATAAGTAATCTTTATAGTATGCTTAAAAATTATGAGATAGATTTAGCTGTTGTAGAAGGTAAAATTCAAGACACCAGCATTAATTCACTTCTGCTCGACACAGATTCATTAATGTTGGTAGTGTCCAACAATAACCCTTTAGCCAAAAAAAGTATGGTGACCATAAACGAGTTAAAAAAACAGCCGTTAATACTTCGCAGACCATCGTCAGGAACAAGAAATTTATTTGCCGCACATTTAGAAAGTAAAAACATGTCACTTGACGAATTTAATGTTATTTTGGAAGTTGATAACATTGCCACAATTAAAGACCTTATAAGACGGGATATAGGAGTGTCTATACTTGCCCGTAGCGCATGTCTTGACGAACTAAAAAAAGGAAAGATTACTGTATTACCGATAGAGAATCTCAGCATGGTTCGTGAAATCAATATTTTATATCACAGTGATTTTAAGCATACGGATATTTTGGATAGTATTATGAAGGAATACAATAAAGTGGTTAAATTTTACACATTATAAATCGAGATTAATATAAGGCATTACTTGGAAAAACTCAGCCTTCTTGATGAAATTGTCCAAAAAAAGTACATATAAAAATAAAGCTGCAATGAATGCAGCTCTAATATTAACACCGGAGATCTTTTAACAGAAGGCGCAAATATATGATTTTTATTTCTGGTGTTTTTTAAGTATTTTCTCAATATTTCTTATTGTTTTTTCATCAAGAAAGTGTTCGATTTTTTCAACCTGTTCCGTTTCATCTTCTGAATTATTTATAAAACATAAGAACTTATTCAGAATATCATGTCTGTATAGCAAGTATTCACCTACTGCCAACCCCTTGACAGTAGGTTTTATGTATCCATATTTTTCAAATTCCACTAATTCCAAACGCCTCAAATTGTTGACCATTTTTGAAGCAGAAGACGGCTTTACATGAAGCCTGTCCGCAAGCTCGTTTATTCGTACCACATCCTGTTTTTTATAAATTCTGCATATCATTTCAAGATAATCCTCCATAGAAGAGGTTATCTGTGAGTTTTCATTCAACTGATATCCTTTAAACGTGTAGAAATCAGTATTGTTATCCATAACTAAAGCTGTTCCTTTCGTTGGTTAGATTCAAGATTTTCTACCTTGTAACACTGTTTATGGTAACACTGTTTATGTAGTCTCGTATAATGATAGCAACAGGAAACTTAGTTTCCTTATCCTAAATGTATTAAGGGGTGTCATAAATTATGAATAATATAAACTCATTAAAAGATTTAAAGCCAGGTCAAAAGGCAAAAGTGAAATCTATATTATCAACAGGCAGTATACGAAGGAGATTGCAGGATATCGGTCTTATTGAGGGAACCGAAGTGGAATGTCTGCAAAAAAGCCCGGCTGGAGACCCGGCCGCCTACTTAATCAGAGGTGCAGTTATTGCATTAAGGTCAGAAGATTCTTCAAAGATTTTAATCTTCTAAAAATTTAATAAATGAGGTGGCAAGAATGGGTCTGACAAATGAATCTACAGGGATTAAGGCAATTGATTCCGGATTGGTTATTAAAAAGTTAACGCCAGATGATAAAGTAATCGCGGTTGCAGGTAATCCAAACGTCGGTAAAAGCACGATTTTTAACAGCTTAACAGGGCTTAATCAACACACTGGAAACTGGCCTGGGAAAACTGTTACAATCGCCCAAGGATATTGCCATTACGGGAATTCTACTTATATTTTAGTTGATATTCCAGGCACATATTCTCTTATGGCAAATTCATTAGAGGAAGAAGTAGCACGAAACTTTATCTGTTTCGGTGATCCGGATGCAGTTATTGTCGTCTGTGATGCAACCTGCCTTGAACGAAATTTTAATCTTGTTCTACAAACATTGGAAATTACCGACAAAGTAGTCGTTTGCGTCAACCTGATGGATGAAGCCAGAAAGAAAAACATAAGGATTGATTTAGATGCAATATCTCAAAAACTTCACGTGCCCGTAGTAGGTACGACTGCAAGAAATAAAAAAAGCCTGGTAAAATTAGTGCAGTCTGTTAGTCAGTTGTTATGCCAACCGGAAGAAAATTCCCCTTTTCAGATAAAATATTCAAAACCGATAGAAGACGCTATTGCTCAATTAGAACCTTTCATAAAACAAAAGATAAAGAAAAAGATAAATACACGATGGCTCAGCCTGAAACTACTTGACTTTGATGAAACACTGATTACTGCTCTTAATCAATATCTCGGTTATGAACTGATGAGTGATGAAGAAATTCAGAAACAATTATATCTAGCCAAAAAGATTTTATCAGACAGCGGAATTACCAGTGATACTTTAAGAGATGAAATCGTTGCCAGTTTAGTTTTGACTGCAGAAGATATATGCTCTGATACAGTCCACTTTGATAAAGTCAACTATAATGCGAGGGACAGGAAAATTGATAGTATATTGACAAACAAATGGACCGGTTTCCCGATTATGATAGCCATGCTCATGGGCGTTTTATGGTTAACAATAACAGGAGCCAATTACCCTTCACAGTTGATATCTGACGGATTGTTTTGGATTCAAGACAGGCTCACCGACGTTTTTCAATATATGGGTGCACCGGATTGGTTACACGGGATGCTTGTTCTCGGCATGTACCGTGTATTGGCATGGGTTGTTTCTGTCATGCTGCCTCCTATGGCGATTTTCTTTCCATTGTTTACCTTGCTTGAGGATTTGGGATATCTGCCTCGTGTTGCTTTTAATTTGGATAAATATTTTAAAAAGTGCTGCGCTTGCGGAAAACAGGCCCTGACCATGTGTATGGGATTCGGATGCAATGCAGCAGGAATTATTGGGTGTAGAATTATAGATTCACCACGTGAACGATTGATCGCTATAATCACTAATAATTTTGTTCCTTGTAACGGCCGATTTCCGACATTGATCGCTATCATAACAATGTTTTTTATTGGTGCAGCTGCCGGACCGTTTGAATCCGTTTTTTCTGCTGTTTTACTTACCGGCGTGATTGTTTTAGGCATCTTTATGACTTTTATAGTCTCAAAAATATTGTCAAAGACGATTTTGAAAGGCATTCCATCCTCGTTCACGTTAGAGCTTCCGCCATATCGCAAACCTCAAATTGGCAAGGTCATTGTCCGTTCCATCTTTGACAGAACACTGTTTGTACTCGGAAGAGCTGTTGTAGTTGCAGCACCAGCCGGTCTTATTATATGGGTTATGGCCAATATTTCCTTCGGCAATATGACGTTGCTTGCCCATTGCTCAGGCTTCTTGGATCCGTTTGCAAAAATGTTAGGAATGGACGGTGTTATTCTTTTGGCATTTATTTTAGGTTTACCAGCCAATGAAATTGTAGTACCAATTATTATTATGGCTTATATGGCCTCCGGAAGCATCATGGAATTGGATAGCTTATGGGACTTAAAGCAACTGTTGGTCCATAACGGCTGGACCTGGATTACAGCAACTAGTACAATGCTATTTTCTCTGATGCACTGGCCTTGCTCCACAACCTGCCTTACCATTAGGAAAGAAACACAAAGTTGGAAATGGACGGCAGTTTCATTTGCTGTACCGACTATAATGGGGATTATCATTTGTTTTGTATTTTCTAATATTGCAAGGTTATTTATATAAATGAAATAACCCACTTTTACTGTGCACGCCATTCATAAACGTAGTACATACCGGAATTTGCACAGCCTGTCCGGATACAGCGGCAATTTCTTTGACCTTTCCGTAATCCAAGTTCCAGAAACGGTCGCAAAAGCTGTCGATTTCCTGATTGATCAGTTGCTTTGCGCACCTTCATACTGTCCGCCCTTCTGTAAAAATTTTAGGTAAAGATGCTTCAAATATCATCGTTCGAAAGAATGAATTGACAAAAAAAAGCTTCTCATACTTTAGTATGAGAAGCAGGTTAAATCCAGTGTTTATGTGGTCTTATTTATCATTCGTCTGTTTGGTTCTTCAGTATAGTACTGATAAGTTCCGCACGGCTGCCTGCATCATATCTAGTAAAAAATTCCTTTATCAAAACTTAATTAATGTCTTGACAACAAGTTGTATATTACCTGTGCCATCTCCGCTCTTGTAGTTGTGCCTGTTGGAGAGAGTTTTCCTCCGTTTCCGGCAATAGCACCAGTTTCTACCAGAAGAGTCATTGCTTCTTTTGCCCAGGGAGCAATGCTCTCTGCATCAGAAAAAGCTGATAACGGTTTTTCGGCTATCCTTTCGGGCAACTTTCCAATAGCTTTCAGTGTATTGTACAGAAGGGTGAACATCTCTTGACGGGTGATCTCCTTATCCGGTGCAAACATATTGTTTCCTACACCGTTGGATATACTTAAGCGTTTTGCTGCTGCCAGGTATCCGGTATAGTAAGTGTTTCCTGCATCAGCAAAATTGTCACCGCCATTTTCATCCGGATCTACACCATAGGCCCTCATCAGCATTACTAAGAACTGGCCTCTCGTAAGCTTTGCTTCAGGACTGAAATTGCCGTTGCCGGTTCCATTTGTTATACCTCTTGCTGCTATAAAGGTTACGGCTTTTCTATACCATGCACTTTCAGGCACATCATTAAAGCTTACCTTATTGTATCCAACCACATATTTCGAGAAATGCTCAGTTGTAAATTTTACAGTGCCTGTCGTGGAATCATAGACACAGTCCCTTACTATTTCCAACTCACCTGAATCATTGATATAGTAAATGACGATAGCGTTCATATCCTCACTTTCTCTTGGCGTGTAGGGCACCGATACGGTAACGTTTCCAGCAAATTGAGATATAGGTTTGCCTCCGCCGGTGACGTTAAAATCGAATACAGGTCTGTCGCCAACAGTCTGCCGTATCTCGGGTGAAAGAGAGGATGCATCCACTCTGGTTGTTGAAATTTTCAAGTCGCCTGCTGATTCTTTCGAAAGGGCGGAGAGAGTATCGTTGTCAAAGGTAATAGAGGCAACAGGTGTGGAAATCGTCAACTCACCGACACCGGCTTTTGAGGCCTCATCTACAGCCTCTTTAGGTATGCTTGTCTCTATGATGGCGGCACCGGCAGATGCTTCCACCTTTATTTCAACCCTGGTTTCAGTGCCGCCTCCCTGCTTTTTCGTTTCTTCCACTGCTTTACTGATGGCCTCGCTCACCTGTGCCAGGCTGACTGCAGCCGCTGCTTTGCTGCTGCTGTCTGCGGCGGCGGTGACTTTCGTGGTGACAGTTGCCGTATTTCCTTCAACATTAGTCTCCGTATTAATCTCCGTTTTCGGCGTTGTTACAGGTGCAGCTGTTCCACCACCGCCGCCACCAGGCGTACCTCCTCCATCGCCGGAACTGTTTCTTCTCCATTGTGCATATACGGTAATGGAACCGGTAACTGCCGTAGCTTCCGTAAATGCTATGCCGCTTCCCATGGGCCTTCATGCCTGTTTTTTTCATATAGGTCATATATGTCTTTAGATATCGATTGTTCCTTTTCTTTCTGAATTGGGATTTTTTTCTCCTTCGATCTTTAGGTTTAACTGCATTATTGGGGATAAGCCACAGATTGCCCTTTTTAACTGCACCATTAATTCTTCCCTGGGTACAGTACAGTGTAACGGCCCTGATCCCAAGCCCCCATTTTTCACCGGCTTCCTTAACAGTTATGTACTCCATACCTCATATCGTCCTAAAATAAAAATATGGCAAGATTATACTGCTAAATCAAGCATATTGCAAGTATTAGCAATATACGACATAGCTGAAGCATTAAAGTAATTTTGTAAATGTAATCCCTTGTCTGCTGCGTACTTCAGGGTGTTCAATCAATACAAAAAAGAGTCCTATTTATTAGGACTCTCTTTTATTGTTGATTTTTTACACAATACATTGTCTGACATCGAGACAACTTCTTTTATTGTTTTATTTAGTTAATTCTTCGGAAGACCTGGCTTCTTTTTCCTCATTTTTTGATTCCATGGAATCTTTCATTTTCTTAATGTCGTTATTAACTAACTTTTCATTCATGATACTTGCGAGGTCAACACCCGTAAGGTCTTTTAGGAGCTGAAACCCGTTTGTAGCAACATCGGTAACGATTTTCGATACCCTTGAACCGCTCTGACCACCACCGTTGTCGATAATAGTGATCTTATCGACCTGCTCAATTGGTCTGGCTATTTCCCTCATAATTTCAGGCAGTCTGCTTACAACGAGATCAACTATAGCAGCCTGACCATATTTGGCCATTGCTTCTGCGATTTTTTCTTTTGTTTTGGCTTCGGCCAAACCTTTTGCCTCAATAGCCTCTGCTTCTGCCTTTGCTTTTGTCCTTATAGCTTCGGCTTCAGCCGCAGCTTTAATCTTTATAGCTTCAGCCTCAGCTTCCGCTTCCTTTATCGATTTTACCTTTTCAGCCTCGGCGTATACCTCTGTCTCATATTTCTTGGCTTCCGCTGGCTTTTTAACTTCAGCAATCAATTTCTTTTCAACAACAATAGCATTCTTTTCGGCCAAAGCTGCTTCTTTCTCGGCAACATAGGATTCATTTTCAATTTGTTTTAATTTATAGGCAACGTCTGCATCAGCTTTTGCCCTGTCCTGTTCAGCCCGGAACTGTTCTGTCTTAATCATCTTGTCTCTTTCTGCTTCGGCTATCGCTGTTTCTGCTTCAAGCCTTGCTTTCTGTCCTTCGCGGGCTGCTTCAGCCGTTTTTATTTCAGTATCCCTTTTCTTTTCAGCTTCAGCTATATCAGCATCAGCTTTAGACTGGGCAATCTGGGGACGTGACTTATTTTCAAGATATCCGCCCTGTGTCGTTATTTTAAGAATTGAGTAAGACACAAGTTGAAGGCCCATCATCTGGAGTTCCTTGCTTATATCTTCTTCTATCCTCTGCTCAAGGGATGCCCTGTCTTCATTTATCTGCTCTACTGTAAGCGTAGAAATGATACCTCTCAGCTTACCTTCAAGCATTTGTTCAGTGATGTTTTTGATTACATTTACGGTATTTTTGTCTCCCCCACTACAGAATTGCTCAACTGCGGTTACTATTGCTTCATGCTCATTTCTTACTTTGATTACAGCCGTACCTATAATGTTAACAAAAATACCCTGCTTGCTTGGGGCATCACTAACATCTGTAGTAATAGAAATATTTTCGAGAGAAATTGTACAAGATGTCTCAAGAAACGGAACAATAAATCCACCTTTACCTGACAAGACCCTCTTTTTCAAGCCAGTTATAACGACTGCCTTATCTGCTGGAACCCTTTTCCAACAGGCAAACAGTAAAATTATAACTATTGCAATTAAAACAATTATTGGGAAAATGGTGGGCAACATATCCTTTGTCTCCTTTGCAATATTCATTGTTGTTATATCGATAAATTATTCAACCTGTAGCTACCTTATAATAACATTAATTTATTGAAATATCCAGTATAGGATATAATTAGCCTGGTTACTATCATTAACAATTAAATTACTGGAATTTGCAAACTTTTTAATTTAGGAACTAAAATCTTCGATTAAGTCTATATAATGGTGTAAAAAGAAAAATAATAAGTTGAGCCAAAGCTCATGCCTCGGTTAGAATATAGTTACCCAACAATACCAAACCGAGGAGGATGAACCATGGCTCAGTTTAAT
>Ga0134092_1001135_pt1 | contig 24118 bp, 18 predicted proteins | sample 3_6taG_FD_94454 | JGI IMG/M metagenome (GOLD analysis project Ga0134092, IMG submission 94454) | Switchgrass degrading microbial communities from high solid loading bioreactors in New Hampshire, USA - 3_6_20_6_A3 metaG | ecosystem: Engineered > Bioreactor > Semi-continuous > Anaerobic >... | reverse complement strand
TCTAAACCTATTTTTTAACTAAATTGAATAGGTTTATTAAGGTTGCCCTTTTTTAAGTTTTTCTTTTGTTTTTATTAAAATTTATCTCTTGACATATCACCAGATTGCTTTTCCCAACCTCAATCAGTTCATCAAGAATATTGGCCTTTTCTGAACTATCAATGATTTTTTTCCAATGCTGATATGTTTTTACTTCAGGTTCTCCCCAGCTCACTGTCGGCTGAATCATTGGAATCCTTTCGCCTTCTATCACATCCTGCCTCAATGGGTCAGTCTCCACCCATTCAAAGGGTTCTCCAAACATTTGACTGGCAAAATGGACAATCTGTGGAAAATCCTCACGCCCGCGTCCCAGAGTTGCGCTAGTTGCAATACACTGAAGCCTCCCCGGTTCACTTTGAACAATTCTTTCTTTGAGACGCCTTAAAAGCATAGCCATTTCAATACCCTTTGCACCGCTATAGGTATGAACCTCATCCATAACAATAAAATGCCAATACTTTGCATAAATTCCATCGAAAAAAACGTTATCCTTGGGACGAAGAAGCAGGTATTCAAGCATTGCATAGTTGGTCAATAAAATATGGGGAGGCTTTTTTCGCATCTGCTCCCTTGAGATAAGTTCATTCGGTATAGGATCGCTGTGAAACATGTTCCTGTACTGACTCAAAGCTTTACTATATTCATTCTCTGTTTCTCCGGTATAACGTCCAAATGTAATATATGGATAATTCTTAAGAAGTGTCCGAAGCCGAAGCATTTGATCGTTAGCCAGGGCATTCATAGGGTATAGCAAAAGCGCCCGCACGCCAGGGCTTAATCTTCCGACTTCCTGTTCTTTGAGTAAATAATCAAGAATGGGTATTAAAAATGTTTCGGTCTTACCGCTTCCGGTACCGGTTGCGACCACAATATTCCTTTTGTGACTTACAACTTTACGTATGGCTTTTTCCTGATGCAAGTACAGGGTCCTATCCAAAGGCAAGGACGGTGCGTTAAGGGATCGAAACTCCTTTGATAAAATACCTTCATCGATCAACTTTTCAATGGTGAGTCCTGTTTTAAAGCTGGGTGTTGCCTCAAGAATAGGTCCATTCAAAAACTTTCCCGGCTGCTGCAACTGTTCTATAAATTGCTTTTGTAGATCCAGATCCTTAAACCCAAATGTGGTTGTAAGGTAGTTTCGATAGCTCTCTTCAATGGCATAGGTTGCCTGCACAGGATTAATTGCCATCTACAAACTCCCCCTTCCAGATTATATCGGCAAGTTGTTTCTCCCTGATTAAAAGCTCGGATACAATCTTTTCAGATCCTTGAATAAGCAAATCTTTTACCTCCATCCCATCAGGCAGAGGATTCTTCCAATTTGAAAACAATGTAAAAATTTCTTTTCCCGCCAGAAGATATTTACAAATCAGCGATTCATAGATTGGCATATAATCCCAGGCCAACAATATTTTCATATTTTGTCTTTCCGAATAATTGGGAATCAGACTTTTGCACCTGGGATAATGCTTTTCGTCCCATTCCGCCTGACTTTCAAGTATAGCTCCGCAAGTCGTACATTTCACCCCGCTTTGAAACTCCATGTATCCATTCGGGCTGTATTTCGCCCACCTTAAGTTCATGTATTGAGATCTTTCCTTCTTTCCCAGGTAAGCCACAAAGCCTAAATCTCCCTGGTACCAGGACTTGATGATCTGCTTTTCAACCTTCGTATTCAGGAATCCCTTATACAACACGCCTTGGTCTGTTAATAAATGTAAACGAAATGCAAAGGGACTGTTCATAAGATAGTTGCACAACTCATTGGATATTTCGCATTCCAAAATCGCAGGCTCCGGCAGTGTAGATATTTGATAAATCGGTATTTCTAAATCAACATGGATCATCAACCAATGGGCTATATCTTTAAGAATCATTTGATCATCACTTTCAATTAGAATTGAAAAAGAACCGTCTTTTTCGATAAGGCCATCACCGGTTTTCACTTGAATTCTCCCGTGAACAATCCCTATAAGGGCTGCAACCGCTTTGCTCCCGACATGGATGGGAGCGACCCTCCCGCTTATCACAGCCCTTTTCTTCGAATGCCATGAGATCTCCCAATTTTCAATACAGGATCGGTCTGCGTTAATAACAACCACCATCGTATTCAATGAACCCTTTGGAAACAGCGGTTCATCGACCGTTCCGAGCCAAGGATCCTCCAGGTCAAACTGCACTAGGTATTTACCGGGAGTGAGCTTACTTTTCTCCAAATCTATGACCAATTCCTTCGCTCCGTCAGCAATGGGAAATGTTTTGGGTTTGTACCAAGGTTCATTCATCTCCCAAAGCCGCAGTACACGATTTGAAACCTTTCCCTTTTCTTCCCATGATATTCTAAGATTTTTATTCCTTCCCTCGTTGTCAATTGCATATGTTGTATCAACTATCTCCCATTGACATCTGACTGCAAACAAAGCTCCTTTGAATAATTCTTTGTATCGCGCATTCAACACCCGTATCCAAAAAACGTGGTTCGTTTGCGTTTGTTTCATCGTATCAGTAAAGGCCAGTAGATTCATCTGAGCCTTCCTATTCTTTAGCTGAGTAACCACTGATTGATCCGAAGCATCCATGCAAAGTTGGAGATAGGTTCCTACTCCCAAGGGTAATTCAACCTGCAAATAAAGCTCGTCAGCCTCCTCCCAATCTCCAAACCATATTTCATCTGTGAGATACGACCAGCAGTGAAAATCATAGCCTTTCAGTCCCTGAATTCGCCATTTGACTTTAGGCAATTCTATTTCTATTGGAAGAGCTATGGCTTCACCTTCAGTCAGAGAAAGTTCCAATTTTCCCCTTAAGCATTCCTCCGACTCTGGAACGGCTATTTCATAAGCTTCATCTACTACAGATAGGACGATTCCGTTGCTTTCTACAGTAAACCTGGTGTTTTCAGGAAATATCATAGTTACGATGATGTCCTTTATTCCTTCATGGGAAGGGAAATACAAAAACGGATCAAAATCTACGATCATATCCGGTATAAAAGCCATACGGAAAGTATACTGCTTTCGTTTCCAATTTCGAAGAGAGACGATGCATAGGCCAACCGGATCGCTGCCGAATAGCTCTGGAACGTTAAGAGGGATCTCTGCATGCCTAGAACCTTTAATAACATCAATTCCGTGGAGCTCATCCAGTCTATAATATGCTCGTTCCAGAAGAGAGCCCGCTTTTCTCTGAACAATCATACTCCAACCTTTTAAAGAGCCCTTCTCATCAAGCGGAACAACCAAGCGAGGCAGATCATTGGTATAAACAGGCAAGTCATTGACCTTAACCCCCGCTAAAAGCTGACCGCCCATTAGGAATGGCTCTTCTTCCTCTTTATTTCTCAAGGATACTAGCTCAAGGCCAGTTCCTTTTTCCTTGATAGCGACTCTTGCCATATTTGCCATATCAGCCAACATAAGAGCATAGGAGCCGTCAGAGAAATGGAGCATTGTAGATTCAATCAGCTGAACCGGAGGATCTAAGAATAAATCGCTATATAATAAAAACCAGATTCTGCCACTGGGATATTCATTATCAGGTATTCTTGAGCCGTCTTCTTTGAAGATCAGATACGAACATTCACTGGGTGTTCCCATTACATTCCATTGCTGGAGAATTCGGTCACCAGCCCAAAGCACGACTTGATAAGCCTCAGCCAAGAGCTCAAGTTGAATTTCTGCCTTTTCAGTTTCAATAAAGCCTGAAATATTTAGATATGCTCGAACCGGTAAATGAATCGATAATATATCCGAATTTTCCGCTTTTATTTCATAGAAGAATTCGCATTTATCATATTCTTGACTATATCTCAACCTCTGTTTATCAAAAACCATTTTTATTGCACCCAATATGGGATCCAGCATCAATATTGGTGTCACAAACTTCTCAGTATCAGAGCTTAATGAAACGGATTCATTGATTTCTTGTTCTAAAGCTGTCCACCAAGCTTTGAAAGCATATAAAACTCTTTCCGGAAGATTATACCGCAATTCCTCAGTAATTCTATTTGTTCTTGTAACATCATCCACGAGCCTTAGAGATTCACAGAGCCACTCTTCTGCCCATTCCCCTCCAAAGAGGATGAAACGTTGGATAGGCTCTTCTATATAAGACGGAAGGGCTGAAGTATACTCCATTTTCATTTCCTTTTGGTTGATCTGCCTTTGAACAGCATCCAGTCTATTTTCAGAGGCTGCATATAGAGCCTGGATCTCCGCTTTTGTATTTATATCTCTTTTTCTAAAGGAAAGTGTTGACCTTATTCTGCTTATCTCTCTGTTAATATCTTCTAGCTGGCTGATTACAGATAAGCGCCTTTTTACTTCGAGTATTCCTTCTTGAATGCTTCCGTGACCTAAATCAGCCAATTGTTTTACAATACCTGTAAGCTTTTCCTGCAATTTTGTCTTCAACGAAATAAATAACTCTAAAGCAGGCTTGATTTTCTCTTCGATGATATGGGATGCCTCAGAGGCATCTGCTGCTTTTTGCTTAACTTCGTCTAATTGTTCAAACCATTTTGATATTCTCTCTTCGGGATTTCCATCTTCTCCCGGCATAAGCGAAGTAGCAGCCAATTCCAATCTTGCTCTCCACTGGAATAAATTCTTCATCTGCTGCACTCTATCTCGATGAAGCTTTTGATACATATGAAAGCTCTTTTTGATTTTGGAAAAAACATCTACCAATATCGGAGTATCCATCTCCCAAATGATTTCATTTTTAGCCAGTTTTCCAATGATAGCACTGATATCTTGTTGTAGTTTTTCAGAGACTTGCTTCTCTTGATCCATTGCCTGTTTCAATTTTTCATATTCAAGCCGCTGCTTTTTTTGGAGCCTTTTATCCCTTATGAAAGAAATAACTCCATAACCAATACAAGCAGCTCCTGAAAACAGCAAAATTCCGGCTATCAGTTGGGCGACTCTGAAAAAGCCAATACCTGTCAGGGCTAAAATAAATCCGAGCCACAGTGTCCATTTCATTTTTATTTGAATGAATTGAAAACCCATATATTGTACTTCCAGCTCATGATACCGGCTTTGATGACTTTTATACTCGTAATGTTTTTGAGATATCTGATCCAAATCAAAGGCTTCTATGAATGGCTCATAATCTTCCTGAAAAGGTTCCCTCCAGAAGCCTTTAAAAAGCTCTTCAAAGTAAACTCTTGATTTCTCTTCTTCCTTGATCAAGCCATCGAGCTTTTCTTGCTCCTTTTGAATGGAATCCTGTTCATCTTTTATTGCTTCTAGAAGTTCGGAATATTCAAGAATTCTTTTTTCTTCTTCCGTTATTTGTGATATCCTCTTTTCATGCTCCTGCTGTTTATCCTGCAATTTTTCAATCTCTTCTTTAAGTTCACTTAACTCTTCTTGAAGCCTATCATATTCAGCCAGAGTATGTAACTGGGATCGATCCCAACGGTCCGTTTCATCAACGTCCAAAATATGCTCTTTTTTCTCCAACCATTCAATCAAAGCCTGTAAATCCAAAAGTTCCTTTTGAACCCGCTCCCTTTCCTTTTTTAATGGAATTAGTTCCTTTTCAATTTTATTCCGCTCTCTTGCTCTTTCTCTTACATCCAAGAGGTACCCTTTCACTTCTTCAGGCTTAATGATTCCTCGGTCATATAGATCCATTATGATCCTGTCAAAATACTCATCAAGACAGGCTTGCGGAATCCCACCATGGACCAAAATAGGGGCTACATATCGGTATGTACCTTCTGTATCAAATAGGGCTAAATTGTGATTTTTCACGAAATTCAAAAAAAAGCTGCCCAATTTTGACTGTTCCGTAGGTTCCAGTTCGCCTAAATGATCTGAGATACAAGTCCAGTAATTCCCTTCCTTATAGCCCCATATCCCTTGATTGACCAGAAAAAAAACAAAGCAAATCGGCATGTTTAATTTTATAAAATCCAACCCTTTAGGTATATTTTCTTTTATAAAGCGTTTCAAGATCTCTATATCACCTGGGGTTAATTCAACTTGCCCGATATACTGAATTGAGTCTAACTGAGATGAAAGGATTCGTTCACATTCCAGGATATTGGAACAGTTTTCCAGCATTCTTGTCCCTCCTCCCTTGAGTGAATCAGAACTGTTTACGAATATGCAGTTGCATGCAAGTGGATTGGCGAAAAATGCACTTTTTATGTATAATTTCCACACATTTTCCATTTTTCCTTTAAATATTTCAAAAAAATCTAAAAAGTTATAATTTCTTGATGTAAGCAATGATTATCCTTTCGATTTGGGCAATATAAAAGGGACTGCCTACAATTAACGTTGTTAACTGTGGGCAGCCCCCTTTATGTCATGGACCAAGGGCAACGTTCTTTCGATTTTGTTAAACTTTAGGCCAGTCTGTTGGTTTATTTATCAAAGAAATTCCTCACATACCCGGTTCCGGATCCTGTTTTGCCTCCCTCCAGCAGGATCTTTTTCATCCCCCTCATCAGGGAAGTATCCTCGGGCAGTTGGGTATAGTCATCATAATTCCGTTTATATATCCAGGTCATGCCGCTGTTGGATTCAAGATCAACCTGGGTAATCTCATAATCGGACTGGAACTCCAGGATCCGGGAGCCTGGCTTTAAAATTTGCTTCAAAACAGGGGAGAGCATCCAGGTGGAGCAGTAGACGCACCGGTATTGAAAATCGGGGAAATACTTGGCGAAGAACTCCCGTGCCATCCTGTAGGATGCATCGAGTTTCTCCCTGGTCAGAACCGCATCGGAGGGGATGTGGACGGAGAGAATGGGAGATCCTGCCGTGGCATTGCCGACCGGTTCTGAACCCTTTGGCAGGGTCGTCATTTCATATTCCAACTCGCCAAGCCGGAAAAGGTTCGCCGCAAGCTGCCGGTAGATCCAAAAATCACGGTCGAATCCGTAACGGCCGAAACTCACCTTGTGCTCTCTTAGAAAACGTGGGAATGCCTTGATCGTATCGATGAAAATCTTTCTGTCGATCCCCATCCCATCATAGATCTCCCAGGTATGTTGGGCAGCCGCCATATACACTGCCAGGGCCTTGAGCCCGGTATCGCCGGTCGGATCCTCTTCGCTTTTGCAGAGCATTGGTATTTGCTTCACTGCAGCCGGTCCGGTTTCAATGGAAAACAGTCCACCAAAATGAGGTTCGAAGGGAGCCAGGTCCATATTCTCAATATGATACGCGAGCCGATCCACAATTTCCGGGGGGTATTCCAATTCCGTACAAAGCCGCCTCATGGCTTCAGGAGAAGAATAGGGGTAAATGCTTACATTCATGGGAACGCCTCCTATCGATTTGTCTTTTTTCATTCATAATTACAGACCTGCTGTGCCGAAAAACTTCATACATATATTCTGCAAAAGCCTGTAAGAATCCTTCAGGAGGCGTAAAGATTATAGCTATATTCTGAATCCATCATGCCTCAAACTCCAAATTGCGCCAGATATGGAACAGCCTCATCTTCGTTCACCCAGCCTTCTAGCTTGACCTTTAACTTTCCTTTTCCATAATATAGGAAGTCAAATCTGTCTCTATATCCTCCTCAACAGGCGAAGCAATCCGCGCAAACTGCCTGTTCACCTCACTCGTGAGCAAAGTCCCGCGTGTTATCAGCCCACAGTGAGTAGGTTCAATCAATAAAAAGCACTCCCCCTACCAACCGGGGTATTTCTTCCGCCAAGTATCGCTGTCCTCAAAACCGGCAAGCAGATCATCTGCCAGTACAATCAGTTCATCCTTTAGCTCAACCTTATTTATCCATTCCTCCGGTATCTTTTCTATACCCAAATACGTTCCCAGGATATTCCCTGTGATGGCTCCGGTGCTGTCGCTATCCCCGTCATGATTCACTGATAAACACAAAGCCTTTCTAAAATCATCTTTATAAACCAGGGAGCAGTAAATGGCAATTGCAAGAGCCTCTTCGCCTACCCACCCCTCACCCAGCTGGCTGACAGCTTGGACAGATGGATTCCCTTCATCAGCCAGGTCAACAGCTCTTTGGACTGCCAGCAAGCACTCCTGATGATCCGGATAACGCTTAACCTCCTCCATCGCAGCCAATACTGCATCTCTTAAGTCAAGCCCCTCTATCATTGCTGAAATGATATATGCCAGCATCCCCGCTGACAAATACCCACTGGGATGTCCGTGTGTAATGGCTGCTGCTTCACATCCTATTTCGAAAGCTTGATGCTTTTCGAGCATCAGACCAACCGGAGCCATTCGCATGACCCCACCGCAGCCTTTGCTATTGTTTATCGGCTCGCGAATGGTTCCCATTGTCCCGCTGGCTAAAGCAGATATGCAGGTATTGCCAGGTCCTCGCCGTTGATGCAGGTCTTTTATTCCCAAAACCCATCCGTCCTTACTATATTTGACTGATGCCTGCAACCCCTGGGTATGCAGCCAGCGCAGATAGGCATGATATATCACGGAAGCTATATGGCAAATACCTTTATCATGGGATCGGGTTTTTGCACGTAGCAATCCCTCAGCCGTAAAAATCGTCATCTGTGTATCATCTGTAATTTCAGCCTTGCCACCAAATGCTATATCCAAATCTACGATGCCTCGCATACCATATTTCTTAAGAATCTCAGAATATGTCAAGAATTCCACAGGCCAACCCAAGGCATCCCCAATGGCTCCGCCGATCAAACATCCGCGAAAGTACTCCTTTGACTTTCTCATTCTCCATTCCTCCGTTCATCTGCTTGCAAATAGCGATATTTTTCTCGATATTTTAAATCATATGCTTCCAGCCCTCATAGATCATAACCATGGCAAAGGTGTCCAGTTCACAATATTTCAGCAAAGCTTTTGTAATTTCTTCACGCTCATAATCCGATAAGTCCTCAAACTGCAATAAAGCATATGCCGTCATGGCTGCCCCGCCATTTCTAAGCTCATTACTGTCCAGCAGAATAAAATCCCTATCAGACATATCTTCAAACATTTTGGGCAGCAGCTTATATGGATCTATAACTCTATTGCCTTCGTATTTTATCCATACCCAGTCTTTGTAATTTAAACTCGGAATGCCGCCTGCAGCTCCGTAAATGGGCTGGGAATACTTCTTTTGTAAAAAATCCGAGCTATTTAATATAGAAGGAAGCACTACTTTGATAGAATTGGAGCCTTTCATTGCCGGATCATAATAATACTTCTTTACAAGTTCAAACATATCCACCATGCAGCGATGGCCTTCCCAAGTTTCCAAACCCCTATCCGTTGATTTTGTGATGTCTTTGATAAATCTACAAAGCTCCTCTCTGTCAGGGATATCCGCTTCATCTTCTGTTAATTGTCTATAAATATAAATTAAAAAAGTATTCTCATGGGTTCCATATCGAAAAATGGTCCCTTCATCCTGTTCTAGCTGCTTCTTTAGCTCCCTGATGAAATCATAATTCGGAAATAGTCCAGGCACGGTATTCAAGTATTGCCCCTTATGTTCTATGTCACCGTCTTCATGGACCACATGATGTGAAAATTGAAAGGCTATTCCTTCATATGGGTGCCTTCCCTTATTAAAGGGAATTGCAACCATACATGTTTCAAAATCAATAAAATGTAGTGGATAAGTCCATTTTTTCATTTCCCTGGATAAATTATCCTTGTCAATCCAATATGTAGAATCCTTATTCACAGCTTTCTGAATCTGAAGCCACTGCCGCTGGGTTCTTGAAATCCCGGGGCCATCTGCCGGTTTAACGCCAATATAGTCTTCAGTCAAATCCGTTAACTTGATGCGGCCTTCAGCCAGCGATTTTTCTATATTTCGGAAATCCCATATATCAAAGATAGTGCCTATTTCAAAGTCCGCATCGATATATCCCAGCATCTCATTCCAGCATTCATGAAAACCACTTTTCAAGCCTGCCTTTTTCTCTTCTTCCGTCGCCCTGAATTCGCATTCTTTGCAATTCTTGCTTATTTTTGCTCTTATTTTTTTGTCCTTTGCATAATTCTCTGCATATTCTCCGATGAGTTCCACAAAGCTCACAGTCTTGCCTTCAAAATCAAACTTTTCAGCATATATTAAATTGCACGCATTTTCTACATTAATTTTCCTCAGGATAAACTGGGACAGATCCTCTTCAGATAAATCCTTGCATAAAACTTTCTTTTTCCCTGTGTTCTGATCTCTGATGATTCGGAATTTTTGATTTAACCCATCTGTCGGACATTTAGAATTTTTGTCGACCAGCATTAAATGAGCCGAAATATTATAATTTGGAAAAGCTTTGCTTATTACATGCTTCTGAAAAGCAATTTCATAAAAGTATGGTTTCCAAGTAGGCTTTATTGTCCCATTCCTATTGTAGATATCGCTGAAATCCCCAAATGATTTTGCCTTTACTTCTATTAATTCAATACTATCCCCATCCTTTACTAGGATATCTGTACGGATAAAGAATTTGTCAACCGAAACTGCCCCTTCATAAATCACCACATGTTTTCTTTTCAGAAGCTCATTCGTTTCACGCAGAGCTTTATTATAATCCAAAGTATCAACCTCTACTCCTCCCGGGAAATAATGTTTGGCAAGCTCTCCTACCTGAAATCCACCATTTTCTAATGAAAGTATAAAAGGATCATCTATTTTTTGATTTGCGTATTCCTTTTTACCGGCATAATACAGTTTGGTAGGGCATTCCATTGCTAAATTAAGCAGCGTTTTTGTCAGATACTTGCCTTCCACCCTCGAATCCTCCTCTTCCAAATATACTGGCTATTGGTATATATTCCATATATATTTTAAAACATCCTTTTACTTTTGATCCAGACTCTGTTAAATATAAACTTTGAGATGGTAATCAAAGCCCATAAACTTGCTCTGACAGAATTTTGAATTTCAACTTCTGCAAAGAAGGAATCCGTCAAGAGTCATCGAATTCTTAATATTAGGAGAGGAAGTGAATGCAATGTGCGATACGATGGTAGCCCTGGGAAATTCCACCCTGGACGGCTCTGTCCTTTTTGCAAAGAACAGCGACAGACAGCCCAATGAACCCCATGTGATCATTCGAATCCCCCGCAAAAAGCACAGGCCGGGAAGCAAAGTCAAATGCACTTACATAGAAATTGATCAAGCGCCAGAAACTTACGAAGTCCTGCTATTGAAACCCTCCTGGATCTGGGGCGCCGAGATGGGCTGCAATGAATACGGGCTGAATATCGGTAATGAAGCAGTATTCACCAAAGAAAAATATGGCCCGGACAGCCTCATAGGCATGGACATGGTTCGAATTGCACTGGAAAGGTGCAAGACAAGTGACGAGGCCCTCAATCTGCTGGTTGATCTTCTCGACCGTTATGGCCAGGGTGGTAACTGCGGCTATGAAAAGCCCTTTACCTATCACAATTCATTCTTAATTGCAGATAAAAGCTCGGCATGGGTTCTCGAAACGGCAGGGTCCTTCTGGGCAGCGGAAAAAGTCAAGGATGTAAGAAGCATATCCAACTGTCTCACCATTGGAAATCGTTTTGACCGGTGTCATCCCAATCTCATCAAACATGCCGTAGATAAGGGCTGGTGCAAAAGCGAAAAAGATTTCCACTTTGCCCGCTGCTACGGCGATTCGCTGATCACCCATTTTAGCGGAGCTCACCAAAGGCATCAGGCCAGTACACGGATTCTCGAGCAGGAAAAAGGAAGGATAACGGTCGCCACTATGAAAAGGATCTTAAGGCATCATGAGCCAAAGCTTGAAAAAAAGCCCTTTGCTTTAAGTTCCCTGAAAAGCATCTGCATGCATGCGGGATTCATTTATGGAGACCAAACCACAGGGAGCTATATTGCCTCTTTGAGTGATAAGCTCTGTACCTACTGGATTACCGGGAGCTCTGCCCCCTGCCTTTCTGTGTTCAAGCCCCTGTGGCTCATCGATGGTGAGCCCTTCACCTTCACCGAAAAACAACAGGATGAGGCCACTTTCTACTGGCTGGAAAGGGAGAAGCTTCATCGCTTGGCCTTGCAAAACAGAATCCCGGACCTTGCTGCCTATCAGGCAAAGCGGGATGAGTTGGAAGCGGAGCTGGATGAAATGGTATCTGCAATAAAGGATAAAGAGCCGGATACCCATGAACTGATCATTATTATGCAGACTGCAAAGCATAAGGAGGAAGAACTGCTTCGTCAGACCATTTCTTCTGCCAAGAAACAAGCAAAATATAAGGGAAACCTATATTTCAGATACTATTGGAAACAACAGGACAGAAAACTGGAAATGAAATGAATGAAATAAGCCTTTGGGTTCTATTAAGAACTCAAAGGCTTATCTGTAATCAGCCAACCGCTTCTTACACCTTTTTCAACACGCCGATTACCAAGCCCAGGATATTAGCCTGATTGCTTCGAATTTGAATAGGCTCGTACTTCTCATTCTCAGGGATGAGAAGTATCGTGTCCCCCATTTTCATCCATCGTTTCATGGTAGCATCATCATCAAGGGCCACAATCACAATATCCCGGTTATGGGCTTCCTGTTGTTTTCGAACCAGAACATAGTCGCCATCCTCAATCCCTGCGCCGATCATGCTGTCCCCCTTTACCTTCAGCATGAAGCAATCCTCTTGACCCCGAAGCCAATCATCCGGCAGATAAAAACGCTCTCCTATCTCATCATTCATATAAATGGGTATGCCCGCTGCAATATTCCCATAGACCGATAAACTTCTTGTTTCTTCCTGGAAATAGGTGATCTCTTCTGCCCCTCTCTTTACCGTAACGACAGAAGGTTCATTGCAATCCCGTATAATCTCATAATTGCAACCGTGCTTAAGATCGTTATACAGGAACCTTTCTATCGATGAAGGCAGCATAGATGTATGAAAAACAGGGATATCATCTACTTTCTCAAAATTACGATTTATTACAACAAATTCATTACCGTCCGTGGCGACGCCATACTGACAGGTCCTGCAATGGCTCATATAGCTTTTCAACTGTGACAGGGCGCTTTGGATACCTGTACCAAAGGATTTCACTTCAATGAAGATGTAAGGAATCCTGTTGTTGTTGCTGTAAATTGAAACGGCAACATCCACGGAACCTACCGATGAAAAGCTATTGACCTTATATTCTACATCTAAAAGTCCCAAAGGATACTTATAAGTTTCAACCAATTCTTTGATTATCCACTGTCTGATCTTTTCTTCCTTGGAATAAAGGTCTAAAATCTTATCTTGAAACTCATATTCTCCCAGCTTTATCTCATAAAACTTTCCAACTCTGCTATTGGAATTGATCTTGAGATAACCGGGGTTGATTTCGCTGATGAAGGGAGACGGTGTGCCGCTGGAACTCATATAAAGAAATTCGCTGGCTCTTGTCATGCCAACATACAGAAGTTTCCTTTCATTGGATTCCTGTATGTTTTCGTCATCCAGGTCCTGATAAGAAACAAGAGGCATAATCCCCTTATTGAGCCCGACGATAAAGACTACTTTAAACTCTAACCCTTTAATGGAGTGCATGGTCAGCAATTTCACCGTATTGTTATCAAAATCTACTTCCTGCCTGGAAATCACGCTGTACGGAATTTTCAACTGTTCAAATTTCTCCTTGACCTCGGCCAGCTGATTTCTGTTCCTTGCTATAACAGCGATATCCTTGTAACTGTATTTGCCAACGATATTGTTCTGAATTTCATCTACGACACCTTGGATCTCATCTTGAAATTGTTTATACCACCGATATACAGGATAAGAACCCTGACGGTCAATCAAGGAAGGTTTTACAAAATTTTCATCATCAACGATATTTTCGTCTTTCTCTATCAGGCTGTATGCTGCCTGGGCAATCTGGGTCGTGGTTCTGTAATTTTTGGTTAAGGAATTGCTTTTCCCTGTCATATCGAAGCCAATGGAAGTAAAACTCCTGCCTTTTACCAACCACGAATGGGGATAGATGCTCTGGGCGGTATCAGCAATAAAATAGATGCTGCTATATTCCTTCTCCTGATACAACAGTTTTAAAACCTCAAGCTGTACCCGGGTCAGATCCTGGCTTTCATCAATGATGATATGGGTGTACTTTTTATCCACCTTCTTCCTGGCTTGCTCCAAGGCGATTAAAGCCATATCCTTAAAGTCAATGTAGCCCTTTTCCCTCAGGCGCTCATTATACAGAAGCATCAGCTCAAAAATGGCCCTTCGGGTATCAGAGTTCTTCATCAATTTTTGGGGTCCATCTTTGCTCTTATGGCTCATTCTGCCCAATCTGTCCGCATTCTGATACTCTTCTAATTCCATATAGTTGCATGATTTGATCCAATCAATTTCATCCATCAAAAATGACATGTTTCGATGGTCCAATACATTTACATTGGGGTATTTTTTTTGAAGCTCCGCGATACAGGAAGACAGGATAGGATATTTATCTCCGTTTTCAGAGACCACCTTGTATTTTTGTTTACTCCTTGATATGTATTCGTTGTAATATTTAAAAAGGATACCGTCAATGGTCTGGATATCAATTCTTTCTTCATCTCCGCCAAAAAGGCTTTGATAATCAATGCTGTTTTCCTCTTCCACTTTTTCATACAAATATTTGATATAGTTCACCAGGGTTTTATTGTATGTAACCATTAAAATATTGTCATCTTCACCAAAGCAGTAATGATTGAGCAAAAAGGGAATACGATGAACTGCCACTGTTGTTTTACCTGAGCCCGCCACTCCCTTTATCAATGCATGTCCATTCGGCTTGGCCTGGATTAACCTTTTTTGTTCAACATTCAACTGCACAGCAGTTCTCCCTCCTGTTGGCATCCTTTGCCTTTTCTTTTCAAAATTTAGATATTCGACACTTTTCCTTTATGTCCTTCTACTATTTTGCAATATTTATAGAAATTTGCATTTAGTACTGCATTCCTAATATTCTCAGTCTCTTTCTCTATTTTTAACATTATGGTTTCCTTGAACCCAAATCCACCCCATAAGGATTATTAAGCTTATTATCATTCATCCAGCAGCAAGAGAAGATCGCAAAACCAATTCAAGCAAGAAGCTACATTTCCTTTTACTAACCTAAAAAATCGAAAGTTTCTTGACGCTTGAATCCTCCTTATTTTCCTATTTTTAGGCAAATGAATTGGGCTGTTGCACAATGAACCATTTGCTCATTGTGCAACAGCCCCTTCCTTTTCATCAAACCAGTGCCTTTGAACCGGGCTTTGGAAAATCCTTGCTGCTGTCATCCAAGACCAGGACCCAGTCATTGCCCCTTCCGCTGCTGGGAGGCGTAAATCGCATTGTGCCCTTATTCTCAAACTCACCAAAGAAGGATGCTTCTCCCGTCCTGGGATCAAACCAGTAGGCCTTCACCTTTTGCCCCGATATTTTGCCCATGTTCACTTCAAGTTCCGATCCTGTAGGAGTATAGACAAAGATAAAATCCTCTCCACGAGTGGCCATTATGTAATCAAATCCGGAGAGGGGATCCACCACCAAACTCTGATCCGGCACCCTCTCCAAGAACGGCCTGGACTCTATCAGCTTACGAACATACTGCATCTGAGCTCCTCCCGGCCTCAACATCGCATCTCTCCAATGCATGGTAAAGCATTCACCGGGCTTTGTGTTCATGGACCAGATGGAGTGGTGGCCATAGGTATGGCCGCATGCACCTGCAAATACTGCCCAATAAGCTGCCTGGCGGGTGTCGATATCATTGAAGTATCCGTTTTCAGGCTTGAAATCGATAGGATGGTCTTCATACCGGGGTTCTCCATCCAAAACCGGCTTTATTGGCCTCCGATTATAATCATCCGTCACCCATTTGTAGTTCGCTATATCAAAGCTGTGGCTGGACTGAACCATGTTAAAGTCCAGCCATTCCTCATTGTGTAGAAAATTGCCGGAGGAATTACAGCCCGGCGGATGGAATGTGATGAGATGCCGTCCCTCATCGCCTTCTCGGATTCCTTGAGCCATGCATCGTATCACTTCATAATGGGCTTCCTCCTCCAGGGGACGATCGCCTCCCAGGATCCAGATGATATTGTTTCGATCCTTGTATCGCTGTCCAAGCCATCTTCCATAGATTCTTGCATTCTCCCCATTAAAGATAATAGGCCCCTTATCCCATTTAGGGTTGAACCGATCTCCCCAGGTAGGCAGAAAACCGATATAGAGCCCCAGCGAATCCGCTTTGTCAATGATATAGTCAATATGATCCCAATAACTGTACTCAGAGGTCAGATCCGGTTTGGTTGGGTCATACTCACCGGATTCATCCGGCAAAAAGGGCTCCTTGCCGTAATAATTGCATCCCCTTGTAAAAGCTACCGCTTGCAATACGTTAAAATATCTCTCTGCCCGGTTTTCCAGTAGTTCATCTGCCTCTTCTCTGCTCAGATTGCGAAATAATAGCCAGTCCGTATCCCCGAGCCAAAAGAAAGGCGTTCCGTCTTCTTTTATCAAATACCTTCCATTCTCACTTACTTTGAGTAGTTGGGTTTTACGCTTCTCCATCATGATTCTCATCCCTCTCATTTTTTTATATCTATCTCAATGGTAAACCTGGGATTCATCCTTTCTTATCCATATAGCGATGGACTTCCTCCAGCGCGATCTCCACCCAGCGCGTGATTCGCCAGGGCTGATTCTGTACTGTATGGGTATCCTTCATGATGATCTCAAGGACTCCGTCTCCGGCGATACTCAAGGTGTTGGCTACATCCTTCCGAATCTCTTCTTCGTTAAAAGTAGTACAAATCATAGAAGGATTGGGCTTTCGGCTGAATATGTAGTTCTTTCCCAATTTTTCCGCCATGATCTCCTGGTTGCTCCAGGGCGAAACCGATACCCTTCTCAAATTCGGCAGCTTAAGCAGGGCATCGATCCTCCCGTCGATTGGTTCACAGCAGCCGTAGCACAAAAGCCCAAATTGGCTCAGCAAAGGCAACTGATACGGCAGGATAAAGTCTTCGAACATCTTTGGGGATATTCCCACTGTTTCCTGGGACTCACCCAGACCCCAGCAGTCCTTCAATAATACAGGCTCGCCCGGACCTTTGGGACCTGTAGGCAGTTCATGGGTATATCCCAATCCTCCTGAGCCCACATAATCTCCTTCATTGTTCAAGGAAAGAAGCCCTTCCCTTTCAAACCATTTAATAAAATGTAAATGTTCATCCCTCATCCATGCCATGAGGTTGTGCAAATTTTCAGGATCATCATACATATACAGCATTAAGTTCTGAAGTCCGATGAGTTTGATGATTTCCGCAGTAAGACCCATGGTCCACCAAAATCCGCCCCGAATGCGTACCGGAAGCAGGTCCCCAAAGATCTCCTCCGCCCTTTCCACATCGTCCAGGGTCCCCCGGCGATCCACCGACAGCTCACGAAAATGCAATTTTTTCATATCCTTTTTCAGATCTTTGATGGGCGGGTCCCATACATAGCTGCCCCTATTCTCACCATGGCGATACGGGATTTCTACCCCATAATCCCCAATAGAGACATGCCAGTTGATATGAAACCATGGATCGATGGCCGCATCGTCCCGTATATGCTCCCACCAGTATATTTTGCTGCGCAGGTTCCATTCCCAGGATCGCAGCTTACGATCTTCGCATTCTAACTCCTTTTGAGGCAGCAGTTCCTCCCAGGCCCCCTCCGGAAAGCATAGAACCATCGGCCGCTCCGCTTTCAAAGCGTTAAAGCCGTACCACCTCTGCCTCCTCTTCTCCATTTCCGGATTATCAGCGATTTCCCGGACCTTTCCCGCCAGGGATCTGAGTATTTCCCTATCCCTTTGACTGATCATGGCAACCATCCTTCCATTTTGAAAAAATCGGATCCTGTTATACAAAGGATATTTCTACATCCACCCTCCCGGTTCCTCTTTACGATGAAAATATTCTTATTCCTTAAGCGGCAACAGCAATCCGTTCACCGCTTTTTATCCCTTTCCTTTCAATTTATATATTGACTATTTTGAGGATAGATTATAATATATATTAATCATAGATGTTTTAGCGGAGGTATGATATGGATGTCCATGAGTTTAAAAATCTAGTCTGGGATTATACCAGGGAAATCAGCGACAGCGCTAACAAAATCTTCAATCCGGTATGTGAACAGTATGGACTGACAATGCTCCAGTTCAGGGTGCTGATGGAGCTGTATCGATATGGCTCCCATACAATCGGCAGCCTGGCAGACGGGCTATACGTTGCAGGAACCAATATGTCGACAATGTGCAAGAAATTGGAAAGTATGGGACTCTTAAGGCGTTTTCGCGATCAGGCCGATGAAAGGGTCGTAAAAATCAGCTTGACTGAAAAGGGAAACCGTATTATATCTGAAATGGACCGGCGGCTCAATGAAAGATTCACACGAAGCTTTGATAATGAAACAACAGTCCTGTTCGATGATATCATAAGGGGAATGAAAAAGCTCAGCTATTTATTGAAGAAGATGACAGAAGAAGAATAGTCATTCAATTTCCATATTTTCCAGAGGATTTAGAACCCTTTTACAAAAGAATGGAGTGAAAGCAAATGAACATACTCGTTACCCTGGATTCCAACTATATCAAACCACTCAAGGTCATGCTCAAATCGTTATTTCTGAATAACCCCGATGACCGATTTTCCATTTATCTCATGCACTCCAGCCTCAGTGAAGCAGAATTGGAGGATCTAGACATCTATATCAAGAATCATGGCAGCCAATTGATGACTATTTCTGTCAGCGAAGACTATTTTTCCGATGCACCGGTTCTTCTCCATTATACAAAGGAAATGTACTATCGCCTGCTGGCCCATCGATTTTTACCCCAGGATCTGGACCGCATATTGTACCTGGATCCCGACATCCTGGTCATCAACTCCATTAAGGAATTGTATAATACCGATCTGGACGGCTACCTATACGCTGCAGCCTATCATAACGTTCTTACCATCAAAGAAATCAACAAGATCCGGCTGAGCCTTTATGGCATAGACGCCTATTACAATTCAGGAGTGCTTCTGATGAATCTGGAACTACATAGAAAGCTCATCGATGAACAAGCTATTTTTGATTTTGTGGAGAAGAATCGATCAAAATTGATCATGCCGGACCAGGACATTCTAAACGCCCTCTATGCCAAAAAAATCAAGAGTTTAGATGAAAAATTATATAATTATGATGCCAGATATTACAGCTACTATAAAATCACAAGCAACAAAGTGTTCGATATGGATTATGTCATTCGCCATACCGTCATTCTTCATTTTTGCGGAAAGAAAAAACCCTGGAAAAAGAACTATAGCGGGAAGTTTCATTCATTATACAAGCACTATGAAAAATTGGCATTAGACGAGGAATATCAAACAAGGATAGGTTGAGAAACCTATCCTTCGCTTTCTGTTGTATTCTTATTGGAACGATTTTTATTTAAGCAGAGCAAATTGATCCGGGGATGTTTCGATGACGCGGATAAAAGTTTCCACCAGCTCTCCGTCAAATTGGGTGCCGGCACAGCGTCTTAGCTCTGCCACTGCCTCATCCAGTGTCTTTCGATTTTGATAAGGCCTTGGAGTCGTCATGGCATCAAAACTGTCAGCAATGGTGAGGATCCTGACGAGGAGCGGGATCTCCTTCCCCTTTAATTTATCAGGATAGCCTTTACCGTCATAGCGCTCATGATGATTTTGAATGAGAGGCACAACGGCCTTTAAGGACGGTATAGGCTTAATGATGTCCGCCCCTATTGTGGGATGCTGCTTAAGCATTTCCCATTCCTCATTCGTAAGCTTTTCTCTCTTATTTAGCAGCTCTTTGGAAATCTCTATTTTCCCTATGTCATGCAGGTAAGCTCCGTATTGAAGAATCTTCATTTCGCTTTCAGGCAGGCCGAGGGCTTCCCCCAGGAGCCTGCTGTATTTCACAACCCGCTCCGTATGGCCATAAGTATATCGATCCTTCGCATTGATTACACTGATGAGGGTCTTGATGGAGCTGATGACATCCAGATGCTGGCCTTCCAGTTCCTCTTTTAATTCATCCAGCATGGAAAAGTAGACTTCCACCTTGTTTTTGCTGATAAATTTGGCCTTATAAAGGGCCTCATCGGCATTATCAATCAGCTCGCTCTTGCTGCGGCCGTTTTCAGGATAAACCGCAATTCCGATGGATATGGTCAGCTTCCCATGGGGCTGGTTCTCAGCTCCCTCAATATCAGCGTTCTGAATATTGACTCGTATCTTTTCTGCTATTTCCAGAGCTTTATCCTTATCTGTATTGGGCAGAATAATAGCAAATTCCTCTCCACCGTATCTTGAAACGATTCCTTTATCTCCGACTGCTTCCTCCATGATTCGCGCTACCCTGACGAGGACCATGTCGCCCGCCTGATGACCATAGATATCGTTGTAATACTTAAAATAATCCAGGTCTGAAAAAAGAAGAGCAAGAGGTTTTCCTGTAGATTGGGCTATTTCCAGCTGTGCAGTCAGCTCTTGTTGAAAATAACGATGGTTATAAAGGCCTGTCAATTCATCCATGTTAGCCAGATTAGACAAAAACTTCCTGTAAAAGTTTTCTGTCTTGATATAATATCCCAGCAGCCAGCTGGTAATAAAAAAAACACCTACAAGCACCAGATCTGATTCAAAATAGGGATTAACCTGACCGGAAGGAACAGATAGAATATCAATTACCGTAATGCATAAGGAAACCAAGGAAGCTATTACCATTCCCCACTTCATGCCGTATTGAATAGTTGATGCTATGATCCAAAGAAGAAAGAGAATTTTGTACTGGCTCGTATGACCTCCTGTATAGATGATGATGGCAACATTTACAGCCGTGATGAATAGGGTTTCAATAATATCGCTAAGGCCAAGCTTTTCTTTTAGCTTCGTCCTTCTTATAGACATGCTCCACACTTGTAGAATGAGGAATAATATTAAAATCGTTATCAATGTAGTGTTGCCAAAATTCATCCAATCAGATTCCTTAATCTCCATATTGCTAAAAACGGCAATCGCTCCAAAAAGGATCGAAAACAACTTCACCGAAGCTGTAATATAATAGATATTCTTTTTGCGATCTTCTTCAAAACGATTCATATCAATCCTTCCAGTCTCCAGCAACAATTTACCATATTAGCAATATTCCCCAAAATGGCAAAAGGTTGGATAAACCAACCTTTTGCCATTTACTCTTCTCTTAAGGCTTTTGGCAACTTAGGTTGATAGAAGAAAACATAGCAAGCAGAGGCAGCGGAGGCATGAGCCATTAATGTGAAGAGAGCTGCGCCAAAAACCACTAAGGATTTGAGTATCTTTTTAGCCATCACTAGACACCTCCCAAGCTATTAATGAATGATATACCTTAAGGCCCGATCCACGAAAGCCATGAATCGGTGCCCTAAAGGGCTTAATGTAAAACTCTGCCACAGCAAGCCCGTAGTGATAGAGATGCCAATCATTTTTAGGCTCTGGTTGGAAACCACCATTCCAATTATATATAAAATTGTAGCAGCAAGCCAGCAAAAAGCAAGGAAATAAAAGGAATTTCTGCGTAGCTGTTTACGTTTTTCTGCTTTTTTTATCGGTTTATTGGCAGAATCGACCGGACAATAGCGAAAAAGTAAGATTGTTATGACCACCAAGCAGACGAAAAGATACAAGAATGAAACCCAAGGCTTTCTGAAACGACAGAAGGCATCTGTCAGAAAGCCAAGAGGAATATAGGTTAAAATGCCTGCAACAGTGCAGCGATTTGCAGAACTGCAGTGGGCTCCCCCTGAAAACTTTCTGAGGATACTGGCACTCATCACCAGAAAGAATAAAGGCAGGAGGATTCCAAGGAAATATCCGATTGCAAAGAGAATGGCCAAGGACAAAATGCTGTGAAGAAAAACAAATATACCATATGCCATCACTTCTTGTTGATCTTCATCATAATTCAAATATTGAGAGATGGTCCTTGAAAAGGAATCGGCCAATCTTTCAATAAAAGAGCTGTTCTCACTCATTTTAGCTTGTTAAACCTCTTTTTTATAGAATAAGTTACAGAAACAACAAGAAGAACAAATATCAGCGACGGAATACCGGCTATATTTGACATGGAACTACCCAACAACTCTTCAACAGTCATATTTAAATAAGAAGTAATAAAAGGCACTGTCAACGCTTCCCCAATAGCAAGACACACAACATACAAGAGACTAGAAGTGATGGAAGAGACGATTTCTATTTTATTAATTTGGAAAGCAATAATAATATGTATCAATAGTCCAATCATAGTGTGTATCCCGAACTTGATTGGGAGAAAGCGTACCAAATACAAAGCAATACCCAAAGAAATAGAAGCTATGATAAACCTCTTTACATTCACCCGAACACCGGAAAATGCATAAACAGCAAAGATACCTAAAAAGCCTTCTGGTAATGCCCGCAGAAAAAAACCCTCCAATGGCAGCTTCAGCATATTGTTCCCTCCAGTCCATCTTAGCCAGCAATACCGCCAATTCTGACATAATAATTAAATTCGACGTTTTATTCGATTCTCCTTCAAAAATATGAAAAGCAACTAATTTTTTTTATCATGAATGGGAGCAACCTCTTCACTCACTCGCTTTGTCGAACAGTTTTCCATAATAGGTCCCTCTGCCATTGGTGCAGATACAAATCCTACCAAATGCCTGGCGGTCTCTTTCCATTCAACAGGGACAATTGCCAATCAGATATTCACATCATTGATTCGAACTCAGCTTCTCCCATATCATTGTGCCGGATAATTCCTTTTACATCATTGATGATTCACAGGGCAACAACTTCAAGTCTCTTTTTCGGAAGGATTTTTTTCAAAAAATAGTATGCAATCCGCTATGAATAGGAACATATCTCAACAGAATGATCTACAATACAATAGGAATGGGGATACATATTCCAGAAATTTCTCCGTAGCCGTTTACATTTTTTCTTTCTTAAAAATTTATTGGCCTAATCGAACGAATAAACATAAAATAAGATAACTATGAACACCAAGTAGACTAAATATATAATAAAGACCTAAGGCCTACTGAAACATCAAGTGCTTCAATAAGAAAGCAAATAGGAATATATATCAAGATACTAGCAATAGAACAGCGATCGGATGTGCTCAATGGGCTTATTCTGAAATTTTAAAAAGCTATTTTCGCTCATTTTAGCTTATTGACCTTCTTTTTCATATAATAAGTCCCGAAAACAACTAAAAAAACAAAAAACAATGAAGGCATGCCAGCCGTAACGTATTTGGGGCCTTCTAATATTTTTTCGGCTGACATATTAAATAATGAAGTAGCAAGCCGTATTGTAAATAGTTCTCCAATAGCCAGACACACAACATAAAGAATGCTTGAATTAATTGAAGATATTATATCAATTCTATTAATTCGACTAGCAATAATTATGTGGATTAATAATGCAATTATAGTATGCACACCAAACTTTATCGGAAGAAAACGAACCATAAATACTGCTATGCCCAAAGAAAAAGAAGCTATTATAAACCTCTTAATGTTGATTCGATAACCTGAAAACGCATAGACAGCTAATATTCCTAAAAAGCCTTCAGGTATTGCCCGTATAAAAAAACACACCAATGGCAGTTTCAGCAAATTGTCCCCTCTAGTTCATCCAAGCTTGCATTCCGCCAATTCTTGCACTTTATTGTGCTATTCGACATTTTATTAAAATTTCCTTCAATTTTATGAAAAACTTCCAAATTTATATGGATATATTATTTCGGGGACGGTTTTTTTGTCCTATTCCTCTGATCAAGTCCAGATTAGTGTGTAAATTCCTCAGTTATCAATAAGCTTATCTGATATACGCAATATTGCTTTGATCATTGATTTGTTTTTGCTCTTCTTGCCACTGAAGGTATTCACTCATATCCAGATACTTTTTGCCGGCTATCCACTTGTCGTCAATTTCCATAAGTAAGGTTCCAATTAGGCGAATTGCCGATTCCCGGTTCGGGAAAATACGGATAACTCGTTCCCTGCGCCTAATCTCTTCGATAAGACGCTCGACAGCGTTTGTAGTACGCAGACGCCGGCGATATTTTTC
>Ga0134092_1001130_pt1 | contig 24195 bp, 14 predicted proteins | sample 3_6taG_FD_94454 | JGI IMG/M metagenome (GOLD analysis project Ga0134092, IMG submission 94454) | Switchgrass degrading microbial communities from high solid loading bioreactors in New Hampshire, USA - 3_6_20_6_A3 metaG | ecosystem: Engineered > Bioreactor > Semi-continuous > Anaerobic >... | reverse complement strand
AATAAATTCACCGGGAGTGCGGCTTTCTCAAAAGGATAAATCCCCGGATCACTTACAAAACGCTTGGTAGTTTTGCAAAGGAGGTTTTCAAAGTGTCACAAAATAGTACTGTTATGTGGGACGATTATCCAGAAGTTCTAACTGCGAAAGACGTAGCGGACCTGCTACGCATAGGGAAAAACAGGGCATATGAGCTTTGCAAAAGCCAAGGGTTCCCGGCTGTAAGATTCGGGAGAAGCTACAGAATTTCCAAAACTTTACTTCTTGAGTGGTACCAGAAGCAGGCGAAGCTGGGGACCGAATGGAGTTTTATTGACTAAAGCTGCCGATATGCCAAAATTATAGTTGAGCCTGTTTAAGAAAGGGGTGAATTATATGGGAGAACTAACCCGGAAGGAGGGAGGCAAAGGAGAGCTGGAGACTTACTAAACCAAATATCAGACCAGAGCTTCTGGATCTTGAAAGGGGGGAAATCATGAGTGCCCAAATCTGAGGAAAAGGAGGAGAAAAAGAAAAAAAGAAGGGCCAAGGGCGAAGGGACAGTTTATAAAAGAAAGAACGGTCTTTATGCAGGACAAGCTCTGATTGGTTACGATCCTGTTACCGGCAAACCTAAAAGAAAAACAGTTTATGGCAAGACAAAACCGGAAGTTGTTCAAAAGCTAAGGAAGATATCGGTTCTGGCCGCAGAAGGGAATCTGACAGACACAAGCGAAACCGTTGAGCAGTGGCTGGATATCTGGATGAATGACTTCATGATTAACAAGCTCCGGCCAACCACATATGAAAGCTATAATTCTTTTATTAGGCTTCATATCAATCCCTACATCGGCAAGATGAAATTGAAAAACTTGACCACCCATCACATCCAGAAATTATACAATCACGCCAGCAGGGAGGGCCGGTGCGATGGCAAAGGCGGCCTGGCACCGAGGAGTGTGGAACGCATACATACCATTCTACATTCATCGCTGGAGCAGGCAGTAGCCTTGCGCAAGATTCCTCACAATCCAGCCGGTGCAGCAGTCTTACCTGTCAGAGAACAAAAGGATATCAGGCCTTTAACCAGAGAAGAACAGGACCGCTTTGAAAGAGAGCTGGACAACTTTCGATTGGGAACCGCCTTCTTCGTTTGCTTATATGGAGGACTGCGCCGTGGCGAAGTGTTGGGGCTGAAATGGTCCGACATTGATTTCGAGAAAAAGACCATTAGAGTCCAAAGGGCCGTATTAAGGGTCAAAGACAAGTTCACTGGAAAATCTGAACTCCGGATTGAAGATGTTAAAACCAAGAAGAGCCGGCGCATAGTGCCGGTACCGGACATAGTAATTGCCCGCTTAAAAGAACACAAAGCCAGACAGGCTGCAGAAATACTGCGAGCTGGACCCATGTATCAGAAAAATGATCTGGTATTCTGTACCACGCTGGGAACACCAATAGAGCCAAGGAATTTCAACCGGGATTTTTACCAGATATGCAAGAACGCCGGCATAGAGAACTTCAATCTCCACGGGCTCAGGCACACATATACTACCAGATTATCTGAAATGGGTATCAATTCAAAAATCCTGCAGGAGCTACTTGGCCACACGGATGTCAGGACTACGGAAGGTTACAATCATGTTCTGTGGGACATGATGGTCCTGGCAGCAGACAGATTGAACGATTATATCTTAGAAAGAAAAAAGAATCCTTCTGGAACAGAAGGATAATAAAAATAATATAGAATCCCATATAATTTTTATCCAGGGTACAGCCCTGGATAATTTTTTTCTGCGTTCATTACAAACTTTGTTGCAACAGTTAAGCAACAGTGAAAACAACGGTTTTACAGGTACTTTTGCAGTAGTTTTACTGCACTTATGCAGTACTTATGCAGTACAAACAGTACCCCAAGAGCTTAAAAACCTGGTGGAGACGAGGGGACTCGAACCCCTGACCCCCTCGTTGCGAACGAGGTGCTCTCCCAGCTGAGCCACGCCCCCACGAATTCCAAGTAAATCAAATTAATATCATGGTTCCACTACAAAAAGTAATAAATATGCATAAAGTTGAATAATTAGACGCGAAACCCGCGGAAATTTAAGAAAAATAAACGTTATTATTTAACTATGAAATTAAAAGAAATACGGAGTATTTCAACAATAATTCTTAATTATTAATTTTTAATTCTAAATTCAAAACTCAATTACTTTAGGCCGGTATTCACTATTATGCATTCGAATAGGCTTTTTTGCAGCAGAATCATATCTTAGGTACAGAATAATTATAAAGTAGTAGTCTTCAATAAACAAGTAGTTAATAAGCCCTAACTTGCTAATAACAGGTCAGGGCTTTTATTGTTTTAGACTTCCTCCATATAAATAGTCATAACCCGGTTTTGCCCGCGCCAGCTAGTGTCAACTACCTCAAATTCAACCCGGTCAATCCGGATACGGGCGCCAATCAGGTCATAACTTTTTCCATCATAGGAAAGGTGAGCCGGATCCACAATCATAATTTCATCAAAATCCACCCAGCGGCGCTCAACATATATTCTAGTATTTTTGGTAACTCCATCCTGGTATTTCGTGTCATCATTATAAAAAACATATTTGCTAGGTTGGTTAGCCCAGAAACTGTCATCAGTTATTTCGCCCCTGATTTCTACACAATCTCGAGTGGTATCATAATCGATACGGTCGATATCGTAAACATCACCATCATAAAGACATTTAAATGAAGAATTAACTTTATACTGCTTATTATTAATACGGACAACATTACGCTCAACTACCAGAACTTCATCCATATCATAAGCGACATTGTCTTTTAATATTTTAACTTCTTCGGGATCAACATAAAGGTTATTGAGGCGAACCCAGTACTCTTGCTCATTTTCCGTACAGTAAAAAATATATTTATTTCTATATATGCGAAAATGATCAATTGTATAGTAGCTATTGTCTATTATCATAACGATACCTTCGGGGGAAAAAGTTTCGTTATTTACAGTGAAATTGCCGGAAGCATCGACTATAATATCTTTTTGTCTATAGCGCTCGCCATCAATTAAAAATTCTATCCGGTCTATTTTTTTCAGATTCAATGAGTCATCTTCAACAAAAATCGCAGCAATGTCGTCAATATCTATCCCTTCAATTATTACCGGGTCAGTTAGTTCTAATTTTAAGTCAATTTCTTTTTCTCCCAGATTTATAGCCGCAATATTATAGAAATTTTGGCCTAATTCTATGGTAATTTGGTCAGTTTCAAGGTCATAAGTCTTATTGTCGATTATAACGGTATACTTATCGACGATTTCCATGTCACTAAGGTATTTTTCCGTATAAGCAGCATTTATATAAAGTTTTACATAGTCTGCATAGTAAGTATAGTTCCCCTGCCTCAGACTCTCTATTTTAAGGCAAGAGGGGTAAGCCACCAGTTTATCTCCATTTATTAATAATTTACTTACACCATAACGTTTATTATTAACAACTATATCCGGGTTATCGCGTTTAGAGTCAAGGTGAACGAGGTATTCGTTATTTACAATTATGTAGTCGTCATTAGTGCTGATAGAAGAGATTCTTATGTTATTTAAGTTTACTTTAAAATACACCGGAACTTGGTTAAGGGAATATAGTTCATCACCAATAGCTATATACTTTATTGGGCCACTTACGGTATTCCCTGAATTTACAGGTGAACCATCGTATATTTTTAGGAATTCAGACATTACCTTACACATTTGCGCCCGGGTGACATACTCAAAAGGCTTAAATTCTCCATCGGTATAGCCGGAAAGCAGACCCAGGTCATAGGCGACTTTAATGTAGCCGCGATAATCACTTTGCTCAACCAGAGCACTATCAGAAAAATTCAGGGGGCCATAGTCTGGTTCTTTCCCCAGTGCTCGTACTACCATAGCTGCGAGCTGGCTGCGTTTCAGGCCAACATCTGGTTGCAGATAATTGGAATATTCAGAAGGAATTAGTATTCCCCGTTTAACTGCTTCATTAATATACTTAAGAGCCCAGTGTTTGCTGGTATCATTAAAATACTTGGTCGAGCTATCTGTAGGATTTGCCCCCATACTTAATATCAGAACGGTTAAGAATTCAGCCTGGCTTACTATCTTGTCCGGTTTAAAGGTCCCATCTGGATATCCATTTACATATCCGGTAGCAGCCAAGTCATTAATATAATCCTTGGCCCAGTGGTTACTTATATCAGGAAAATTACCAGCTGCCAGTGCATGGGTCGGGGCCAATATGGACGTTAAAAACAATAAAAGCATAACCCAAGAGATTTTTTTATGCATAGGTTTTAACCTCCTTCTGCTGAGAAAATGGGGTTACATTTTAATATAACATACGCCCAAACTATAGAAAAACTTTCCTCTATAAGAATATCTTATAAAGTTATAATTATCCATTAGGCAAAATATTCCTTTTTTTATTCAAAATAAACGGGATGCTGGCTGATGGAGGAAACCAGGTTAGCTAGTTCTTGCAGACGTGCTGGATCAGGAGGGATAATTTCCTGCAGGGGATAATCAATTCCTAATAGCTTCCATTTATGACTTCCCAGTGAATGATAGGGAAGCAGATCAACCCTTTTTACCTGGGATAAATCGCGGATAAAGAGAGCCATTTTTTCTATATCTTCAAAATCATCAGTATAACCGGGTACAACTACATAGCGAATCCAGATACGTACTTTATTATCATTTAATAGCTTCAGGTTTTGGATATTAAGCTGATTACTGGCCCCAGTTAAAAGACGGCTTTTTTCGTTATTTATATGTTTTATATCGGCTAAAACTACATCGGTGTAAGGAATCAAATCCATGACAACTCTAGGGTTAATGTATAGTGAAGAATCATAGGCAGTGCTAATCTCTTCCCTCCGGCATTGAGAGAATACAGCCTTAACAAATTCGTGCTGTAATAATGGCTCACCTCCGGAAAAGGTAATACCACCCCCAGATGCGTCATAGTAAGGGCGATTGCGGATAATGAGCCGCATAAGCTCTTCTGCTCCATATTCCCGAGCCTTAGGACTATTCATAGCCCAAGTATCCGGGTTATGACAGTATTTACAACGCAGCGCACATCCCTGCATAAAAATAACCGTCCTGATTCCTGGTCCATCTAAGGTACTAAATGTATCGATAGAATGAATTCTTCCTAGCATATAAACCTCGTGAATTTAATTAAGATTAGACTGGAAAAAGCTAATACAAACGCATCATAGTGAATATTAGACCTAAAATAAATAGGGTCTAAATTAATAATTATGAATTAAAAATTAAGAATTATTGTTGAAATACTCCGTATTTCTTTTTATTTCACCTTTGGGGGTGAAATCTGTGCTTATTATCTAACTAATCTGGTATATTCGTGTTCCAAGTAGCATAAACGCCGTCGTCAGTATAAAATAAAAGAATCAGCGTTAATCATAAATTTCAGCGTCCATCAGCGTCAAAAAACCGTGACAATCTGTGCGCCCGCAGGGACTGTGTAATCACCCTACGGGTACTTCCGATGTTCAACCTTCGGTTTCACAATTAATGTTGCTGTGTCTATCTATCTACATACGCCGGTAGAAAGTGCGGGCGATTATTTCTTCCTGTTGTTCCCGGCTTAATTTTATGAAATGTACCGCATAGCCCGAAACCCGTATAGTTAAATCCGGGTAATTTTCCGGATGCTCCATAGCCTCTTTAAGTATTTCCGGACGGATTACGTTAACATTCATATGGTGGCCGCCCTTAATAAAATAGCCTTGTAATAAAGCCTTTAGATTACTTATCTGCTCTTCTTCACTTTTTCCCAGGGCTTCTGGCACTATAGAAAAAGTATAGGATATTCCATCACGGGCATATTTATAAGGTATTTTGGCTACCGAGTTACAGGCGGCCAGAGCGCCATTTTCCTCCCGCCCGTGCAGGGGATTGGCCCCGGGCGCTAAAGGTTCGCCGCGTTTACGCCCATCTGGGGTATTGCCCGTATGTTTACCATACATAACATTAGAAGTAATAGTGAGAACGGATAATGTATGCTCCGCATTCCTATAAGCCGGATACTTCTTAAGATATGTTATAAAAAGCCGTACTAAATCCACCGCCAGCCTATCCACCCGGTCATCATCATTACCGTAGCATGGGTATTCGCCTTCAACTATGAAATCATTAATAATCCCTCGCTCATCGCGCAGGGCTTTAACCCGGGCATATTTGATGGCACTGAGGGAATCTGCAGCTACAGATAAACCGGCAATACCAAAAGCCATATAATAGTGGGCATCAACATCATGCATAGCCATCTGCAGGTTTTCCGGGGCATAACGGTCATGCATAAAGTGAATGACATTCATGGTATTGACATATAACTCAGCCAGCCAATCCATTTGGATTTTTAAACGTTCGAAAACCTCGTCAAATTCCAGGTATTCACCTTCGTAGACTGGCATAGGACGTCCAACTTGTTCTCCAGTAATCTCATCAATGCCACCATTAATAGCATAGAGAAGAAGCTTGGCCAGATTACAGCGGGCACCAAAAAGTTCTGTTTCTTTACCCAGGCGCATAGCTGATACACAACAGGCTATGGCATAATCATCTCCATAAAAGGGACGCATCAAATCATCATTTTCATACTGGATTGAACTAGTTTTAATAGATAGGCGGCAACAATAATCTAAAAAATTGGGGGGAAGATTTTTAGACCAGAGTACGGTCATATTAGGCTCAGGTGCCGGTCCCAGATTATTAAGGGTATGAAGTATGCGATAACTAGTTTTAGTTACCTGGTGACGTCCGTTAACCCCAAAACCTCCAATGGATTCCGTCACCCAGTTAGGGTCACCGGCAAAAAGCTCATTATACTCAGGAGTACGTAAATGGCGTACAAATCTTAACTTAATTACGAATTGGTCAATTAATTCCTGAGCTCTATCTTCGTTTATAATTCCTTTACTAAGATCTCGCTCCAAGTAGATATCAATAAAATTTGCTACCCGACCCAGACTCATGGCCGCTCCATTTTGTTCCTTGATTGCACCCAGGTAACCAAAGTAGAGCCATTGTATGGCTTCCTGAGCATTGGCGGCAGGTAGGGAAATATCAAAGCCATAACTTGCAGCCATCTCCTTTAAATCTTTAAGGGCTCTTATCTGATCGGAAATACGCTCCCGCAACTGGATGAGATAATCACTCATGGTTTTATTAAGGTTATCCAGGTCATCTTCCCGGGATTTAATTAGATAATCTATTCCATAAAGGGGAACTCGCCGGTAATCCGCAATAACCCGACCCCTGCCATAAGCATCGGGCAAGCCGGTAATTATTCCAACCCTTCGGGCCAGGCGCATTTCTGGGGTATAAACGGTAAAAACCCCATCATTATGTGTGCGCCGGTGTTTTTTAAAAAAGTCAATTAGTTCCGGGGACGGCTCATAACCATAAGCACGGCAAGCTTCCACGCTATTGCGCAATCCTCCATATATATTAATTGCCCGTTTTAGAGGTTTGTCTGTCTGTAGTCCTACTATTAACTCTAGATCCTTATCAATATAACCAGGAGGATGACTAGTAATAGTAATTGGGGTATCTGGGTCTACCTCAAGCACTCCACCTTTAGCACGTTCCTGCTGTAATAGTTCCTGGCACTTATCCCAAAGTTTTCGGGTGCGTTTGGTGGGTGGGCAAAGAAATGAAGCATCACCATCATAAGGCTTATAATTAGCCTGAATAAAATCTCTTACATCAATTTCTTCCGTCCATCTTCCTGGTTTAAAACCTTCCCACTGTTTAAACATTAATTTATCCCACCTATCGGCTAATTACTCTTTTTATTGTTTGCAGTAATAATTATTTTAGTCAAAGCTAAGGAATTCAGATTTATCCGCCTGGCCTTGGCTAAAAAGTTAAGCTCTACTATAATTGTTGGTGTATTAATAAAGCTATGGGCAAATGGTTGGTGAAGCTAGTGATTATATACCAAGCTAACAATATAAGTAAATCTTTTGGAGAGCACCAGGTACTAAAGTCAGTTTCTCTGGTACTTAAGGAAAGAGAAAGGGTAGGGTTGGTTGGAGTTAATGGTTCTGGGAAGACTACCCTATTAAAATGCTTGGTTGGGATTATGGAAAGTGATACGGGGGATATTAACAAATCTGATTCTTTATCCATAGCTTATCTCGAACAGCTGCCTCAGGTTGCCAATAAGGCTACGGTCTGGGATGCTATGATGGACAGTTTTGCTGATTTGTTGGAAAAACGTCGGCAACTGCAGGAACTGGAGCAGGAAATGGGACAGGATAGCGACCGCCTGGAAAAAGTTATGGAAAATTATGCCCGGGTACTAGAGGACTATGAAAGAGCAGGTGGTTATGCCTGTGAAGCCTCAGCCCGCCGTATTTTGTTAGGCTTAGGTTTTAGGGAAGAAGAATTTAATAAACCTTATATTAAATTAAGCGGGGGAGAAAAAACCCGTCTTAATTTGGGGCGTTTGCTGGCTATGCAAGCTGATCTGGTAATGCTGGACGAACCTACTAATCACCTAGATATACCTTCTGTAGAATGGCTGGAAGAATGGCTTAAAAACTACCCGGGTACAATTTTAATAGTTTCTCATGATCGGATGTTTTTAGACCGGGTCGTATCTCGGGTAGTGGAATTAAAAGACGGCCGCTTAAACTCTTTTCCGGGTAACTATTCTTCTTATTTGCAGCAGAAGGCATTAAAGGAGGAGTCCGAGCTGCGGGCATATGAGAAGCAGCAAGAATATATCCGACAAAATGAGGAATTTATAAGAAAATATAAAGCAGGAATTAAGTCAAAACAAGCTCGGGGAAGGGAAGCGCAATTAGCCCGTCTGGAAAGGTTAGACCTGCCTGAAAAAGACCAAAATATCGGCTCATGGAAATTGAACCCTGTTACCGAAAGCGGTCAGGATGTTTTGTTATTAAAGGGTATTGTTAAATCCTTTGGGCCAAAACTTATACTTGATAAAATCGATTTTAACCTTCGTAAGGGGGATAAGACAGCTATAATAGGTCCTAATGGCTGTGGTAAGAGTACCTTGTTAAAAATTATTCTAGGTATTATAAAGCCGGATGCTGGTGAGGTCAGACTCGGGAGCCGAGTGAAGACCGCTTATTTTTCCCAGGAATTCGAGGAGCTTAATCCCGATAATACGGTATTGGATGAAATTATATATAATTCTGACCTTAATATAACATCAGCTCGCAGCCTTTTAGGCCGCATGCTTTTTAAGGGTGATGATGTCTTTAAGCCGGTAGCTAGTTTAAGTGGAGGAGAAAAAAGTCGTTTATGCCTCTTAAAGGTTATACTTAGTGGAGCTAATTTCTTAATTTTAGATGAGCCTACCAACCATTTAGATATCGCAAGCAAACAGGTAGTGGAAGAACTGTTAGCAGCTTATTCGGGAACAGTATTAATAGTTTCTCATGACCGTTATTTTTTGGATCAGGTAGTTACCGGGATTGCAGCATTGGACAATAAAAAGCTTAAGTTTTATCCCGGCAACTATAGTTATTACGCTGAGAAGATAAAGGAAAACAAGGTCAGCCTGTCGGCTCTCGATAATACAAAAGCTAAAGAAACTAGTCCTGCCCAACAATTTCGTATAGAACAAAAAAATAGGGAGCGGCAAGCTCGACAATTACAGAACTCACTACAAATGATAGAACAGGATATTGAATTATGGGAAACCAGAAAAAAGGAACTGGAAGATATTTTAGCAGATCCTAATACTTACTCGGATAATGAAAAAGCGTCCACTATAACTAGTGAGTACCAATCTTTGACGGAAAAAATAGCTTCGGCTTACTCGCGCTGGGAAGAGTTATTAGTAGAAATCGAACAAAACAGCAAAGCCCAGGAACTATAGAATTGGGGGTAGATAAAGATAAGTCTGATCTTTGGGAATGTACCCCATGGGATATCAGCTCACTTATGAACGGTCATAAAGGGCCTATTAAATAGGATAATATGTCTATAGGTTAAAATAGATTTGTTATTAAGAGATATAGTAATAATAAGGGGAAGAGGAAAAGTTATGAGATGGAGAAAAGCAAATTCCAGGCTGATTATTCTATGTCTGGGGGTTTTTTTGGTCACTTTTGCCGTTGGGGCATTTATAGGGAACCATCTACAGGTAGGCCCGTTTGATAAATCTATTGCAGCCAAAACCGAGCGGGGTAAGAGAATTAATATATTGTTAATGGGAATTGATGCTCGCAAGATGGAGAGTAACTCCCGCAGCGATACTATGATTGTAGCTAGTATAGACCCCAAAGCTAATAAAATTGCTATGGTATGGATTCCTCGCGATACTCGGGTAGAAGTAAAGAGAAATCATTACGATAAGATTAATAGTGTAAATTATTTACAAGGACCTGAGGCTGCTTGCAGGGTAGTAAGTGATTTACTTGATACTCCAGTTGATCATTACGTAGTAACTAATTTCGCCGGTTTTGCAAAAATCATAGATATCCTGGGAGGTGTAACCCTGGATGTTGAAGGTGATATGTTTCATGATGACCCGGACCCCAATCTGCGCATTAATCTGCGCAAAGGAGTACAACGTCTTAATGGGCAGGATGCCCTGCGCTATGTACGTTACCGGGGAGGTCCAACAGCTGATATAGGCCGTACGGTAAGGCAGCAGAAATTTATAAAGGCTTTGGCCCAAGAGCTATTACAGGGTAAAACAATATTAAAACTGCCGGAATTGTTACCGGAGATAGCTAAAAACGTACATACTAATATTCCTGTAACTGATATGCTGTCAATAGCTAAATTGGCTAAGAATTTTGCTTCCCAGGAAATAATTACCCAGACCTTACCTGGGTATTCCTACACTGATCGGGCGACAGGCGCCAGCTATTGGCAGGCTGATGCTGAGATAGCAAAAGGAATAATTGATGATTTATTCGCTGGTAAAAAATATGACGTTGCCCAGGATCCGCCTGACTGGGTTAGGCAAAAACCCAATATTGAATTGCAGCCGGTAGTCGGAGAAGTTGAGGAAGCTGAAGTAATTGAAGAAACTGAAGGTGAAGAGATAGAAGGTGAAGAAGGCCAGGAAAATAGCGATCCGGCTAATGTAGAAGGGCCCGACCTTCCCGAAGATATAGAACCGGGAAGCCAGCCAAGCGATGACCCGGAAAATCCTGCTTCTGGACCTGAACAACAACCAGTTGATCCGACTAATCCGGTAATCCCCCCGCCTGAACCAGAACCCGGGGACAACACCGGCATGGAAGGCTATTGAATAATGGGAATAGACACAGATTACACAGGCCCTTCGGGCGCGCAGATTTACACTGATTTTTTCTTTTGTACTGACGACTGAGTTTCTGCAACTATTTTATTAGTAGCTACAGGGTGCCACTTGGGTATGCTTTTTAAGGTACTCCTGTTGTTCCGCTTCGCTCCACATTAATGTTGCAAACCTTACGAAGGTATTGTCGGGAGCGGTTTACATGCCGCCCGCAAGTCGAATTAAAACCGATAGGAAAAGAAATTGAACAGGACGTGGTGGACATCTAAGGCCCGCTGAAGTTTTCTTTGGTCATAATTGAGATCGCTTTTCCTTTTTTTTGCACTAATAGATTGAATACTTACAACCAAGATGCAAAGCCCAACCTGAATAAGATTGGGCTTTTTATTACTTAATTGTTGTGAAAGCAAAAATTAATATTAAAGAAGCATCAATCATAAAAATCAGCGCCCCCAAAATCTGTGCATCCTATGAACCTGCGTGATCTATATCTATTCCCCTACTAGTCTATTCCAAATTTGCTCATACTAAGACCATGCTATAATATTAGTGGCATTGCCTGGATAATATTACTATATTCTATCTTGGGAAAGGAAGGGTTTAATGAGTGCTATAAAGAAACGGAATGAAATTGCTGAAGAATATAAATGGAAATTAGAGGATATCTATAAGGATCACGAGAACTGGGAGCAGGATTTTAAAAAGGTTCAGGAAAAGATGCCTGAAATAGAACAATATAAAGGTAAGTTGCAGGAATCGCCTGCCTTATTATATCAGTGCCTGCAATTATTAGAAGAACTACAGCGCCGGACGGAAAAATTATATGTATATGCCCGTATGCGCCGGGATGAAGATAATACTAATAACCAGTATCAGACCCTTTTTCAACGTATTGAAGGTTTGAGTGTTAAGGTAAGTAGTGCAACATCCTTTGTAATTCCGGAACTAACGGCTATAGCCCAGCAAAAAGTAGAGAGTTTTATGCAACAAGATGAAAAGTTGCGGTTATACCGTCACTTTTTTGAGGAACTATGGCGGCAGCAGGAACATATACTATCACCCGAGGAAGAACGTATCCTGGCAATGAGTGCTGAACTGTCAACTGCAGCTAGCAACATATTTAATATGTTTAACAATGCGGATATCAAGTTTCCTACTATAAAAAATGAAGAAGGCAATGAAGTAGAACTTACCAAAGGCCGATATGGCCGTTTTATGGAAAGCAGTAACCGCCGAGTAAGGCAAGAAGCATTTAAGGCCTTATACAGCAGTTATGGCAAATTTAAAAATACCCTGGCTAGTTCACTCACCGCCAGCGTGAAAAAAGACATATTTTATGCCTGGGTGCGTAAATATCCCGGAGCACTGGAAGCTGCTTTAGACCAAGATAATATAAAAATTGATGTTTACGAGCAACTGATTAAATCTGTACATGATAAGTTGGATTATATGTACCGCTATATGAAATTAAGAAAAAAGATGCTAGGTCTTGATGAACTGCACATGTATGATATTTACACTCCATTAGTAAGTGATTATCGGGTAGATATTCCCTATGAACAAGCACGGGAAAAAGTTTTAGAGGGACTTAAACCGTTAGGTAAGGAATACCATAATTTACTGATTGAAGCAATGGAAAACGGCTGGATTGACGTCTATGAAAATGAAGGGAAAACAAGTGGTGCTTATTCCTGGGGGACTTATGACACCCATCCTTATGTACTAATGAACTATGACAACAAACTGGATGATGTTTTTACCCTGGCACATGAGTTAGGCCATTCCTTGCACTCCTATTATTCTAACCAAAATCAGCCTTTTATCTACAGTCAGTACACTATCTTCCTGGCAGAGGTTGCATCTACGGTTAATGAATCCCTTTTAATTGATTATCTTTTACAGCAAGCCACTGAGCGCCAGGAAAAAATGTATTTTATTAATCACTATTTGGAGCAATTTAGAGGAACTGTATATCGGCAGACTATGTTTGCTGAATTTGAAAAGATAATTCACGAAAAGGTAGAGAAGGGTGAGGCCTTAACCCCGGAAGAATTGTGCCGTATCTATCGTGACCTGAATATTTTATATTATGGCCCTGATGTGGTAATAGATCCTGAAATAGATATGGAATGGTCGCGGATACCTCATTTTTATTCCGGTTTTTACGTTTACAAATATGCTACTGGTTTTTCAGCAGCTACGGCTATTAAGGAAATGATATTATCTGAAGGAGAGCCGGCCGTAGAACGCTATATAAATTTTTTAAAGTCAGGCAGTAGTGATTTTCCCTTGAACCTTTTAAAGAAAGCAGGAGTCGACTTAACTACGCCTCAACCGGTTAATCAAGCTTTAGACTATTTTGGCCGCTTAATAGATCAAATGGAACAACTGCTCTAGCAGACATTGTAGGGGGCGGCATGGAAACCGCCCCCTACAGTACTCCCATGCTCGGTGACGGCCTCCAGTCATAAATTTCAGCGTCCATCAGCGTCAATAAAAGTCCATTTCCGCACTTAAGATTCCTAAAGGGATAAAAATATAACTTTGTTGAATTGCGCATAATTATTATATAGACCCAAAACATTTCAAGGGGGTTAAATACTTGACCCAGTTAAATCTGGAGACTATTTTTGATCAGACCATGAAAGAAATAGCACCCCGGCTCCAAAAATATAATGATTACGATTTAGTTATAGGAATTCCATTTTTAGATGAGCCGCATCGCATGGCCCACTTGCTTAAATCAGTAGACCAGGTATTAGGTGCCTGGATTGGACGCCGCCAATTAATAGTTTGTGTAGGTGATATTTCTGCTGGAGAAACCTTACAAGTAATTAAAAACCTGGATCTAAGGCATCCTCATATAGAGTTTCTTATGCCTGAAGAACTTACTGGCCGGGGTATGAGTGTGAGGGCTATTCTAGAGATTGCTAAATGCCTGGATACGGATTTACTTTTGTTTAGTGTCAGTATGGCCGATAGCCGCCAAAGGATTGAAAAGTACTGGTTGGATAGCCTTATGTCACCAATACAGGGGCCCTATGATGTTGTCCTGGCTAGTCTTAGAAGGCATTCTGGAATTGACAGCATAGCTCACATGTTGGCTGCACCTGTTTTAGAAACATTTTACGGATGTAGGGTTAGTGATCCCCTGGGAGGGATATATGCCATTGCTCATGATTTTATCGAGGAATTAGCCCATGAAGCTCGCTTTTGGGGGGAAAGTATTAGGGGATATGGTATAGATTTTTGGATTTTGACCCGGGCTTTAAGCTGGAATAAGAATATCTGTGAGCTTAATCTGGGCGGGGAAGTAGCTGATTACAATCTAGAGAAAAGAAATCGTATATTTCCTGAAATTGCTTTGACAATGTTTGAAGCGATAAAAAGGGATAGTGCTATTTGGCTTAAAGATAGATTGGTAGTAAAAGTACCCGACATTCTCGCGCGTAGTGAGGTAAGTAAGCCAGATCAGGTAAACTACCCAATTCATGAATTGCTGACTAATTTTCTTAATGGGTGCTTTAGAAATTCAGGCCTTTTAAAAGCTTGCTTACCGGAAGAAGCCGTAAATGAATTATTAGATAATATTACTGATAATTTTAGGATTTCCGATTCTGTATGGGTATCTACCCTGCATAACCTTCTCCTGCATTATATTTTTGAAGATGAGAGCCCAAGCGATATTTTATCATTACTAACAGCTATGTATAATGGACGAGTAGCCAGCTATGTACAGGAAATGAATAACTTTAGCAGTAAACTTCCAGATATACCTGAAAGCGAAAAAGATGAACTATTGGTAAGGAAGATGGATTCCATTCGTGAACGTTTAAATAGGGAATTTTGGCAGGCCAAACCTGACTTTATCCGCCGTTGGCTTAACCGCCAGGAACAGACCAAGCCACCTATTATACCTTTAGGCTATATGGAGTATGTTCCAGGTAAGCCAGTTGTAGTACCAAAAAAGATAGCTGGTAAAGATGGCCGTATAGTATCGGCTGATAATATTTTTAAAGAACTAAGAAAACGCTATGAAAAACGATTTATAAACTTTATGTCTAATAGCCTGGGTATTAGTTGGGATTCTGAGCCAGCAGAATTAATTGCGGCTACAGAGAACTTTATGGATCAGGTGGAAAACACCCTTAACCGCTTATTACCCGGGGATTTATACCGGGAGGAAGGACTTAAAAAGTATATTAATGCCCTATTTGCACTTTTCCCGCGGCAAAAAATGTATACCATTAATTCCGAACTGTTACGGGAAATGGTAGTGCGCTTTCCGCCGGTTAATCTAATGATCTCCTTAGGTCATTATAAACCTGCAGACTTATTGGCCCACATGGATGCTCGTGATATAGTTACTTGGGCTAATCTGGCTGAAAGCTTGAATTATTCTGACCGGGACTTAATATGGCTTCTGGATAACCTGAAACCGGAAAGTTTTGAATGGGTGGACTTAAAGCCCTTAATTATGACTGATAAATTGCATACGGGAGTATCTTCTCGAGGTAAAATATCTAATTTAAACAAGATTACGGCACGTATAGTTGTTAAAGGGATCGGACCGGATAAGGGAGGTAAATACCCCAAGACTCGATATTTTACAGCCTTGTTGCGCCGCATGGCAGTAGCTGAAAATTATTCCCGGCTTTTTGCTCTTATTGCTTCTCAAAGAAAAGATATAAGCAAAAAAATGAATAATTCTCTGCTGGGATTACAAAAAGGAGATGAATTCTCCGCCCACAGTATTTTAGAGAATATGCACCATAGAGGGTTGGTTAATAAAATAAGGCGTTTAGCCGATGATTTTCAATCGAGAGGCGATGCCGAGGCCTCCCGGGTATTTAGACTTATGGCTGAATCTTATGGATTAAGTCAAGTGCTGGAGAATGAAACCTTTCTTACCTGTACCGTCTGGAGTTGGGCTAGTTATAGTTTTAAGGGAGGTTTAAAAATTCCCACTCCTCTTACTACTAGTGTCGAGAGCCGCTGGTTTAATCACGAATTCCTGGAGTTTCTTTACGAGGAATTAGGATATGACCCCGATGAGATTGCTGATATCGTTTTTCGGCATGTCCAAAACGGTAAAAGCCACCATAATCTATTAGATACCTTGTTACCAACCCGTCCCAAAGATGTAGCGGTAGTAGTCCAAGAGACCACTAATGAGCCTAGTAAACAACTGAAGCGCTTCGAAGGTAATCCTCTGCTGGAACCTCTGGAAAACAGCCCCTGGGAAAATAAGTATGTCCTTAATCCGGGAGCTATTCGTCTGGGAGAGCGGGTGTACCTTTTTTATCGGGCTGTGGGCAATGATAATATATCTCACATTGGCCTGGCAATTACTGATGGTTATCGAATATTGGAGCGTTTACCGGAGCCGATACTTTCACCGGCTATACCGGAAGAAAAGATGGGTTGTGAGGATCCTCGGGTAATTCAAATAGGAGATAGAATTTATATGCTCTATACTGCTTATGATGGCAATATTGCGCAAATAGCGGCTGCCTCCATTAATGTAAATGAATTTGTTAATGGTAACTACCGTAACTGGCGTCGCGAAGGTTTAGCCTTTAAGGACATTTGGGATAAAGATGCCATTATATTCCCGGAGAAAATTAATGGAAAATATGTAGTTTACCATCGCATAGAGCCTAGTATATGGGTAACTTATTGTAATGAAATTAAATTTCCTTTAAAAGAAAATCACGCTATAATAGTCGGTCCACGGCCGGGCAGAATGTGGGATTCCTTAAAAATAGGAGCCGGAGCCCAACCCTTAAAAACAATTTATGGCTGGCTGCTTATTTATCATGGAGTTGATCATAACTACGTTTACCGCCTCGGGGTTTTATTGGTTGACTTAAATAACCCCCAGAAAGTAATATACCGTTCTCCCAACCCCATACTGGAACCGGAGGAAGATTATGAAATTGGATTGAGCGGAGCCTGGGTTCCTAACGTGGTATTTACCTGTGGAGCAGTGGCTGGCAGTGATAAAGATATTCTTGAAGATGACGATGAAATTCTGGTTTATTACGGCGCTGCTGATACCAGCATCGGCCTGGCCAAAGCCACCCTGGCTGATTTAATACCGGAAAGTTTCCGAAAAAGACACTAAAAAATGGACGCGGATACGTTGAAAACCGCGTCCATTTATTACTCTTGTATTACGAAATACCTTCCTGACTATCCAGAGCCATTTGTTTTTCGGCATGTAAATCACATAAGAGAAGTGACAAGGTAGATTCTGCTCCCTGGTTTTTATTTACTCCTTCGTAAGTCAGGGCATCATAACAACCACCAGTTTCTTCATTATATAAGGAGAGCGAATGAATATTGGCACCACGGAACCATTTATGTGCCAGGTAGGCAAGTTGCAGGTATTCCTGCCTGCCTAGGACTTCATAAGCTTCAATACAAGAAAAATAAGTTGCTGCTGCATCAACAGGTTGTTGGTCGAATAAAGGGATAGAACCTCCTTTTGTATACCATAGCTGGTTGCCAATAATATTCAGATAACCTTTCCGGAATAAAATATTATTGAGAAAATTAAGGCTTTCGTATCCTACTTTTAGAGCCTTTTTATCCCCGTTAACAGCATATACCGCAAACAAGGCCAAGGGTAATATCCCATTACAATAGGTTAACTTATTTTCAAACCATAACCAATTACGGTCATGTTTTAACTGATAGAGGTTTATTAACCGATTGCTAAGCATTTCTATAATCTGCAGCCGGTTTTCAGCCAATAAAGGCACTTTTCCTTTACATAGAGCAATTAATGTGTAAGCAATACCTCGGGGAGAAGTAAAATCTAAAGCTCGAGGTAAATTATTTACTAGCATGTCACTGCACATTTTACTTATATTAGGCCAGGGGCTGGTTACTCCAATACTACAGGCTAATAATGCTCTCCCTACACTATCTTCGGAATCAAACTGGGAACTAAACTTACCATCCAAAAGAAAGTTTGACCAGGATGCTCCTTTTTGTGCGCGATAAAGGTATGAAGCATAACAGGTTGCCTTCTTTTCGTCTCCACGATAAATAGAAAGCAAAAGAGCACGGGCATTATCATCCAGAGTATAACCACTTCTTGGGTCGGGTTTCCCCAACTGGGAAAATTGCAAGAGGCCATTATCATCGGTCATAGAGTCTAAGTGCTTATAATCCACCATATCCCAGGTTATGCTCCTCCAAATAATTATTTTTAAAAATTAATTTAAACAATTTTTTATACTGTTTACCTATATTATTCCAGGTCCAGCTTTTACCCAGCTCCAAAGCCCGGTTCTGCAACCTGGTTTTTAGAGCTTCATCACTTAGAATACTGTCTATTAAGCCAGATATTTCATTTGGATCAGTAGTTTGCGCTAATAAACCCCTATTATCTGCTAAAACCTCAGCCGCATAAGAATAAGCAGTAGATACTATAGCTCGGCCACAGCCTACAGCAAAGGCCATAGTACCACTAACTGCCTGATCTTTGTTAGGGTAAGGACTTAAATATATATCAGTCATATATAAATATTCTCCTATTTCTTCATCACTTAAATATTTATTTACAAATAGCACATTATTCTGCAAATTTTTGCTTTCTACCATTGATTCCAGCATATCTCGATATTTCTCGCCTTCACACTGCTTAAGCATGGGATGGGTTTGCCCCAAAATAAGATAGCAGATATTAGGCCATTTATTAACCAGGTTGGCAACTGCTTCTATACCCAGTTCCAGACCTTTTCCTGGTCCAATCAAACCAAAGGTACTGATTACTTCACGCCCCTCAAGTCCATATTTTTTCTTTAGAGATAAGCTACTTTGCTTTTTAAAATTGGGAACCCCATGAGGAATAACATGGATTAATTCCGCCGGTGCTTTATATAAATTAGCCAGCAATCGGGCAGATCTGTGAGTCATACCAATGATTATGGAGGCATTTTGGCACAACTGATGCAAAACCTCTTTCTGATGTGGTGTAGGATAGGGCAAAACCGTGTGAGTGACTAATAAATAAGGTTTGTGCAAATAGCGCACGAGTTCCAGGATATACTCCCCATCTTCGCCACCATAAATACCATATTCATGTTGGATTATGATCATTTGAATTGACGGGGTAGTGTTAATAAATTGAGCTGCTCTGACATAATCCTGTTTATCATGCTGTTTTAAGTCAAACACCACTTCGCTGCCATAAGTATATTTAAAACTATTATCCGACACCGCCATTACCGGTACAGCACAGTTATTTTGCAATAAGCTGCGACGAAGGTCCATAGAAAAGGTAGCTATACCACATTGTTTGGGAGGATAAGTTCCAAGGTTTAGTATATTCATTATTTTCCACTCCTTTATTCCGCTCTAATAATTATTAATGATTATTTTTCCAGATATATTACCTGTTTATACCTTAGCAGCAAGGGTGACTTCCTTCTGACTTCACTTCAAAAACTCAGTTTAAATGCATAAATAAGCAGGAGCCAATACCGGAGCATGGGAATACCCTTCACCTTTAGAGTGCTACACCCTAAGGTACTACTGATGCTCCCTAACGGGAGCGATTGAGGTTGCTGATATTCGCTTCGCACAGAGGTTAGTATTGCGGGTACTACTCAGATGTTCCGCATCGCTCCACAATTAAATGTTGCGAACCCTGCGAAGATAAGCGGCGAAAGGGATCCATGGACGGGGTTAACTAATGCCCAGCAATTTGCAGACCTTGATGCTGTAAAAAGGAAAACAACTCTGATTTAATCTGAGTGAGTGTTTCCGGGGAATCAGCTTCACACCTTACGATAAGTTCAGGACCAGTGTTGGAGGCCCGGACTAATCCCCAGCCACCCGGAAATAGAATTCTGGCACCATCCACATCAATAATTTCATATTTGGGGCTAAAATGCTCTAAAACTTTGTTTACGATATTAAATTTTTCTATATCATTACTGGGGACCCTAATTTCCGGGGTTGAATAATAACGGGGGACATCTGCCAGCATCTCGGGTATGGTTTTATCGCTGTGAGACAAAAGCGATAAAAGCCGGGCTCCAGCGTAAATAGCATCATCATAACCATAATAATCATCGGCAAAGAACATATGCCCGGACATTTCCCCCGTAAAAATGGCATTAATCTCTTTCATTTTAGCCTTAATTAAGGAATGTCCAGTTTTATATAATATGGGTTCACCACCCAGACGTTTAATTTCATCAATTAATGCCTGCGAGCATTTAACTTCTACTATAGCTTTAGCTCCAGGAAAGCGGGGCATAATATCACGCCAGAAAATAATCATTAACAGGTCACCCCAGATAAGATTACCTTCATTATCTACCACCCCAATACGATCACCATCACCGTCAAATCCTATGCCCAGGTCAGCTTTATGCTGGTGAACCTGTTCTATTAGATCCTCCATATTTTCCGGTTTAACTGGATCAGGTTGATGGTTGGGAAAACTGGGATCCGACTCACAATATAACTCAATTATTTCACAACCTAACTCCCGGAAAATGGCGGGTGCGTAAAGAGAAGCGGTACCATTGCCGCAGTCAACCACCACTTTTAGCTTACGAGGCCCTAAAGATATCTTTTCTTTTATCATGCGCATATAGGCATCATTTATATCCAGGTTTTTAAACCAACCTCTTGTTCCCTGGAAAAAATCTTGTCGTTCTATTATTCTTTTTAAATCCTGAATTTGCTCTCCATAGATAGTGGAATCGCCTAATAATAGCTTACAGCCGTTATACTCAGGTGGGTTATGACTAGCCGTAATCATAATTCCGGCCCCAATATTTAAATGCCGGGAAGCAAAATAAAATACCGGGCTAATTACCATACCAAGATCAATAACGTTGCAACCAGTATTTAATAATGCTTCAGACATTATATTAGCCATATTCGGGGAGGAAGCACGGTTATCTCGACCTAAAATAATGGTATTTTGCCCTTGTCTTAAAGCATAGGTAGCAAAAGCACGGGCAATATCATAAATCATTTGCTCATTAAGTTCTTCACCTACAATTCCTCTAATATCATATTGCCGAAAAATATTACTCATTAACTTATTGTCCCCCCATGATATTTATATAATGTATATAATGCAAAAACCCTTATACAAATGCGTATGAATTTTGAATTTTAATTCTGGTTCCACTGCCAAAACTCAGTTTGAATGCATAAATATGCAGGAGCCGTTAACGGAGCATGGGAGAAACACCCTGCGAAGATAAGCGGCGGAAGGGGGCGAGCCCCATGGACGGGGCGAGAGCGACTCTTCACATGGATGTGAATAGGAGCGTACCCCTGAAGCCGCGAGACAAGCAGTTGGTGTTGCCCCATGCGGAGTTTTGGCGACGGAATATTTATGCATTCAAACCTGCACATTATTACTTTTTGCATTGGAACCAATCATAGTAAATCAATTCGCTTCTGGGCTTCTAAAGTTTCAACAAGCTGGCGGACATCTTGGGAGCGGTCACGATGGGAAACAAAAATTACATCATCCGTTTCCACCACTAATAAATTTTCAACTCCAAAAAGAACTACCGTTTTTTCTTGCTGTTTTACCAAGCAGTTTCGGCTATCCAAGACTACAACATCGTTTCCATAACAGGCATTCATATACTGATCTTTATCGTATAAATCAGCTAAAGCATTCCAACTGCCTAAATCAGACCAACCAAAGCTCGCTGGTACTACTGCCATGCGGTCAGATTTTTCAGCTATTCCATAATCCAGACTAATATTGGGAAGATTTTCATAGGATTTCACATATTCATCAAAACCAAGGATCATTTTTTCATAAATTTCCGGTAGGTGCCGTTGAAACTCCTCCATAAAAACAGAACTTTTGCCCACATATATACCGGCATTCCACATATGTTGACCACTATCTAGATAAGTATTTGCAGTAGCCAAATCGGGTTTTTCACAAAAGGAACTAACCTGATAGACATCAGGTATATTGGCTACTTCCCACTTTGTTTTCTCTATATACCCATAACCGGTTTCCGGCCTGGTAGGAGCTATGCCAATGGTAGCCAGGTGATTATGTTCGGCTGCTAATACTGCCCTTTTTAAGCTTTGGCTAAAAGCCACATTATCCAGGATATGGTGATCAGATGGAAATATTCCCAGTAAATCATCGGTATTGCTATCCCGAAAACGGGCTAAAATGAGGCCTACTGCTGGTGCTGTATTCTTACCTTCGGGTTCCTTTAGAATCTCAATTAATTCGTTATCATTGCGCTGTTGTACCAATGCTTCAATAGAAGGAGCTAAATCTTCGCTAGTTATAATGACAATATGCTTGCAACCAGCGGCAAGTAAGCGGTCAATAGTATCATCAAGCATCAATTTATTGCCAGTTAATTTACACAACTGTTTGGGGCGCTTTTGTCGGCTCTCCGGCCATAAGCGCAACCCTTTTCCACCAGCTAAAATTACTGCTATCATGAAATAACCTCCGTATTTATTGCCATTTATATTCTATGACAGTTGCTTATTTATATATTCCCTTTACAGTTTGTCTCTTTAAATAAGGAATGATACTAATTTTATTTCGCTATAGTAAATATCATTGTCATTGGGGAAAATATACCGACAAAGAATGAAGGACGGATAAGATTGAAACACTTGGCTATTAAGAATAAATTTCGAGAAAAAATTTCCCTAAAGGACATAATCGGAATACTATTAGGTTCCTTAATTACAGCTATAGCTATTCAATGGGTACTGGTGCCGGCCAATCTACTTACAGGAGGGGTAAGTGGTATTGCCATTATATTGAAATTTTTAACCGGAATTGAGGTATGGATATGGTATATTATTCTAAATATACCTATATTTTTTGCTGGCTATAAATATGTTAGTTATCGGTTTGTATTATACAGTCTTATTGGAGCGCTTGCCTTGACATTATTTTTAGGGGTGCTTCAACCATTAAAATGGAACTTAAATGACCATCTGCTTTCCGCCCTATTAGGAGGGGTAGCTTTAGGAGCAGGCTCTGGTATTATACTGCATAGTAAAGGATCAACTGGTGGTTTAGATATTATTGCTGTACTCATAAGACGTCTTCGGGGGTATAATATAGGACAAGTTTCTTTTGTTAGCAATCTTCTTATTCTGCTCTTATCTTTAATCACACTCAACATTAAATTAGCCTTATTCTCGGCTATTTCAATTTATATTTCTTCTCGGGTAATAGATATAGTTATTTATGGTGCTGAACTAAATCGAACCGCTATGATTATATCTAACAACTGCGAAGATATTACTTATGCTATTATTAATAATCTTCACCGGGGGTGTACCTATTTACCAGCCCGCGGTGCCTATACCGGGGAAAGTAAAAAAGTAATTTTAGTTACGGTAGCGAGGACTCAGCTTCCCCGTTTAAAAGAAATAGTATTCCAACTTGATCCCCAGGCCTTTATCACCATTAGCGAAACCATAGAAGTATATGGGAAAGGCTTTAAAACTGAACTAGGCGAATTTTAGGGGAAGAAAATGAGAAGGGAACATGGCATAATATCAAAGCTGGTGGCGGATTTCTGGCTTTTAGTAGAAATCATTAAGATTTTTTTAAGAAAATATTATGTCGGTGTTGACAATTGTCAGGTCTGATGATAATATTATTTACGTTGCGCGAAACGCGCACACAGGTTCTAGCCAAAACCGAACAGCAAGGAAGAAGTGCGGGAGGCAAGGGACAGCATTCGAAAGAAAAAGGATGCAAGCCTTAACTCCGAAGTAAGAAAATACAGCCTTAAGCAAGAGGCTAGGAAATAAAACTTTCATTGGAGAGTTTGATCCTGGCTCAGGACGAACGCTGGCGGCGTGCTTAACACATGCAAGTCGAACGGAGACATTGAGCGGAAGTTTT
>Ga0134092_1001125_pt1 | contig 24228 bp, 21 predicted proteins | sample 3_6taG_FD_94454 | JGI IMG/M metagenome (GOLD analysis project Ga0134092, IMG submission 94454) | Switchgrass degrading microbial communities from high solid loading bioreactors in New Hampshire, USA - 3_6_20_6_A3 metaG | ecosystem: Engineered > Bioreactor > Semi-continuous > Anaerobic >... | reverse complement strand
ATCTGTCACCTTTTGTGTCCAGCACTAACCCTCAATTTCAGGACACTTTTATCAGAAGTCCTGTAAGGTTAATGAAAAAAAGACCTATTGATTTGAAAACCCTAAATAAGAAAAGGATAGATTAAGATATGAACTATAAAGTGTATAAGATACTTATTGTTATTCTTATATTCATGCTTATTACAGCTGGCTGCTCAAATATTAGTTTTGGAAAAGTAGAGATAGATGAGCTGTTAATTCTAAATGCAGTGGGAGTAGACAGGTCAAATGACAATAACGAAAGCGCTGTAGCAATATCCGCTGCTTCAAAAAGCATAAACGCAACCTCAGAAGAGACCAGTAATGCATCTGCTGGTCAAAAGGGTAATTCAGCACTGCTTGTCTCTACTGGTGAAACAGTTTTTGAGGCTATTAGAAAGCTCTCAACCTTTTCTGAAGATAGATTATTCTGGGGACATGTTGACTATATCCTGATTGGAGAAGATGCAGCAAAGGATAACTTGCCCCAATATCTGGACTTTTTTATGAGAGACCATGAGTTGAGATTAAACTCAAAGGTTTTGATAGTAAAGGATAATACGGCCAAGGCCGTTTTTCAGCAAACCATTGAAGAAGAGAACTTTATAGGTGATATACTGGAAAATCTATTTAAATCAAAAGGACGGATGTCCATATCCGATGAATTACTCCTGGTAGAAATTATGGGTATGTTTGATAATACCTGTATATCAACCTACATCCCATGTATTGAATTAATAAATGAACCAAATAATAAAATAAAGCTGTCCGGATTTGCTCTATTCAAAGATACTGATTTGTTTGGGTATATTACTGATGGTATGGCAAGAGGCTTTAACTGGGTCAGAGGAAAAGTTGACTCAGGAGTTATAGCTGTTAAGGACAGAAATGGGCAAAAAATATCACTTGAAATAATAGAATCAAAAACTAAGATAAAACCTGTCATATCCGATGGCAGGCTTGATATAAAGATCAAAATATTATTTTCAACTAATATAACTGGTGTAATGGGAACAAAGAATATTTTTGAAAAGGATGAACTGGATTTTCTGAAAACACAACAGGAGGAAGCAGTTAAAAATGAAGTAAAAAAAATAATAGAGTTTGCTCAAAAAAATAATATGGACATATTTGGAATATGCAATGAAGTTCATCATAAAAAGCCAGTTTATTGGAAAAGTATAAAAGACAACTGGTCTGAGATATTTCCAAATCTCAATATAACAGTGGAAGTTGACTCCAATATAAACAGAACTTATGATATAAAACAACCAGTAAGAAGCGGTTATGGGGTGGATTAATGATTGCCTGGATCATCATAATAATTCTGATATCATCTTGGGAACTTTATAATATGAGAAAAAAAGATTTGAAGAAAGAAAAAGTAATCCTTATTTTTCTTACCTTACTATCTTTATTTATGGTTTTTATAAAATCAAAATATCCTTACGATATCAGTATAGCAAGATTTGCACTTGATCTGTTTGGCTTACCACATTAAATCAAAGGAGAATAGTACATATGCTGGCAGGTAGACAAAAGATATCATTGAAACAGGCTTTGCTTATTTATATTACTTTATTTTTCTCACCTTCAATACGATTCATGCCTTCCTATACTGCAGTCATTGCAAAACAGTGCGGTTATCTGTCCCCTATAGTACCTTTTATTATTTTACTCCCTGTCATTATCTTATTGAATAAAGTATTTATGAAACATAAAGATAAATCTTTGATAGATATTTACTACCATTCCTTAGGCAAAACTGCAGGAAAAGCTTTGCTTTTTTTATATGTCTTATGGATGCTGCTGATAACTGCATTATACACAAGATATTATAGTGAAAGGCTTGTAACTACAGTATTTACCCAAACTAAGATCGATATTTTTATACTGGTAATGATGGTCACTATTGCATATGTATTAAAATCTGGTTTTGTAGTAATTGCAAGAATGAATGAAATAATCTTCCCATTAATCAGCGTAATCTTCTGGAGTTTAGCAATATTTATGCTGCCTAACTTTAAAATAGATAATATCACCCCAATAAGTTATTTAGATATAATCCCTGTTATTAAAGCAGGTTTTGGCATCTCATTTCTATGGGCTTATATTATTTATATACTTTTTTTAAGTGACATTATCAATGATAAAGAAAACTTAATGCGCCAGGGTATGTATACATTAACTTATTTGACTATTTCGTCTTCAATTTTAGTTGCCTTTGTAATTGGTATAATTGGCTATTCCATAACAGCTAAAATTCCTCTTCCATTCATGGATGCTGTTAAAATAGTATCCTTTTTTGACATAGTAGCCAAAATTGAATCGGTAGTAGTCATAATATGGATCTTAGCTGATTTTATCCTTATCTCAACCTTTTCATATATTATACTGCATTTACTGAAATCCATATTTAATTTAGAGGATGAAAGACACTTTATCAATATATTTTTAATAATCTTATACTTCCTTGCAATGCTGATTACAACCAGTAAAATTGAACTTGAAGCCTTTTCATATACTATAGGTATTGCAGGCAATTTTTTACTGAATATAATCATACCCTATATTGTTTTGGCTATAGCTTTATTCAAAAAATAAGACACTGGGGACGGTTCTTTTTGTCCCCAGTGTTTTATTTGAGGAGTGAGTATTGTCGGTCTATTGTTATGATGGCATCATAGTTTGGGTGCCTTTCTTTTATTGCATTTTTAACTTCTTCTATTAGTTCTTTTTCATCCTTTTCCTTGAATTCGTAAGGCACCACCATATCGAAAATAACATTCATGTGTTTTTCATTGCCCACAACACGAAAGTCATGTATGGTCAATTCATGAGGAAAGTCTTTCAGTATATCAATTACATGGGCTTTTGCTGTTTGAACAAGTTTATCATCAGTATTGATGGGGTCCATGTGAATTACCAGGTGCAAGCCTAGTTCTTCTGATATTTCCTTTTCTGCCTGGTCTATAATATCATGGGCTTCCATAATATCCATGCTGTAAGGCATTTCTGCATGGATAGATGCTACTATCCTTCCAGGTCCATAATTATGCACTATGAGATCATGTATTCCTATTACTCCTTTGTATGAAAGGGTCTTTTCTATAATGGATTTAACCAGATTTTCATCTGGAGCTTCTCCTAACAGAGGATTCAACGTTTCCTTTATCAGATTATAACCGTTGTATAAAATGAATATGGATACTGCAAGGCCTACATATCCATCAATAGGAACAGCAATCCATCTTGAGGCTAACAGAGAAAGGGCTACAACAGAGGTAGCTGCCACATCGCTCAGGCTGTCAAAGGCTGTGGCTTCCATAACCTTGGACCCAATAGTCCTCCCTATTTTTCTGTTAAAGAAAGCCAGCCATACCTTGATTGCTATGGAAGACAGCAATAATATGAAAGTAAAAATATTGAATCTTAACTCCTCAGGATTCACTATTTTTTTGATAGAGCTTTTCACAAATTCAAAACCTACTACTATTACCATCAGGGAAACCACCATTGCAGCTATATATTCAAATCTTCCATGACCGAAAGGGTGCTCCTTATCAGCAGGCTTTCCGCTCATCATGAACCCAAAAATCGTAACTACTGAAGATCCTACATCGGAAAGATTGTTAAAAGCGTCAGCCATTACGGCTATACTGTTTAAATATAATCCGATGGATATCTTAAGCAAGAATAATATAATATTTGATATGATGCCTGCATACCCGGACAAATAGCCATATCTCTGCCTTACTTCTCTGTTTGCAGTATTTTTGTAATCCTTAACGAAAATTCTGATTAATAAGTCAGTAAACAATCCAACATCTCCTAACTAAAATTCTTAAGATAGTAAATTGCTAATTGAGTTCTATCTCTCAGTTCCAATTTTTCCAAAAGCGCAGTTACATAGTTTCTTATTGTTCCTTCACTTAAATATAGTTTTTCCGATATTTCCTTGTTTGATAAACCTTCTGATATAAGCTTCATGACTTCAGTTTCTCTATGTGTTAAGTCCACATCCGGCTTTTTTCTTTTCTCCTTTTCCATCATAGATGCAAGTGCCTCGGCTATATCTTTCTGAAAAACTGTATTTCCTTTATAAACTGTCCTAAGACTATCTATTATGCTGTCTGAGGACTGGTTTTTCAGAATATATCCTTCTGCTCCGTTTTTTATGGCTTCTCTGATATATTCATCATCTTTGAAGGTGGTAAGAATTATCACCTTTACATCCTTAAAAGTATCTTTGATAAGCTTTGTCCCAAGTACTCCATCCATAACAGGCATTCTCACATCCATGAGAATCACATCAGGTTTCTCGTCCTGACAAAATCTATAGGCTTCCTGTCCATTGGAAGCAGTACCGATAACTTCAATGTCCTCTTCCAATTCCAGCAAAAGCTTAAGACTCTCTCTTATCAAAGCATCATCATCTACTATCAGCACCTTCAATGATACCACCTCCATCATTCATAGGTATGAGGCATACTATATTAAATCCTTTTTCTCCGCTTACAGACAGCATGCCGCCTGCATACTTCACTCTTTCTCTCATTCCGCTTATTCCCAGGCCTTCTCTGATATTCCTGCAGCCTTTTCCATTATCTTTTATATGAAGCCTTGCATAATTATTGTTGACTTCCAAGGTTATATCCACCTTTGTGGCTTCTGAATGTTTTAATATATTGGTCAAAGCCTCCTTTACATTCTGACCTAATATTTCAATATGATGGGGCTTGAGTAACGTCATATCGCCCTTCTTTGAAAATTCCACAGTACAATAGGTAAAGTTCTCTATTATGTCTTCTATATATTCTATTCCAATAGATTCCTTTGGTCTAATATTGTATACCGTCTCCCTCAGCATCACTATAGCTTTAGACAAACCTTTGATGGAATTCTGCAAAAGCTCCTGAGATTTTGGTTGGTCCTTCTCCCATATTTTAGCCGAAGCCTGAAGCTGCATCATGATGCCTGCTAAACTATGTCCTACGCTGTCATGTATCTCTCTTGCTATTCTGTTTCTCTCCCTCAGTTCAGCCATGTGTTCAATATTTTTGGAAGCATGAAGAAGCTCAGCCTTTACTCTTTCCAGTTCATATCTCAGCCTTCTTTCATTGTCATAGGCCTCTCTGTACTGCATTTCCCTATCTTTTGTGCGGTTGCTCATATAGGAAAAATATATGCATAGAGCCATAAGCAGCAGATATGTTGTCAGATATCTCGCTTCTAACATAATTACTCCGGGAATTATTAATAGTCCGGATATATAGAAATATCCGGACTGGATAAAGTCATAAGCCACTATAGGATAAAGATAAATATATATTGCTTCCACATAAGACAGATACAGTATGATAAAGACCTCTCCAATTATAAGTAACAAACTGTTCCTGTACTTGCTCCTGTAAACATTGGAAGCAATAATCAAGAGCAACAGAGATATATCTACGAATCCTATATTGCCTCCAATTATTTTCATCGTTATAACATATGAGAAAAATAGTATTTTTATCATATTATTCATAGTCTAACCCCAAATCATGGTAAGCTATTTATTTAATAATACAACATCACCTGTTTATCTTCAATATGCTATGCAAGGCTGCTCTTCCTGGCAGAACCTGCAAGGAAGAACACCAGTGCAAACAGCAGCAGCACAACTATTTCATTACCAACGGTTGTTATGTTACCTCCATACAATATCTTTTCCATGCCCTTAACAGCCCAGGTAACAGGTACAAACTCACTAATTCTCTGAAGCATGTCAGGCATAATCTCTTTAGGCCAGAAACAACCTCCAAGCATGGACATGGGAATCACAATCAAATGTGTCAAAGCGTAAACCTGTTTAAGGCTTTTTGCCAGATTCACTACCGCCATACCCATGGATACGCAAACAGCAGAGTATATAAATGTAAATATCAGCAAGCTCACAGCTGAAGATCCAAAATCCATTCCGAACAAAAACTTCATTATACCAAATAGCATTAATATCTGTATCCAGATTATTGCAAAGAAACTAAGAATGTTGCCTATAGTATATTCCTTAAGAGTTAACGGAGACATTAATATTCTTTCATAGGTTTTCAGCTTCTTATCCTCTCCAATCAGTGCTGCCGCATTGATTGCCATATACATCATAAACATCACTACAAACCCTAAGCCTGATTGAACATAGTAACCTCTTGATGATGAATATGAAACATTTTCATATTGTATTTCAAAACTTCCTTTTAGATAATATTCCAGTCCTTTTTTGAACTTTTCTTCATCACCTGCTGAAGCCAAAGCTATTTTTCTGGCCGAATTGATAAAATTATTGATATAAAGCTTTGCAGGGATGAGAGCATTATAATCTTTAATTCCATAAGCCTTTATTTGGGCTTCTTCTCCTGATAATATGCTTTCAGTAAAGCCTTTATCTATCTTTACTCCATATTCTATCGAATCATCCAGTAGTCCATCTTTAATCTCTTCCTCTTTAAGAAACAGAACTATACAGTTTTTTTCAAGGCCATGAATGAGATTCTGAGTCAGATAAGTATCATCATTGTCTATTATTCCTACTCTGACAGGAATATTTCTGCTTCCTGCATATATGAATAATGACATGAATATCACCGGAAGGATTACCATTACTATTAAGTTGTATTTATCCCTCAACAATCTTTTCATGTTGTTTTTGAATATTATCAAGCCAGTTCCCTCCTTCCTTTGAAAGCACTTATAATGAATAATAACAATGAAGCTGTCCATAATATGACCATGTATTGCATTATCTGCCCCTGGCTGCCTTCATAAATTGTGTTAAGCATTATTCTCAGGCCTAAATAGTTTGGTGATATTAAACTCAGTTTTTTCACGGCAGATGACATGGTATGATATGGCATATAACCTCCGCCAAAGAATGTCAGCACTGGCACCAGTATGCTCAGCAATGCCTGAGTCTTGTTTTCATCACCTATGAGCATAAAGCTTGCAACTCCAATGCTTGTGGCTACAACTGCCAAGGTGAAACATGTAAACATTATAAACAGTATATTATCTCCCCAATTTACATCGTAAACATATTTGGTGAATATAAATATTATTGAAGCATCAAGCATCAGGGTCAGAATTGTACCTGCCACCTTTCCCGTAAATATTTCATAGGGATGCAATGGAGCAGACTTAAGCCTTATTTCTGTTCTATAGAACTGATCTTCCGCCATAGTTGAAGCACCATAAGTGGTGCCGTACATCATGGTCATAATCAGCATGGCTATGGCATAGTAATCTAATCCCGCCGGTCTTTTTCCATCAGGATTTATGGCCTCTTCGATGATGGTATCATATGGATTTATACTTTCATCATTGCCTCCCAATATTGAATAAGCGTATTCGGCATTGGCAGATTGGATAAAGCCATCCAGAACATTTTGCACAATAGAGCCTCCGAACATACTTCCGCTTCTTATATATACATCTATTTTACCTTCACTGGCCTTTTCCAGATGTATAAGAGCAAAGGCTTTTCCAGTTTTCATTTTTTCCATACCCAGTTCAAAGTCATCAACTGGTTCTGTATTGATAATTTTTTTTGTGTCCTCCTGCTGCAAAAATTCCTTTAAGTTTTGCAGCAGCGCTCCCTTATTATCATTGACCAGCACTACTTTTACAGGATCTATGCTTTCTATTTGAAAGGTTCCAGCAAGGGCAGAGCCAAGTATAAGTATCAGGACTATAGGCAATGCCAGCATTGTAGTCAGGTTTCTATAATCTCTTACATTTCTTAATGCTGTGTAGTAAGCTATATATAAAGCCTTCATATTGAAGCCACCTCATCTCTCAACGTTCTTCCTGTCAATGTGAGGAATACTGTTTCCAGATCCGGCTTTTCTGATGCAAGAGATATTATCTGACTTCCAGAGTCAATGATAAGCTGTATAATACTATTGAGATTATTGGTTCCCTTTCTTGATATTATGGTTATCACATTTCCCACTACACTGCAGTCTATAACATTATCCATGCTCTTAATGCGGTCTACCATGGTATAATTCATTCCATCCAGGGTTATAACTGTTTTTTCCTCTACAGTCACAAAGGCTTTTAGCTCTTCCTTGCTTCCTCTGGCTATTATCTTGCCATGATCCATGATAGCTATATAGCTGCACAGCTCTTCAACTTCCTCCATATAATGAGAGGTGTATATTATTGTGGAGCCTTCATCTCTCATCTTCTTTACAGATTCAATAATATGCTTTCTGGATTGAGGATCTATTCCTACAGTAGGTTCATCCATTATTATGAGGCTGGGTCTGTGAACTAAGGCACAGGCAATGTTGAGTCTTCTCTTCATGCCCCCGGAGAATTTTCTTGCTTGCTGCTTTCTTTTATCAAGCAGTCCGGTAAACTCCAGCACTTCTTCCACTCTGCTTTTCAGCAGTGGTCCCCTGAGATCATATAGTCTTCCGAAAAACTCCACATTCTCATAGGCAGTAAGATCCGGGTATATGGCTATATCCTGAGGAACGATTCCAATATGTCTTTTGATTTCAGAAGCATGCCTTTTCATATCCTTACCGAATATGGATATCTCGCCTTTATCCGCATTCCTGATTCCAATTATGGCCTCTATAGCGGTGGTCTTTCCTGCGCCATTTGGCCCCAGGAGTCCGAATATTTCTCCTTCCTTAATGCTGAAGCTTATATTATCTACTGCAAGGACATTACCGTATCTTTTTATCAGGTTTTTAACTTCCACAATCATAATAAAACCTCCCTGACTCTTTATACCATAATTTTAAGTCATCTATTATGTCTTTACTAATGACAAAAATCAAGAGATGATATGACATTTGTCATATCATCTCTTGATTTGACTGGTACGCGCCAGAGGATATATTATTGCGTAGCATGCCAGTAAGAAAATCATTGAATAAAGCATCAGAAGGAGATATCCTTTATCGCCGGTTAAAGATAATATCATAGGTTTTAAAGCCTCAAAAACTGCCTGAGGTACCCCTGGTATAAACATCAACAGCATTATCAATGCTCCTAAACCAAATAGAAACATCATTCCTTTTTTATAGTAAATGCTGCCCACTAGGGTAAAGAAAGCAGTTGCAACAAGAGTAATCGCAAAGTATAACAGCACCCTTTCCAAGATCTCTCCCTTGCTAAAGGCACTGAAAAATAAATGATCCATTTGCTGGCTAGTAAATCCTAATAGATTATATACCAAGCCTTCCAGCAATGTAAGCAAAGCAAACAAAATGGATAAGACTATAGACAATATTATATTATATGCAATAAACCCAAATACAAAACTTTTTCTTGTTATACCCATATTAAGCATATATGGCAGAGTTTCATTGTAAGCTACCAATCCGGATATGGCTCCAAAGACCACTACTGCAATAAAGTTATTTGTTACAATTACCCCATGATATCCTCTGCTTCTCAAAAATATGCTGATTAATATACCTAATACTGAAATGGAAAGCATGATAGACCAGAATATAATGAAAGACAGCTTTGAGTTTATATAATGCATCTTAAGTTGAGATTTTATCTTATTCATTGATATCACCCCTTTTTATCATCCTTCCTCCTGTAAGGTATATGAATAACTGTTGCAGAGGAACGTTGCTTATAGTCAAGTCATCTGCTTCCATGACCCTTTTTTCCTTTTCTGAGATGTTATCAAATATTGCCACAGCCAATGTTTTTCCAAACTCCTCTTTGCTCAGAACCTTTTTCCCGGTAATATGATTTTCAACTCTATCCTTAATACCACTGATGTAAAAAGCCTTGTTCTTGATATCCTCAGAGTTGCCTTCCAGCTTTACTGTTCCCTTGTGCAGTATGATTACCTCTTCCAACAGGTTGCTGACCTCATCGATAAGATGGGTAGATAATATGATGGTTCTCGGGTTTTCCATATAATCATCTATCAGTGCATCATAGAATAATTGCCTTCCCGCAGCATCCAGCCCTATATAAGGCTCATCAAATATGGTTATTGGTGCTCTGCTGGCCAATCCTACAATTATTCCCAATTGTGATTTCATACCAAGGGAAAGATTTTTATAATACTTTTTCCTATCCAGCTCAAACTCTCTTAAGAGCCTTTCTGCCAGATTATTATCCCAGTTTGCATAGAAGCTTGAGGCTATATCCAGAGCATCTCCGACCTTTACATCTTTAAGAAACATGCCGCTTTCTTTTACTATGCATATATGTCCTAATGCTCTGTCATTTTCATATGGAGCCTCACCGAATATTCTCACTTCTCCGCTGCTGGGAAAAAGCTGTGCAGTAACAATATTAAGAAGTGTGCTTTTACCTGCGCCATTACGCCCAAGCAATCCATATATCTTATCCTTTTCCAGATTCAGGTTTATATCTGAAAGGGCTATGTTCTTTCCAAAACTTTTGGATATATTCCTGCATTCAACTGCATATGTCATCACTTATTTCCCCCTTCATAGGCTTTTATTATGTCTATAAGCTCCTCTTTTGATATATTCAACTTCTCAGCTTCACGAATAAGCTTGTATATATAATCTTCAATGAATTTGGTTTTTCTTTTGCCTATTATCATATTTCGTGCACCCTCTGCCACAAACATGCCAATACCTCTTTTCTTATACAATATTCCTTCTTCTACAAGAAGGTTTATTCCTTTAGCAGCAGTTGCCGGGTTTATTCCATAGAGCCTGGCAAATTGATTGGTAGAATACACCTGATCTCCTTCATTCAGCTCACCGCTTATTACAGCATCCTCTATAGCCTCAGCAATTTGCATATATATCAACTTATTCTCATCTAAAGGTATCTTCATCAGAGCACCTCCCTACTTCATGGGTTAATTACTTGTGTAATTAAGTATATAACTCCTGCTATTATTTGTCAATATGTTACTTAAATTTTTTGCAACAAAAAAAGGACGTTTAAACCGCCCATGCCTGACTTCTTATTTATCAAGAATAAATATCTGAGAACTCTACTTTCATCCTTTCAACATTTTTTCTATTGGAATAGTTAAAATATTCATCGCAGTAATTTTTCTCGAATGCCGGCAATTCAACAATAAATTCACTGCCGCAGCCTGGCTTGCTTCTTAAGGATATGTTTCCATCATGCATCTCAACCAAAGATTTAACCAGTGATAAACCTATACCGCTGCCTTCATGTTCTCTGGTCAAGGATTTATCTATTTGTCTGAAGCGCTCAAATATAACCTTCTGTTTCTCTTTAGGAATTCCAATTCCTGTATCCTTGACACTTATGGCTATGCTGCTCCCTTTATCTCTAATATATATGCTGATTTTCCCTCCAGGTTTTGTAAACTTTACTGCATTTGAAATGAGATTAAGCATTATTCTCTCAATCTGATCCGGATCGCAGATTATTCCCTTTTCTTCAATATCCGTATCAAATTCAAAGCTTAATCCTCTGTCTTGAATATATTGGGCTACAGAATCAGTTATATCTTCCACGATTTTTACAATATTATAATACCCCATATTTATATCATAATAACCTGAATCAATCTTGGTTATATCAATGAGATTATTAACAAGCCTTAACAGGCGATAGCAATTCTGCTTCATGATGCTGATATAATTGTCTATATTATATGTTCCTTTTCTGTTATGCAGCTCAATCAGCTGCAATGTGCCCAATAATACATTGATGGGAGTACTGAATTCGTGAGAAATATTTGCAAAAAATTCATTTTTGATTTTGTCATATTGCTTGGCTTCTTCAAGCTGCTTTTCATGTTCTTTAATTGCCATTTTAAGCTCTTCAGCCTTTTTTCTCTCAGTAATATTCCTTATAATTGCCATTACTTGAACGCAGTTTTCACTCATAAAACCTACATTCACTGCTTCAACATCTATTTCTTCTCCTTCCAAATCAATTACCTTAAATTCAAATGGAATACCTGGGGAATTAATATTTATAAGTGCTCTGCTCACTTGGTTCATTACATTATATGTATAATCAGGATGTACAAACTCGTATAAGCTTCTCCCTATTACTTCCTCCTTGCTTGAGGCTTTCATCATTTTCATCCCTGCATTATTTATGAAGGTAATTATGTCACCCTCATGGATTATAACCGCATCTGGATCCAATTCCACCAGATTCCTATACCTGCTCTCGCTTTTCTTTAATTCCAGTTCCTTTTTCATTAATTCCTGGCTCATGATTTTTTGCTCTGTTATATTGACCATATAATTAAGCAAATGTATGACTTCTCCATCATTGTTTCTTACAGCGGAAACATTGCAAAGTACCCAGACTGTGTCCAGATTTTTCTTCCGCAGTTTCTTTTCAATATAATAGGTCTCTCTGCTGCCGTTAATGATTTCTTTCACCAATTCTTCTTCCCTCAAAGCATCATTCAAATCAGTTATATCCCACCAGTAAAAATTCAGAAGCTCTTCTTCTGTATATCCCAATATGGAACACAGCCTTTGAGGTACTTTTATGAATCTTCCGTCCATCGATATATAGCAAGTCATTATCTCCGATATTTCTTCTGCCCGTGATATAAGTTTCTGTCCTTCTATGAACTTGTCATAATAGCTTCTATATCTGTAATCCATTATCATTGTAATAATTGCCATACATAAAATATAAAAAATAGCTAAAGCAAACTCAGAGTTGGTATAATTGATAAAATCAGAATTAATAGCTGCATTTTTCCTGACATAAAGCATATATGATATGGCTATAAAGCAGCTTCCTGCCCCTGACAACATGCCTCCTTTATATATGGAAAATATGATGAGCAATGAGAAAATCCCTATTATTGTCGATGCTTTAGAGCTTACTGCAGTCAGGGCAAAATACATGGCAGTAAACACTGTAGCAATTATGCCAATGTTTATATCAAATCTGCTTCTCATCATGTTAGGAATCTCCTGTGTCAAATTTGGTTATTTTGTAATATATTGACTTATTCTATAATAATTTTGCATATCCTCTAATAAATTATCGCAAGTTACGACTTATTTTGAGTTTTTATATTAAATTATTCGGAATTCGCTTAAATTTCTCTATATTTCTTCTAAATTTTCTTTGTATGCATATTATTTTTATACGGTTTATGCTATTATATAATTAGATCTATATTACCATAAGAAGGGGGTATTTGGTTGAACATTGCTGTAGTCGGTGCCGGAACAGGTGGAACTAAAATTATAAGATCCCTCTCTAACATATCCGATGTAAAAATAGTTATAGTAGTTGATAGAGATATTGACGCACCTGGTATTGCCCTGGCTAAAGAACTAGGTATTAAATGCAGTACTGGGCTGGAGGCTATAGAAAACGAGGCACCGGATTTAATTGTGGAGGCTACAGGCGTAGCTGTAGTATCCCAGAGATTAATTGAATTATATAGAGATAAATGCGAAATAATCAATTCCACTGGCGCAAGGCTTCTTATGTCACTGGTCGAAAAAAATGCTGACACATTAGATAAGCTTAATTATCAAATTGCTGCAGTAAAAGAAGCTTCTTCGATAGTTCAGACTCACCTTAATCAGATTAATAACAGCATTGATAATGTACATGAAGTAAGTAACAAGCTTATGGAAGTTGCAAACAAATCCAGCAAGCATATAATAGAAAGCGACAAGATACTCCAATATGTCAATAAAATAGCCAAGCAGATTAAAATACTTGGCATAAATGCCAATATTGAGGCTGCCAGGGCAGGAGAGCAGGGTAAAGGCTTTTCTGTAGTGGCAAGAGAAGTTCAGCAGTTAGCAGATAACAGCGAGGTTAATGCTAAAGAAATAAACAAAATCCTGACTATGTTGTCTGAAGAAATATCAAAAATAACTCAACAACTTGATAACCTTAAAAATTATTCAGCTATTCAGGTAGAAGCTTCCAGAAACGCTACAAAAGCTGTGGAAGATCTTCTTAGCAAAGCTGAGGCATAGCAGGTTTGAAAAAGAACAGATTAATCTGTTCTTTTTTCAAATAAGCTGTAAACTACTGGTATGATTACCATAGTCAGAAGTGTTGATACCATAAGACCGCTCATCAGTGATACTGCCATAGGCACCATTAAGCTGCTGCCGCCAAAAGCCAGCGGTATGAGCCCGATAACTGTGGTTGTGGTAGTAAGCATAATTGGACGGAATCTCTTATCCACTGCATCCACACAAGCCTCGTCTACATTCTTCCCTTCACTTCTTGCAGCATTGATAAAATCCAGAAGCAAAATGGCATTGTTCACCACCACTCCAGCCAGACTCACTACACCCAACAGTGCTGTAAAAGACAGCGGTTGTCTGAATATGGCCAGGCCAAAAATGGAGCCTATTACTGACAGAGGTATGGTTACAAGTATTACAAATGGCTGCAGAAATGACCTGAACTGGAACAGCAGTATTATATAGACCAGTATGACAGCAAATATCATGGATACTCCCAAATCTCCAAAATACTGGATTATCTTTTCTCTTTCTCCGTCAAATACTATGGATACATTGCCCAGATCAGTCTGTTCCAACTTTTCTTCAATCTTTCTTTCTACATCCACAGGGCTGTATCCAGTCTTCACGTCGCTATATACCATTACAGTCATTTCCCTGTCATATTTCTTTATCTGCGGGTACTGATGGTTAACTGTTATTGGAGCAACTGATTTCAGCAATGCTTTCTTGCCTGTTGCTGAAGATTTTATCATCAGATTTTCCAAATCTTCTTTGGAACTAATATTTCCTTCAACTCTTATGTTGTACTCTCTTCCATACTGTCGAAGCTTGGCAGGTACTCTCCCCATCAATGCAATATTTATTTCATTCTGCACATCATAGGCACTTAACCCATAATATGCTGCTAAAGCTGTATCCATATCAACATCATACTGATATATTCTATCTGCATGATCGTCCTCTATATTCATGGTTCCTGGTATTTCTTCAAGCATTAACTTTATTACAGAAGCAGTGTGAACCAGTTGATCCATGTCTTCTCCCGATATTCTTATTATTACAGGAGCAACAGCAGGCTCTGCCAGTTCCAGCATCTTAACTGCTGCAGTTCCCCCTGTCACCCTCCTGTCCAGCTCAAACTGCAAATAATCGGCAAACTCTGAGTTTGTTTTAAACCGTCCTCCCTTTTTCAAATCCAGCTTCAATAAAATCTGGGCATAATCCTTTGAAGGCGTACTGATTGGTATGGCATTATAAAATTTAGGAAGTCCATCTCCTATGGCTCCTGTATAGAATTTTATTTCCGGCTGTTCTTCCAGCACCTTAAATACATTTTCTGCAATTTCTTCTGTCTTCTCTAAGTCATTGCTTATTTCACTGTTTATATTGATATACATCATATCCTTGTCAGCATATGGAAAAAATTGAAGTCCAAGCTGCAAAGCTGTATATATGGAAAGAGCAAAAACAACTATGGATAAAGCAATAGTCAGCTTTCTATGTCCCAAGGCCTTGCTCAGAAGGCTCATAAACACCTTTCTCAAAGAAAGGCTTTTGAATTTTCCTCTTCCCGGCTTAAAGAAAATGTATGCCAGAGAAGGTGTTACAAACAAAGCTGTTATATAGGAAAAGCTTAAAGATATCATGACAATCTGAGGCACGCTTATAACATATTCTCCAGCTACAGAATCCAGCATCAGCAGGGGTATAAAAGCAGCAACGGTAGTTAATGTGGAAGAAAATACAGGTATAGCTACCTCTCTTACACCATTTACACAGGCATCAAATCTGTCTTCTCCATTATCAAGCCTTACCTGAATGGCATCGCTTATTACTATGGCATTATCCACCAGCATTCCCAGAGCAATTATGAGAGCTGATATGGATATCTGATGAAGCTTTATACCAATGAGATGCATAGCCACAAAGGTTGCCATAATTGATAAGGGAATTGCTGTAGACACTACTATGGCATTATTGAGCCCCATACCTGAAAATACCACAATTATGACAAAAATCATGCCCTCTAAAAGATTCTTTATAAAATCGTTGGTGGACTTAGATACCTCTTCCGGCTGGAAAAGAACCTTATCCAGAGTTACATCTTCAGGCAGGTTCTCTTTTAGTTTTTCCAGAGTTTTTTCCACATCCCTGCCTATATGTACAATGTTCTTATTCTTAACGAAATATCCAGTCAGAAGCACTGCATTCTGACCATCGTGCTTCACCTTATAACTGGAATCCTCCAGCCCCATTTCCACCTTTGCTATATCCTTAAGCCTTACAGACAATCCGCTGTCCGGTGACACATATATTATTGTGTTCTCTATATCCTCCAGATTTTCATATTGACTGGACACTTTAGCATTGATGGAAGTGCCGTTTATTGTACCAGAAGGTATTTCTACATTGGAAGCCTCCAGAATGTTTGCAATATCCTGCAATGAAAACATATATTGATTCAGTTTCCTGATATCCACCCTGACCTTTACTTCCTTATTCTGGGTTCCGTTTATTTCAAACCTTGATATGCCATCAATCTTCATCAGCTGATTTTTCATATCTTCAGCAAAAAACTCCAGTTCCTCATAACTGTAGTTGCCTCCTGTGAGGCTTACTATGATTCCTGCAGTTTCTGCCAGGTCCGTTTTAATATTTACTTTGCTGCAACCCTCAGGCAGTTCGCTTTGAAGATCATCCATCTTTTCTCTCAGCGTTCTCCATGCTCCTTCTATGTCTGTACCATTTCTAAGCCGCATGACTACAATGCTTACGCTGTTCTGAGAGTATGATTGGGAATAATCATACCCATCTATCTCCACCAGTTTATCCTCTATCTTTTTTGTCACCAGTTTTTCCACGATTTCCGGTGAAGCTCCCGGGTATATTGTGGTAAGCATTGCAAAAGGAGGAGTAATATCCGGATCTTCCTGCTTTGGAATTATGAAATAGCTGTAGAGTCCAAATATCATTACAGCAACTGCCAGAACAAGGGTAATTTTTCTATTATTTATGGCAGCAGCAATTGATTTTATCATCATCTCCTCCTCCTATGTCACTGTATAATCTCTAACAGATCTCCATGCTTTATATTCTTAAAGCCTTCTACTATTAACTGTTCTCCTTTGTTCAACCCGGAGACCTCTACCAGATCTCCTATTACGGTGCCCATGGTTATCTCTCTTTTCTGAGCTGTTCCATCCTGGTATACATACACATAATCATAATCTCCTCTCAATATGGTATTAAGAGGTATCATAACAGCATAATATTCTTCTGTGGGAATTCTAATCTTGACTACCGCACCACTTGGCAATTGTCCACTTTCTAGAATAGCTTCTGTGGCATATGTTTGAGTCTCGGAATCCTTTATGCCTGATATGCTTTTTATTTTGGCTTCATATGTATTACCGCCATATTCAATGCTGATGCCATGGCCTATGCTGACCTTCGTCGCATCTTCCTGAGTAAGTCCGAAGTTCACTATATTCCTGCTTGTTCCCAGAATTGCAACCGGATAACCTGCAGATATGAGTTCCCCCTCTTCAGACAATATTTCCATTACATATCCATCCACATCCGACTTCAAAACCGCATCAGACAATGCACTTTCCTTATATCTCAGGTCTACATCAGCCTGTTCCAGTTGAGATTTTAAAGCCAGTTTATCTTCTTCTCTTGCACCCTTTTCTGCCTGCTGAAGAATAGTCTGTGCACTTATGTATTCCTGCTCCCTTATGGTCAACTCAAGCTCCGCTTTATCAAGATCCTGCTTTGATATGCCGCCTTTTTCATAAAGAGCTTTTGCCTTCTCAAAACTGTCCTTTGCAAACTCATAGGCTTTTTGGGCTTTTACCACATTTGAAGCAGCCAAATCAATATCTTCTTCTGTAGCTCCATTGACAGCTTTCATGTATTGGGCTTCCGCTCCTGCCTTCGCAGCCTGAGCTGCCTCAAGAGCAAGATTAAGCTCCTTTGTATCCAGAGCAGCGATAACATCTCCTTTTTTGATCTTCTGACCCTTTTCCACTTTTATGGAAGCAATCTTCCCTGAGGTTTTGAAGCTGATCTTCTTCATTTCCTCAGGTTTTACTATTCCTATGTACTCCAGGTCCTTTGTGCTTAAAGTTTCCTCTACCTGAATTACTTTGACAGGCTTCCTGATCTCCTCTGCCATTTCATCACTAGACTTGCCTTTACATCCTGTAGCCAAAAAAATAAGAATAACTATTAAAATGAGCAGTGCTATTCTTTTATTCATCATTGGATAACCTCCAATTTAAGAAATCAAACAACTGTTTTAAATCTATGTTTTAATATTAGCATTGATGACACAATTATTCAATAAAGCTAAGAAACGTTTTTTGAAGTGAAAAGAGCATTATGAGTTGATTTATAGCAATGATATATATAAATCGCTATAAAGATTAAGATAAAACTGTATCTATGAGAAATTTCATATACTCCTCCAAATCTTCCTTAGTTTTCAGATTGAGAGTTGAGTCGCCATCTGCAAAATTCTCTACTACCAATCTGTTAACTACAGGGCCAAGGATGCCCGAGAAAATCTGGAGATACTTAAACTTTACCAGCTTTTTGTCTTCTGATTTTATGATGGTTCCTATGATTTCCAGAAGCATTGCCTGAAGCTCCTTATTTAAATAAACCTTTTCTATCAATACTGGTGTATACTTCTTATCCTCGGTAGCCAGCTTTACAATAAGGCTTATGAGAGCAGGATATTGGGATATAAAGCCTGACATGGTCTTTGCCCACTCAAGGAGCTTATCATAGGGCGACAACTCCTGAGAGGTAAGAATTTTATACTGGGCATTATAAAGGGCATTTGAATAATACTTCTCCACTTCTTTCAAAAGGTTGTCTTTGCTTCCGAAATAATAGTTTATGGAAGCCACATTTACACCGGCAGAATCCGTAAGCTCTCTTATGGTCACATCACCCTTTAAGCCAACCATTTCAATGGCATATTGAAGTATTTTGCTTTTAGTATCTAACTCCACACTATTCATATCTCATACCCTCATTCATAATACTATTTATCATCATCTCACATAAACTGTGGACGAGGCATTGGATCCTGCCACATATCCGCTGGACCAGGCCCATTGGAGGTTAAAGCCGCCGCAATCTCCGTCTATATCCATTATTTCTCCTGCAAAGTATAAGCCAGGTATTATCCTGGATTCCATGGTTTCAGCATCGATATCTGCCACATCTACTCCTCCGGCAGTAACCTGGGCTTCACTCCAGGACTGGGTTCCGGAAATAACCATTACCCATCTCTTCATCTTCTTTGCCACTGCTTTAATCTCATCAGTTGTTATATCCTTGCATGGAGTCTGCAGAGCAGATATTCCTGCTTCCTTAAGTATAACGTTTATAAATCTCTTATTTATTAAACCCACAAAGCTGAAATCAAAGGGCTTATATTCCCTGAGAGAAGTTCTTCTCTCCAGCAGATCCTCAATTTCCTTAAGACTTTGCTCCGGGAATAAATCCAATACTATATTTGCTTTCTTCCCAAGTCTCAGCTGCTCTCCTGCAGTTCTGCTCAATTGAATAATTGCCGGTCCGGACAATCCATAATCTGTAAACAGTATTTCTCCTCTTTCCCGCCGTAAAACCTTGCCATCTGTCTCAACGGCTGCCTCTCCATCGATCTTTGCTCCCGACAGGGATTTTAAGTAAGGAGCGTCAATCTTCAGCTTCACCAGTGCAGGAAAAGGCTCAATAATATTATGGCCCAATGCTTTAGCCAGAGCATAACCGCTGCCATTGGAACCAAGCCCCGGATTAGCTTTCCCTCCGACAGCCAATATGACTTTATCTGCTGTAATGGTATCTCTGTCCTTAACTCTTATTTTGAATCCCTTCTTGCCGTATGCAATGGATTCCACTCTGGCATCACATATTTCTTTAACACCAAGGGATGCCATTTCATACCTGAGTACATCCAATACAGATGAAGCCTGCCCTGAAGCTGGGAAAACCTTTCCTTCGCTTTCAACAACACAATGTATTCCCAGATCTTCAAAAAAATCCATGACGGCCTTTTCATCAAACTGCTTCAAGGCAGTAAGGGCAAAAGCCGCATTACTGCCATGGAAGCTTTTTATATTCATATTTACATTTGTCAGATTGCATCTGCCGTTTCCCGTTGCCAGCAGTTTCTTTCCCACTCTGGGGAGCTGCTCCAGTATTAAAACTTCTGCGCCATTTCTTGCCGCTGCTATAGATGCAATCATGCCAGCAGCTCCTCCGCCTATTATCGCTATTCTCAATTTCTTCATCACCCGTTAATCAATATAGACCTGATGTTATTATACCACATTAATATGGTTTTGAGCCCTCTTTACTGCTTTTTCTATTTCTTCATACCCGGTGCATCTGCATAGATTTGAAGAAAGCCATTGTCTGATTGTTTTATCATCTGCGTCAGGATGAACATTGAGCATAGCATGACAATTCATTATGAAGCCAGGAGTACAATATCCGCATTGGAAAGCTGATTCTTCAATGAATGCCTTCTGTATTGGAGTATCTCTCAAACCTTCTATGGTGGTGATGCTTTGCCCTTCAACTTCCACAGCAAGTATGAGACAGGATTTTACAGGTTTTCCGTCCAGAAGTATGGTGCATGCGCCGCAATCTCCATTTTCGCAGCCTGGTTTGGCTCCTGTAAGTCCCAGCTTTTCTCTTAGTACACGCAGCAAAGTATCTTTGGGACTTACTATGACCTTCCTCTTTTCGCCATTAACATCCAGAATCAGCTGGGTGAAATTCTTGCAGCTCTTCATCATGCTTCACCCCGCTTTCTTAAAAGCTTCTCGATGCTCTTTTCGAATACAGCCTTTCTATATTCTGAAGAAGCTATATTGTCATCCTTTACTTGTGAAGGCAAAAGTTCATATATACTCTTTATATCCCAATCGGAACCTTCAATATCATTTAAATACTGCTCCAAAGCCTTGGATCTGAACGGATAAGGGCATAAGCCGCTGACTGCCAGCTTTATTCCTTTCTCATCTTCCATTGCTGCTATATGAAGGAGAGGATAGTCCACATCTGTAGTTCTCACCTTTCTTATGCTGATGCCGCCCAAAGAAGATCCGCTGCTTTTAACCTTGAATCCTGTGACAAATTCTCCTGATGAGAGTTTCAATCTCCTGTCAAAAGCTTTTTCCATAGCAAGAGTTTTTACACCCTCCGCTCCTGCTATGCAAACCTCAGCGTCTACAAGCAGGAAAGGCAGTACAGCTTCTCTATAGCCCAATCTTCCACATATGTTGCCTCCCAGAGTTATTCGATTTCTCACCGTATGATCCGCTATGGTTTCAACCACCTGTTTCAGAAGAGGAAAGCTGTCCTGCTCAGCCACTTCATTGAGGGTCATGTTTGCTCCAAAATATATTTCCTCTTCATTGGATGCATAGTCTTTCATCTCTTTTATGCCTTTAAGGTCTATTAAGGCATCGAATTTCAGCACACCTTTTCTCGCCATGGATACAACCTCTGTACCACCGCTGAAATAGAGAGACTGTTTCTTGATTCTTTCCAGTTCCTTATAAATTCCTATGGCTTCCTCAATGGTATCAGGCCTATAGTATTCAAAATCAAAGCTGAGCATCTATATCCCCTCCTTTGCTCTCCATATGCTTTCTGGTGTAAGAGGCAACTGATTCAGCGGCTTTCCTACGGCTCTTGACAAAGCATTTGCCAATGCCCCTGGTATACCTATTACTCCTTGCTCTCCCAAGCCCCTTGCTCCATAAGGACCGTCTCCCTGAGGAGTCTCGATAAAGTCTACCAGATATTGAGGTTTATCTGTAAAGCGCAGAGTTTTATAGCTTCTCAAATCGTTGTTCACCACTTGCTCTCTCTTATTGAACTGGAAGCCCTCCTGCTTTGCATAGGATAATGCCATAGCCATGGCCCCCATGATCTGCCCTCTTGCCATAGTTGGATTAACCACCTTGCCTACATCCATTGTACATGCAGCTTTAAGCACTTTATAGGAGCAATCTTCAGGATCAAGCTCGATTTCAACAGCCTCAGCACCCAGAGTCCATTCCAGAGCAGGATTGCCTTCTCCCGTCTCTGGGTCTATACCTGTCAATCTCCTGGATATATACCTTCCTCTTCCTATTATCTGTCCTCCAACAGCATTGCCATTGGGATATACATAACCCAGCGCCACATCTTTTACCCAAAGTCCTATATGCTTATCATCCTTTACAAATACCCTGCCGCCTGATACTTCCAGATCCTCTTCAGGACATCTGAGAACCTGAGAAGCAGTATGCTTGATTTGAGATATGGCATCTTCACAGGCAGATATTACAGCTCTTCCGGCCATCATCAAACCTCTGCTTGCTGCAGTAGCCCAATCGTGAGGTGCTATAGAGGTATTTACATCCATTATTACATGAACCATGTCAGCTTCCATGCCCATTCTTTCTGCCGCTATCTGAGCCAGTGCAGTTTTTATACCCTGGCCTATTTCCACCACTCCGCAGTGGACATTGATGCTGCCGTCCTCATTGAATGTTATGATGGCTCCTGCATCTGTGTTTGTAGGCATGGCAGGAGCCTTCCACAGACAGCCGAAACCTTTCGCTCTTATTTTTCCATCTTCCGTTGTTATTCTGGAACCTTTATCCCATTCTATCATTTCTGCTGTTCTTTTTATGCATGCAGCCAAATCACCGGTATTGTCATCCATAATGCTTCTTGTGGGAGATGTATCCCCTCTCTTTATAGCGTTTTTCAGTCTCAGTTCTACTGGGTCCATATTCAGCTTATCAGCAAGCATATCCATGGCTCTTTCTATTGCAAAAGCCAGTTCAATATGTCCAAAACCCCTGAATGCAGTTGCAAAGGGGTGATTTGTGTAAACGCACAATGAGTCACACCATACATTTGGTATCCTGTAAGGACCGGTGCAGGCTATGGCTGCCGCCCTGCTTATGTTTACCGCATAATCTGCGTAGGCGCCACTGTCAAACATATATAAAAGCTCTGCGGCCATAAGCTCTCCATCTTTGGCAGCTCCTAGCTTTACTCTTGCTTCCAGCCCTATATGGCCGGGAGATGTAACCAGATCCTGCTCCCTGGTATTGACAAGCTTTACTTTCCTGCCGCCTGCAGCTTTGGATAGGAGATATACCAAACCTTCCAGCTGCATGCCTGCTTTTCCTCCATATCCGCCGCCGATTGGATGAGTAATAACAGTAACTTTGCCCGGGTCAAGTCCAAAATATATGGCCATGAGATTTTTTACTACAAAAGGAGCCTGAGTTGTAGAATGTATAACTATCCTGCCGTCTCCCAGTATTTCTGCCATGGCTGCCCTTGTCTCCATGGCAACATGATCGCTGGGGGGAAAGGAAAATGTCTCATCAACTATAGCAAAGCTCTTTTTGAATCCCTCTTCTATATTTCCTTTTCTTATTTTTGTCCTGTTGGCCACATTTGTACCTGGTTCCGGTCTGATGGCATCTATATGGCTGTAGCTTTTCATGTCTTCATGGATTAAAATGGCTCCATCCTTTACCGCTTCTCCCGGAGAACTGATTACGTCCAGTGGTTCATATTCTACCTTTATGGCTTCCACTGCAGCATTAGCCTCCTCCTGACTGTCTGCTACAACTGCAGCTACCGATTCACCATAGTACCTGACCTTATCAATGGCCAAAGGTGGTTTGTCTCCCAAATATAGGCCAAATCTGTAAGGAAGATCTTCGCCGGTTAATACTGCCCGTACTCCAGGCATTTTCAGAGCTTCTGATTTATCAATGCTTTTTATTTTGGCATGGGCAAAGCTGCTGGTTTTCAAGGCTCCATACAAAATATCCGGACTGTTGTAATCATTAAGGTATTTAAGCCGTCCCCCTGCCTTGTCCTTTGCTTCTTTTCGTATTACTGATTTACCAATGCTGTCCATATAGATCCCTCCTTTTTTACTTTTTAGAAAGCATAAACTTCCTTGTTGCCAAATCTTTGCTGCAGAATGATCTGATTTTTATGTTTGGATATATATTCTCCACTAGTATACATTTTCCTTTTGTATACGAAGTTTTTCCATAAAAAAAATGTATTACCGCACATTAAGTTAACTTGTTGTGCTAGCTTTGAATTACCAAAAATCTACGAATGAAAAACTCCAACATATTATGTAACCTATCATTAATAACCACAAAAATGATAGGGGGTCACATATATGCTGGAGTCTGAT
>Ga0134092_1001121_pt1 | contig 24290 bp, 18 predicted proteins | sample 3_6taG_FD_94454 | JGI IMG/M metagenome (GOLD analysis project Ga0134092, IMG submission 94454) | Switchgrass degrading microbial communities from high solid loading bioreactors in New Hampshire, USA - 3_6_20_6_A3 metaG | ecosystem: Engineered > Bioreactor > Semi-continuous > Anaerobic >... | reverse complement strand
GAAGCCTTCCAGCAGTTCCAGGGCTTCTTCCATGGTAATTCTGCCGGACTCGAGATCTCGTTTAAAGAAAGGATACAAATACCTGTCGAAGCGTCCAAAGGAATCGCAGTCACTGACCAGATGGATAAACCATACCAGCTGGAGGGCCTGCCTGAAGCTGACCGGAGGCATATCGGTGATATAAAGGAGGTCATCGCTCAAATCTTTCATCCGCCGGGCCGTCTCTCCATAAAGCTCCCTGCTCATACCAAGGGCTTTTTCTGCATGCCTTCGGATGAGCTGCCTGATGCCGTCCAAGGTGATCGACATGGCCTCATAAAAATCCCTTTTATGAGGGGAAGATTGGGAGTAGTTTTCGATATCCCGGGCAATTCCCCCCAGGCCTCTGGCTAAAATGCGATCATAATCCATGACCATATGGCCGCCAAAAAAGGTACTGGTAGCGGCTGAGGCTTCAATGGAGGCCCGTTCCTCCGGAGTAAAGATTTCCCTGCAAAAGGGCTTATATCTCTTTGCATCGATCCTGTCAAGCTTTTTCCAAAATTCCTCTTCTGCCTGCCCGTTAAGCCCTTCCTGCCGGATCCACTCCCGGGCCAGCTCCCTTGATATTTCCGTTCCACTGCCATAGTGAAATTTCACCGGCTCCCTGCAGAGCAAACGGCCCACAATAATTTCATCAGAGCAAAGCTGGATCTCTCCCTTGCTCCACAAATGGTGCAAAGCCCGGGCTTCCCGCAGAACCGGAATCTCATCGATATTCTCAAGGTACTTGTCCATATAATAGCAGGTCACTTTTGTCTTTACACCGCTGTTCTTCCTTTTGATATGCTCTTCCCTATTTTGACGTACTCTCTGATTCAAAGGAACACCTCCCTCTAAATGCCTTATAAACAGTATAACAGTCCCAATCTCAATAAGCAAACCCCTCTATTCCCTGCAGAGAAGGAGGACATAATCCGGATCTTTGTCGTCCTCAGGAGGCCTCAATTCTATGAGCTCCGACACAGGATACCTGTGAAATTCGCCGTAGGCACCACTTCGGGGGTTAAACCAGGCTGCGCTAACCCAATCCTCTGACAGCGCACTGCCGTCAACATAAATCGGCTGATTTTCCGGTACATAGACCAGGGCAAAATCCTGATCTATGGATATGGCTGCAGGAGTATAGGTGGCATTTGTGCCGCACCCATGCTTTACGATCTTCTTTTCCTGGTCAGGAACCAGTTTGTACCATGGATAATCCGTAAAGAGTTTCCTTAAGCAGCCCATTTGAAAGGCTCCCGGTAAGTCCATTGCCTCCTTCCAGTGGATGCCGGTGTCCCGGAGTAGCCTGCCTTTCTCCGGTTGATAAAAGGTAAAGACATCCCTGCATCCATAGGTATGCCCCATTGCACCGGACAGCATGGCATTATAAGCGGCTTTTCTGACCTGATGGGGAGTAATTCTCCGGCCATAGGGCGGGTTTATATAGAAATACTCATGGCTGTTCTCATAACGGGTTTCCCCCTCCAATACAGGCTTCACCGGGATGCGGTTGTAGTCCTTCAGAATATAGTCATAATTATTCAAATCCCATCTGGTGCTTGTCTGCATCATATTAAAATCGAGCCAGGGTTCTTCATGGATCCATTCGCCGGAGCTGAAGATATCCCTCTGCCCTATAGTACAGGGAGCCGGATGGTATGTAATAGGATTTTTGCCCCCATCACCCCTGCGAAGGCCTTTTGCCATAGCCCTCCAAACATTGAGAAAAGATTCCTCCTCAGGGTTGCGGTCTCCCCCGAGGACCCACACAACTTCCTTCTCTTTGTACCTTCTGCCGAGAAACTCCCCGTAAATTTCTGCATTTTTCGTATGAAAAAGAATCGGGCCTTTTCCCCACTTCACCGGTCCCACATACTCTCCCCACGTGGGAAGAAGGGCAAAATGAAGTCCGAGCTCCGCTCCCATCTCAATCACATCGTCTACATACTCAAAAAACCGTTCATTGGGCTTTGTGGGATCAAGATGGATCAAAGGAGCTTCCCCAAAGCGATTTCTCACATTTTCAAAGCCCCGTCCGCAGGATTCCATTAAAAGGCAAGCCATGATAACAGTAAATCCTTTTTCCCTTCTATTCCGTAGATATTCCTCCGTCTCCTTCCTGTCAAGCATATAGAACAAAAACCAGGCAGTATCAGCAAGATAAAAAAAAGGAGTTCCATTATCATCTACGAGATATCTCCTGTTATCGCTTAATCTCATGTCCAATCCTCCTAAATAAGCAAGATAGTAAAGAAATGAGCACTCATCCCTTACCAAAAGGGAAGGGGGTGCTCCCTTTCGACGGAGAATGAGTGCTCTAGGTCATTTGAGAAGGTCTATTGTAATTGATATGCCCATAAAGCTGCTATCATCAATATAGCCGTGATCAAATATAGCAAATCTCAACGATAGAAATCCCTCGTATGGTCACGTGTTCAGTATATCCCATTTCAAGTTCTATGTCAAGTATTTCTTGTTCTTTTTTCCCTGCTTTATTGATTTTTACCGCTTCTGCCCTTTTCCCCCGTAAAAACAATAAACAAAAGAACCTATTGCATACCTTTTTCTTGTCCATTGATCCTATAAGACAATAACACCGAAAGGGCCTTTGCAAGGCCCTTCGGTGTCTAAAGGGTATTTTAAGCATTGCCTTGATTTGCTGCTCCTTCTCCATCTCAAGGATTTATTTAAAGCATTACCAATCCGCGACAGATCCGTCATCATGGTAAAGCCGGGGAGTATCCCAATCTCCGGAATAGGCGTTTTCCTTTATAAAATCGTCATTGAGCTCGATTCCCAGGCCGGGCCCCTCAGGAATGCGGATGTATCCGTTCTCAATCACGAAGGGTTTCTTGAGATATCCTTCACCCAGATCCCATCCTTCGGCCATGGAGGGGTGCTCCTGAATGAGGAAGTTCGGGGTGCAGGCATCCAGCTGCAGGCAAGCGGCCAGGGAAATGGGACCCAATGGATTATGGGGTGCAACGGATCCATAATAGACTTCAGCCATTGCCGCTATCTTTTTGCACTCCAGGATTCCGCCGGCATGGCACAGGTCAGGTTGAACAACCGCCACCGCCTGTTTTTCCAGGACTTCGCGGAAGCCCCATTTGGTAAAGAGGCGCTCCCCTGATGCAATGGGAATCGAGGTGGACTGGGCGACCCTCACCAGGGTATCCACATTCTCCGGCAGGCAGGGTTCCTCGATAAACATGGGATAGTAGGGCTCCAGGGCTTTCGCCAAACGAATTGCCATTGCCGGACTGATTCTTCCGTGAAAATCAATGGCGATATCGATTTTGCTGCCGACCGCCTCGCGAAGGGCTGCGAATTTCTCTACCTCTTTCTCTACATAAGCCAAATTATCGATGCTTTTCACCGGCCCGTCGACGGAACACTTAAGGGCTGTAAAGCCCTTTGCCACCCTGTTTTTAGCATTTTCCGCCATTTTCTCCACAGTACTTCCTCCGCAATGGGCATACATTCGAATTTTGGTGCGAACGGCTCCCCCCAGCATTTCATAGACAGGCAGGCCATAGTATTTCCCTTTGATGTCCCACAGGGCCTGTTCTATACCACTTATGGCGCTGACAAGGATCGGACCTCCCCTATAGAAAGTACCCCGATACATGGCTTGCCAAAGGTGCTCAATTTGCCTGGGATCCTTGCCTATCAAAAAAGGCTCCAATTCCCTGATGGCCGTCTCCACCGTCCTGGCCCTTCCCTCAACGATGGGCTCTCCATAACCCACAATGCCCTCATCGGTATGGACCTTGAGAAACATCCATCTGGGCTTTACATGGAAAATCTCCAGCTTTGTAATTTTCATTTTTATTCCTCCTAGAATTGAATTTGGACCCTTTGCTTACACAAAGTCATTCTCCGTGATCACGGGCAGCAAAGCTCCACCGTCTATGGTAAGGCAGGTTCCTGTAATATAGGCTGCCTGATCCGAAGCCAAGTACAGCACGGCTTTGGCAATCTCATCGGTGGAGGCAAATCTCTTCAAAGGAATACGGGAAGCTATTCTCTTTCCGATCTCACTGGAGGGAATCCCGTCTCCCATAATCGTATAGCCCGGAGCTATGGCATTGACCCGTATCCCATAACGGGCTAACTCCAGGGCGGCGTTCTGGGTAAACTTCAAAAGGGCTGCCTTGGCGGGCCCGTATGCACTGGCCCGTGGCCAGCAGCCTGTCTGATGATTGGAGGAGATGTTGATAATAACCCCCTTGACTCCCTTTTCCACCATGTTTCGCGCAGCCCTTTGGGCACAGAAAAAAGATCCTTTCCAATCCGTATGATTGACCTTGTCCCACATCTCTTCGGTGACTTCCAAAAAGGGCGCAAATCGCGTAATCCCCGCATTGTTTACAAGCAAATCAATGTGATCAAAATGTTCAAAAAAGGTGTCAAACATCCGGTTGATATCCTCAGTCTTGGAAACATCCCCCTGGATGCATATGGTTCTTGCCCCTTTTTCTTCGATTTGCCTGCATACTTCCAGTGCTTTTTCCTTGCTTGATACATAGTTTACTCCAACATCATATCCATTCTCAGCCAGATGCAGAGCTATGCTTCTTCCAATTCCCCTGCTTGATCCTGTCACCAGGGCGATCTTTCTCTCCATGCAATATACCTCCTACCACATATCATTGGTTCTAGAAGTTTACATCAATGAAAGCCTCTTAGGGAATTGCCTTTCCGCCTTTTTCCCTCATCTCCTTCCCAGGCTTTTAAAATGATATTCTCCGGATCCAACAAGAAGCTTTACGAATTCCTGCTCTTCTTCAGCCTCTATCATGCCCTCTCCTCCGGAAATATATCGGTGTGCCTTCCAGATCATCCTGTCACTCTCCAGGATAACAGCCTCTCCGGTGGAAGTATTTACTTTTGGAACATAAACAACTGCCGTACTGTTCCATGGCACTGTCACATCCAGTTCAATTCCCCCTTCTGTCCTTCTCCAGTTGACCGCAGCCGGGCCCCTCAAAGTATTGACCGAACATTCCACAAAATCCAAGTCTCCGATGATGTGAGGTTTTATGACCATTTTTTTAAATCCCGCGCCCTTCTCATCCAGGAAGAATCCTCCCAGATATTTATAGAACCAGGCGCTGATACTCCCATACATGGGATGATTGTGGGATGCCATACTACAGTATTCTCCGGCGGTGACATGTTCCCACCGTTCCCAAATGGTGGTGGCTCCCTTCTCAATCATATATCCCCAGCTGGGATAAGTCGTCTGAACTGCCAGGGCATAGGCTACATCAGGATATCCATTCTCCACTAATACGTCCATTAGATACCTTGAACATAGATTGCCGGTTGTCAGATGATATTGGTTGATTTCAACAATGTCCCTGACAAGGTTTTTCAATACCCCCTCTCTATACTCTTCGGGCACCAATCCCAAGTATAAGGCGAAGGCATTGGACGCTTGGCTCCCCTTTGCGTATTGACAAGTCTCCCTGTTGAGAAAGCTTCTGTTAAAAGCCTCCTTTATGTTTTCGGCAAGCCTTTGATATCTTTCCGCGTCCTCCTCTTTTCCCAGTATTGCAGCCATTTTGGATAAAAGAACTGCATTTAGGTAAAAGTAACCCGTAGATATAAGCTCCCCGGGGGTATGGGCCGAAACAGCCCCGGCCCCTATGCTTCCCAATACAGCCTGGTTGATGGGTGAAGCCCAGTCTCCACAGTAACTATAGGACACGATATAGTCATCCGACTGCCTTCTTAGATACTCGGTCCACCGCTTGAATCCCTCATAATGCTCCTGAAGGATCCGGCTGTCGTCGTAATGCAGATATACCAGCCAGGGCACAATAAGGTAGCTGCTGCATACAGGGTCAGCCGGCCTTTTCCCAAATCGGGAAAAGGGTGCGGTATCGGTGATGGCACCTGATTTTTCTCCCTGGGCATCCGCAATATCCTGGATCCATTTTGTGTACAGCCGGGCTAAATCAAAATTAAACAGAGCCTCTTCGGCGCGAACGGTCATATCGTTGAGCCAGCCCATCCGCTCATCCCTCTGGGGGCAATCGGTAGGAATGCTGTGGAGATTATCAGCCTCTGTCCAAAGGACGCATTCCTGAATTTTGTTGATGAGGGGATTGCTGCACCGGAAACTTCCTTTCAGGGCTGCAGAAGTGCGTACCACACACCCTATGACACTGGTCAATTCAGGTTTGCCGGGGAATCCTTCCATCTGGATATACCGAAAACCGTGATAGGTGAAGCGAGGTTCATAGATTTCCGGCCCGCTTCCCTTTAAAATATAGGTATCCGTTGCCTGCGCAGAGCGCAGATTCTCTTGACTGACGGTGCCATCCCCATTCAAATATTCGGCAAATTTCAATACAACCTTGGTTCCCCTGGGGCCTTCCACCTTTAGCCTGACCCATCCGGCGATGTTCTGCCCCAGGTCATATACTACAATCCCCGGCCGTGGATTGGACATGCCAATTGGAACCATTTCCCGGACCACCTTGATGGGCTCCGGCATTTGCGCTTTCAATACTCCTCCGGGGCCTTCCAGCTCCATGGGCTTTCGCCACTCATTCCATTCCTCTTTTGTGCAGATATTTTTATATTCGGGTCTATCCCAACCCTCCTTTTCCCTGCGGGCATCATAGGTCTCTCCGTTATAAATGCTGTTTTCCACAATGGGGCCCTGGGTGTTCACCATCCATCCCGAATTGCGGTCGGTTACAATGCTGCATTCCGTTCCGTCGTCAAATGCCATATCCATCCGCAGATTCAAAGCATAATCACCGTACCATCCTTTGCCGAGGATGACACCCAATACATTATTCCCTTGCTTTAAAAAGCCCGTCACATCGTAGGCAGCGGTCAGCACCCTTTTTTTGTAATCCGTCCAGCCGGGATCCAAAACGGAATCCCCCACCTTTTGTCCATTGATGCGAAGCTCATAATAGCCCAAGCCGGCTATATACACCCTGGCCCTGCAGACGGGCTTGCGGATCTCGATTTCCCTCCGGAACATGGGCGCGCTGGCTGGAGAAAAGTCAGCCGGCCCTATCCATACCCCGGTCCATTCATCCTGGTTCAGTAAGCCCATCTCAAAATAGGCTGTTTCGCTGTACTCGCTCACCTGATCATCCTGATCCCAGATCCGTACCTTCCAATAACAGCTTTGCTTGCTCGACAGCTCCTTTCCCTGATAGGGGATATTGATGGATTTGTCTGAATCAACTCTACCCGAATCCCAAAGGTCGCCTGCGTTCTCCTTCAGCAATTCCGGACTGCTGGCCACCAGTATTTGGTAGGCCCTTTGAGCCTGCAGCCGCTTACGACTCTCCATCCTCCAGCTAAAGCGAGGATTTCTGACATCGATCCCAATGGGATTCACGGCATATTCGCACAGCAAATGAATCGGTTTGTTTTTCTCTGTTCCACTCATATTCTACTCCGTTCAAATAGGTCTCAGGGACGGTTCCGGCTAAATCTTTGCCTGCGCTTTTCTCTTACGGAAGAAGAATCCCCCTAAAACCGCCAGCAAGACCAGTATAAAGGCTCCTATCACTATGAACAGGCCACCGCCATGGCCTTCTTCCTCTGAAGGCTGTCCGCCTTCCGCAGCCCTCTCTTCCTGCTCCTTTTCCGCTTCATTCTCAGCAGGCTCCTCTATAGGCTCCTCTTCCACCGGTTCGCCTGGATCCGAGGGCTCGCTCGGCTCTTCCACGGGCTCTTCCTCCGGCTTGATTTCCTTATCCTTCTCGGTAGTGAATCTGGCAAGGGCTGTTGTATTCTCCCCTCCGTCGTCCGCATAGGCTTTGATCGAATACTGCCCTTTTGGAAGCATCAGATGGGATAGATCCACGGACCAATATCCGTCTTCCCGGTTGTAGGCTGCCTCATTGTACAGGACTTCATCCACAAACTCCCCGGTCTGGACATTGAGATACTGTCCCCCGGCATTCTGTATGGTGACCTTCACCTCTTTCACAAATTGATTGCCGTCGGGGTCCATGGCAATCCCTTTGACTTCATGGGGGAAAACCTCAATGGTACCCACGCTCTGCCATTCGTTCCAGATCTGTGGAGAGGTGATCGCCATAATGACGTTTCCCGGAGCGTTTTGGCCTGCATCTGCGGATATTGGCACAAAAAGCTCCTTGTACTTGGCCCCGCTTAAGGGGAGCTGGCCATCATCCAGCTGCCCGGGATAAGCGGCATTGGAGTTCCAGTAAGTCTGATAAACCACATCATTGGCCTTTATCCAGCGGTACATCATCTCAATCTGAACCGGATTATCCCCTGAATCATTGCCGCCGACGCCCCATTCGCTGAAAGACATCGGCTTCCCGTGGGCTCGTGCAAAATCCCGATGCCAAATCAGACCACCCGGTTTTGCCAGATGGAACTGAAATCTCTCCACCGGGTCAAAAATTGGTGACCATCTGGTCCCATCATAGATATCTATACCGATGACATCCACATACTCGTCTCCGGGATAGCAGCTCTCCGGATGCATCGGAGGAGTCCCGATATTGGGCGACCAGTCAAAACGAAAACGGTCTGACACAGAACGGAAAGTGGTCACGAACTGGCGCCATGCCCCAATGAAATCCTGAATCTTTTGCTCCTGATCCTCCCCTTCCTTTGCTACTACGGACCAGGGAAACCAATCGCCGTTAAATTCCCAGGCAGTCCGGATATAGATCACAGGATCCTGGGGACGAAATTGGGCCAGCTTTTCGGCTGCCTTTTTATAACGATAGTTATAAAGGCCCTTTGCTGCATCGGCAAGGTTGGAATTGGGCCCGGTGACCTGGGCTTCCCGATCGCTCCAGGGAATCAAGGGAATCGACCACAGAACAGGCCTATCCAGTTTGCTCCACAGCTTTATGGCCCAGTCGATGCTTCCTTCCCAGTCCGACCAGTCTGCAGCTCCGGTATAGCCCAGCACCGCATCAACCGGCCTGCCCATCCAGTGCTCAAAATCAATCACGTTCTGGGTGCTGTTGCCGCAGTAAGCCGCCAGCATCGGCCTGTCTTCCGGCCAGGGCAGGGGGTCCATCGGCCTTTTTAAATCGGGAATCTCAGGCTCCTTTGACATTTGAACCCTTGAGACCCTGCCGGTCCTACTCCAACTACTGTCCATAAGTTCAAAACCTCCATTCTTTACCCGGTTCTCTCCGCCCTCCTGTCCAAGGAATATATTGTCCACATAGACAATGCTTTCGGAACAGTTGGCATCCTGGATCTCCAGTAAAACTCCTGTTCGATTCTGGGGATTCACCTTCGCGCGGATTTCACGCCACTCCTTAGTGGCCTCAAAGGTTTCAGAAAAAAATACTTCTTTGCCGGTAGCATTCGTGACCTTTAAATGAATATCCCCTACTCCCATCACCCACAGGCTGAGCAGGTGATCGGTGTAGGGTTCCAATTCCGAAACATACTGGGTTATTTTGCAGTCGGCCCCGCCGTCCTCAAATTCTACTTTCATTGCCCATTCGCCTTCCTGGGCAGTTAAGCTTTGCCCGGCAGATGCCCCTGTCGGAAAGAAACTGCAGAAAAACACATGCAGAATGAATGCAGCTACATAGAAATAGACATTCGCCCTTCTAAAGAAAATCTTCAATTTGTACTCCTCCTTATACAGATCATCCCATTCATTCAGGTCATTATAGTATTCTCTGTTCCTTTCCAAACTCCTTCAATATCCGTTCAATTTTCCACAAAACAGAGCCGAAGGGCTTCAGTGTGCTTCCACCGTCTTTTGATCTTCTGCCGCTCCTTTCAGTGAATAATCCCATTGCTGCAAAATTCATTGGATGACCGGAACCCGATCCTTCCAAGGCCTATTGACTCCATGGATTTAACTTTCATTTTTGCCAACTTGCCCATGAAAAAAGGCTGCCCCACAATGAGAAATCCGTTCATTGTGTAGCAGCCTAAGTATTATTCAAAAGCAAGAAACCAGCGAGGCCCAAAGCATTAAGAAAACTATCGGCGGGTCTCTCACCGATTCTTGATACTTTTGACCTTGATGTGTAGCCTTTCGCTATATTCCGTAGACCTTTTTCGCCTGTGCGGCAAACCTTTGAATGACGTCGTCGATTTTGAATTCTTCAATGCCAATGAGATAAGACTCCACCTTGTTGTTGAAGTCCTTGTACCAGTGCTCCGGCACTCCCTTTTTGCCAACGATGGCTCCCACTATGCTGCCGGCTGTCGCTGCCGTGCAGTCGTTATCCATGCCCATGGCCACCGTTTCCGAGATCACCTTTGTGACATCGTTTCCTCCGATGGTGAGGCCGAAAATCGTCAGGCATGCATTGTTGTTCGTATGAACTCCGCTCATGCCCTTGAACCGATCCTCAACGGCCTGCCTTGCATCCCTGTAGTTCTTGATATTGCGGGCTTCCTCCAGCGCCCATTTCACATCCTTTGCCAGGCTGCATTCCTCCGGTATCTCCGTAAGCCCGATTTTAAGCGCATCCACCGCATTATCCACCGCAAAGGCAGCGGACTGGGCAGCGCTGAAAAACATTGCCCCGTAGATGCCGTTTCGCCTGTGGCTGAGATAGGCATCATAATAGGCCATTTCAGCAGCCTTCTCAGGATAGGCCGGAGCCATATAAGCCCAGGGATCCGAGCGGATGTCGGCCCCGATCCACTGGCAATAGGGATTATCGATCTCTGCGGCCTTCTCAGCAGGGATCCCTGCCTTTAAATTTCTCAGGGCCACATCCTCTGCCGTACAGGCATAGGGCAAGTACTTGAGCCATGCCCGGCCCACGTCCTCCGTTTTGAAATCAATGCCGTAGTCCTCGGCTATCAAAAGCCCCAGCAGGGTATAGGTGATATCGTCATCCACCGGTACCCCATCCATCCCTTCCCGGGAATAAGCCTGGAACAGGCTCTTTGAATACCTCAAATCATAGGGATATTTCACTTTGGACCAGTAATGAACAGGCGGGAAAGCATCCCCGGTGTACCTGGCCCACCTTTCCATATGGTCAACCGACATGAATTCGACAGGTGCTCCCAAAACACAGCCTGCCATCCGGGCTAAGAACGCTCCTTCCAGTTTTTCCAGATACTCATCCATCTTTAATTTCTGCCATAGCCTTCTGGGACCTTGAGGCCTCAGCTCCCGAATGGCTGGAAGATCATTGGGCTCTTTCCTGGCCAGTGCTTCGTCCGCAGGCAGTTTGCGCAAATCTTCCAAAGCCTTTTTCAAATACTCCGCTGCATCGTCCAGGATTTCCTGTATTCCTTCTGCGCCCAGCTCATGCTGGAGACGGCTGTATTCCTCCAACTGCGATACCAAATGATGTAATCCGGGTATTTTCGGATAGCTCACGGATGATTCCCCCTAATCTTCAAATTTTACCTATAAAGCCATTATAACATAAAAAAGGGACATTTCCAATGAAACGTCAGAATGGAAATGTCCCATGGGCCCATTTATAGACTCCTTCCTATCTTCTCTCCGAATTCAATGCAGCGCTTTGCACCTTCCTCATCGGGCTTCCACTGTACCTTCAGGGTCTCATCCATCACTTCAAAGCCTGATTCCTGCAGCTGCTTCTTAATGATTTCCATGGATTCCGGGCCCCATCCGTAGCTTCCAAAGGCAGCCGCCTTTTTGTTCACAAACTTAAGGCCCTTCATCATCTCCAGTATACCGGCGATGGAGGACAGGATTCCGCGGTTGATCGTAGGAGAGCCCACCACAATGGCCTTTGATTTGAACACCTCTGTGATGATGTCGTTCTTATCCGACTTGGCTGAATTATAGACCTTGATGGTGACATCCGGATTGACGTTTTCAATTCCCCGGACTATGTATTCAGCCATTTTCTTTGTGCTGTTCCACATCGTATCATAAATAACGGTGACCTGATTTTCCTGGTAATCCTTTGCCCATTCCATATACTTTTGGACGATTTGAAGAGGGTTGTCCCGCCAGATCACACCGTGGCTGGTGCAAATCATATCCACCGGCAGGTTAAAGCTCAATACCTCCTCAATTTTCTTCACCACCAGTGGGCTAAAAGGGGTCAGGATATTGGCATAGTATTTGATGGCTTCCTGAAAAAGCTCCGCCTGGTCCACCAGATCGTTATACAGGTGCTCTGATGCATAGTGCTGCCCAAAGGCATCATTGCTAAAGAGAATATTGTCCCCGGTCAGATAGCAGAACATGCTGTCGGGCCAATGAAGCATCCTGGCTTCAATGAAAATCAGCTCCCTCTGACCGATCTTCAGCCTGTCCCCCGTCTTGACGGGCACAAAATTCCAATCCTTGTGATACTGGCCCGTTAAGGATTTCACGGCATTGGCGGTACAGTAGATGGGTGTATCAGGGATCTCTGCCATGAGCTCCGGCAGGGCGCCGCTGTGGTCTATTTCTCCGTGATTCATGACAATATAATCAATCTTTTTAAGATCGATCTCCTTTTTTAAATTGGCAACGAATTCCCTGGCGAAGGGCTCCCAGACCGTGTCAATAAGGACCGTTTTTTCATCCCTGATGAGATAACTGTTGTAGCTGCTTCCCCGATGGGTGGAGTACTCATCTCCGTGGAACCGCCTGAGCTCCCAGTCTACTTTGCCTACCCAGCTGATATGGTCGTTAATCTTAAAACTCATAGCACGCCTCCTTTTCATTTGTTATTCTTGACATTATCCTTTATTTCATTCCTGTATCGGCATGAAATTGATAAACAAGAAAAACAAAGGCAAAACGACATATTGTGCCCGGGCAGTTTATTCTACCTTTACCGTCTTTTCCACGGTCCTCCCGTCGCTTAAAATAACTTCAGCAGTCCATTCCTCGTCCTTCTCCACCCTGCAGCCCCTTTGTATCCAGGTGGTTTCCCTGAACAGGAAAAAGGGCTCATCATAACTTGTATAAATCAGCCTGCCGTTGCGGTAGAAATTCACATGGTCCACTTTTTCCGGGTATTCCGCTGCCAGGCGGATCCACCTTTGGCCATTGACTTCGGCATTCGGTTCAAAGCCCTGGAGGTAAAATTGATCATGAAGGGGCAGCTCCGGCACATCGATTCCAACCGTTCTGGCCATCCTGCGGGCAAAGAAGAAGTCCTGGCCGGGTGTGATCCCCCAATCATAGGATGGCTCCTGTTTGGTAAAGTTGTCATAATGGCCCCATGAGGTATGGGTCCCTTTGGCGATCTCCAGCCTGGAAAAACAAGGAGAATCCTCGTTGCACACGATTGGCTTATCCGGAGCCATCTCCAAAACCCTGCATATAAAATCATAGTATTGGCCGCGGGTCAAGCCGTTTCCATGAACCAGCACCACGTCACTGGCATCTATCACCGGCCGGTGGATCGTGCCGCCTCCCCCGCTGGAGCCCACCGGCATGCCCCCGGATTCTTTCCTCACAAAGTCAATGAGAAGCTGCATACACTCCGGGGAACGGACAAGGGGATGGTCCTTCCAGGCATCGATATCATATTCATTGGCTACATCGATGATCACATTGGTATAGGCCCCTTCCTTTAAAAAGGCCGCTGCATTTTGAAGGGCCGCCATGATCGCCCGTCCGTCCTTCAGCCTCAAGGTCTGGGCCCAATACAGGATGTTCACGATAACGACCATTCCCAGTTCATCTGCGGCCCGAATCAGCCTGTCCATCCTGGCGGCATAAGCCTCATCCAGCTTTGAACCGTCGGAACCGAAGGGGTTATTGTCAATGGTTCTTACATCCACCGTGAATACCGGCCATCCTCCCTGGAAGCCTACGGTAATCGCCCTGAGCCCATACTGATACCACTCAGGCAGGGCTGCAATCAAGGCATCGGTGTTTTGATCAGGGTCAAAGATTTTGCCAAAGCGATCAAACCGCTTTCGATCGGCCTTATCGTCAAATACCCCCTGTATGAATCTTGAATTCATCAGCAAGCCCCTGGCATCGCCGGCCTTTTCGATTTCATCATAGACCGGGCGGCCGTTGATCCAAAAGTCCCTTCCCCGAACGGATAAATGTGTTTTTCCCATTTGCCTCTCCTCCTTTTTCTTTGTTCCAGTCCTTCCATTATTCGCCGTTTCTAAACAACAGTCCTTCTTTCCGGCGAGAATTTTACGGCGGATGCTTTCACTCTTTTTTCTTTCCTTCGAGAATCGTAAGCGTCAAATAGAGCCCACCTTGCGGTAACTATTGGTTTAACTGTATCGGTGCTAACAAAATCGTTGACATATGCAGATTTTGTCTGAACTTTGATATGGCAACCCGGGCCGTAATGTACGGCAACACCAGAAAAGGCTGCTGGTGAGTCTCCGTGAAAATTTGGTGATTTGTTAGCGGTTTTGTTAATGGTCTGTGCCTTATCATTATCCTTAAAGCAATATGTACTGCTGATATTTGGCTTGACCGCCGTCCTTTATTCAGGAGGGTGTCGATTACAATGCGTCATTCAATATAAAACTGGATGAACAGAGCATAACCTTGATCATCAATGGCTGATAATTTTGCAAAATGCTCAATTTAGTTAAAAGGGAACGCTGATTGTGGTGCGAACCGCAAATAATTAAAAGGAGGTTTATGCTTATGTCAAAAGAAAATGTGAAGAAATTCCAGGAGGAATTAGGAAAAAACGAATCATTACGAAAGGAAGGAGTGGAATTATTATCTGAAGATGAACTGGGACAAGTGTCTGGTGGAACTTTGTTTGTGACTAACAGGGCATGTCCTGAATGTGGTGGTCGCATATTTTTCCTGGATATAAGTTATGACAGCGATTTGGGCAACAATTATATTTATTGTCATGATTGCAATAGAAGGTGGCAAACGAACCTGAGATTCAACGTATGGGAAAGGAATAATAACTTTCCGTTGTTATATTAATTTGCCTGGCCAAAAGCGCTTTTGGGCAGCACCTGCGGCTTTTGGCTTTTAAGCCACGCCAAAAAGGCATCCAGCACAGGTCGGCTGCGCGCCGGGCGAAGCTTATGACGTTCACAGGTACTACCGTTCCCTGTTGAAAACTATGACCCATTACCGCTTCTGTTTCCCTGCATTGAAAAAAAGCCGGCGGATACTGCAAAAATCCTATCCGCCGGCCAATTATTCATACCCTTTTCCACCTTACTCCCTGGGGCGTATCCTCCAGGATGATTCCCCGGGCTTTCAATTCGTCCCGAATCCGATCTGCCACAGCCCAGTTCTTTTCCCTTCTGGCCTGCTGGCGTTTTTCGATCAGAGCTTCGATCTCCGAATCCAAATCCCCGGTCTTTTTCTGCAATAGTCCCAGTACACCGCTCAAGGTCGTAAAAACTTTATAGGCTTCTTCAACGACGCCTCTGGCGCTGTGGGGACCTAAACCCACGTTGATATCCCGCACCAAATCAAACAGGGCTGCCAGGGCATCGGCTGTGTTGATATCATCCTCCATCGCCCTTTCAAACTGGGCCTCTCGCTCCCTGAACTGGGCAATCAATTGCCGTTCTTCCTCATTGATCTCACGGTTTTCGCTTTCATTCAAAAGGTACTCCAGGTTGTTCTTCCCGTTATACAGCCTCTCCAGGGCGCTTTGGGCCTGCTCTAAAAGCTCCCTGCTGAAGTTAATGGGATTTCTGTAATGGGCAGAGAGCATAAACAGGCGCACGACCTCCAGATCAAACTCCTTGGCAATGTCCCGGACTGTGAAGAAGTTGCCCAGGGACTTGGACATTTTTTGATTGTTGACGTTGATGTATCCATTATGGAGCCAATACCGGGCAAAGGGCTTCCCCGTAGCCCCTTCGCTTTGGGCAATTTCGTTTTCATGGTGGGGGAAGATCAGGTCCTGGCCCCCTGAATGAATGTCGATGGTTTCCCCCAGATATTTCATGGACATCACGGAGCACTCTATATGCCAGCCGGGCCTCCCCTTGCCCCAGGGGCTGTCCCAGGCCGGTTCACCGGGTTTTTGGCTCTTCCAGAGGGCAAAGTCCATGGGATTCTCTTTTTCTTCATTGACATCGATTCTGGCCCCCATCTCCAGCTCTTCCAGGTTTTGACCCGACAGCTTTCCATACCCTTCGAAGGCAGAGGTTCTGAAATAGACATCGCCGTTTCTTTCATAAGCCAGGCCCTTGTCCTGAAGCTTTTGGATAAAGGCGATCATATCATCGATATGTTCGGTTGCCCTGGGATGAACGGTAGCCCTCTTGATTCCAAGGGCATCTGCATCCTTGAAATATTCCTCAATGAAGCGGTCCGCCAGTTCCTTGACGCTGATCCCTTCTTCATTGGCCCGGTTAATCATTTTGTCGTCGATATCCGTAAAGTTCTGAACAAACAGTACTTTATAGCCCTTATACTCAAAATACCTTCTCAAGGTGTCAAAGATAATGAAGGGCCGGGCATTTCCGATATGAAAATAATTGTAAACGGTAGGACCGCAGGAATACATCCGCACCTCCCCTTCGCGGAGCGGAACGAACTCTTCCTTTCTCTTCGTTAAGGTATTGTATAATTTCACTCCGAAACCCCTCCTTAAGTACTTTCATACTATATCTTGCGTTCATATAGCCACCGCATCGGAAAATAAAGGAACACCCCTATTTTGCCCCGATCCGGTCTTTTGCATTTGCTGAAGCGTATCCCGCCAATCACGATTCCCAATCCTGACTCCTCATCCCTGCAACTGCCTGGTTATTTTCCATAGACCAAGGCCCGGTGCCGTCGCCGGAGAATGCCTGCCGGCAGGAAACATGAAGGGCGTTTTTGGGCCTATGTTTTTCGTCAAAAGGCTATCACGATCCCGCCTTCATCCGCATAGGTTGTGATGGCGCCTCCCATCTCTACGATGATGACATCCTTGAAGGAGTATCGCTTTAAAACCTCTTCTTTGAGCTGCTCTGCCTTTTTTAAGCAGTTGCAGTGGGCAATTCCCAGGATCTTCTCGTCCAGTTTTCCTCCCACTTCCCCGATCATTTCAACCAGCCTCTCAAAGGCCCTTTTGGATCCCCGTACCTTCTCCATGAGCTTTATGGTTCCTTCCTCGGATCCACCCATGATGGGCTTCATGGAAAGGGCCGAAGCCAAAAGGCCCAGGAGCTTGTTGATTCTGCCTGATTTGATCAAATGATCCAGGGAATCCAGCATAAAAAGGGTTTTCATCTCCTTGATATAGGCGTTCACCTTCTCCACGATTTCCAATTCAGCCAGATTCTGCTTGGCCAGTTCGAAAATCTTCAAACTGACCAGCATCTCGCCCACTGATGCGCTCAGGGAATCAAATACATGGATAAACTTCTGGCGCTTTTTCTCCAATTCCGCCATCTTGGCCAGTACTGCGCTTTGATAGGAACCGCTGAGTTGAGAGGAAATCGTCACAACAAAAACGCTTTCATCCCCCTGGTACTCCTTTAAAAAGTCTTCCGGAGAAGGACAGGATGTTTTGGGACCGCTTGCGCTCTTTTTCATCATCCTCAAAATCTCCTTGGGATCCAGATTTCCGTCGTCCATTATTTCTTTCCCGTCGACCGAAATGCTTAAGGGTACAAGGGAAAGGCCTATCTTCTTTTTGAGTTCCTTTGTGATATCACATGCGCTATCAGCAATAATCTTTATTCCCATTTTTTTACTCCTTTACTCTTAATTTTTTTATCATATATGATTATGGGCAAAATTTACGGGGGCATTCCCGAAATACCGCCTTTTGCACGAAAAAATAAATTAAAGATGGGTTTGTATACAGTTATTTTGTAAATTTATTCATCTTTTTTTGTTTTCATTTCGACTTTCTGTAGTATAATAAGAAAAAACACAGTATAGGAGTTGGTTGAATGGGTGAAATCAAGATCATTACCGACAGCGGTGCAGATCTACCAAAGAACCTGGTTGAGCAGTACAACATCGATGTAATACCCCTTTTGGTATACCTGGGCGAACAGGAATACCTGGATGGAGAGACCATACAGCCGGTAGAGATTTTCAACGGCATGCGGGAGGGAAAGGTATACAAAACCGCCCAAGTTCCTGCCAGTGTTTTCCGTGAAAAATTTACAGAATACGCCGAAAGAAAAGAAAACTGTATTTATATAGCATTTTCATCTGAGCTGTCCGGTACCTGCAGGACAGCCCAAATGGTAAAAAGCGAAATCCTGAATGACTACCCTGATTTTGAGCTGGAGATTATCGACAGCAAGTGCGCTTCCCTGGGTTTTGGTATGGTTGTTTTAAAAGCCGCAAAGATGGCCAAAGAGGGTGCATCGAAATCCGATATTTTGCATGCGGTGCAATTTTATTCACAACATATGGAGCACATCTTCACCGTCGATAATTTGGAATACCTGTACAGGGGAGGCCGGGTAAGCCGGGCATCCGCCTTCATCGGCAGCCTCTTAAATATCAAACCGGTTCTCAATGTAGAAGACGGAAAGCTCATCCCGATTGATAAGGTCCGGAGCAGGAAAAAGGCTATAAGCCGAATGGTGGAGATTATGAAGGAGAGAGGCGCTGACCTTCCCAATCAAATCATCGGCATTTCCCACGGCGATGACCCGGAAGGGGTCCATGCTCTGCGGCAAATGATCGAGGAAAGCTTCGGTTGCAGGGAATTTCTCATCAATACAATCGGAAGCGCAATCGGAGCCCATTCCGGGCCGGGTACCTTAGCCCTCTTTTTTCTGAATGAGAAAGCCCCCCTATGAGGAACAGGGATCATGATAGGTAGCTCTGCCATGATCCCATTTTCTATTTTCAAGCCTTTACAGGGCGTATTGGCATCCATCGCAGTTCTCTTCGCACTTTTCGCAGTCCTCCGCCGGTTTGGGCACATTCGTCCCCTGGCTGTCCGGCTCAAATTCCGTATCATCTACCAGATTGAACTGTTTGCCGTTTTTCTTCTTTATCCTGACATATAAAACCAGCTCGTCGTCGTTTTCCTCGCTGTATATATTCACTGACTTGCCTTTGACATCCAAATCAAAGGTATCTGTCGATATCAACACATTTTGACAGCGAAGGGCATTAAAATCCAGGGCCCTCTTATAGCGTTCTCCCTTCCAAACTCCCACAACCGTGCAGTTTGGCGGGACCTCCTTAAGTACCACGGCCCCTGCCCCGATCTTGGCATTGTCTCCTACCTTGAAAGGCCCCAATACCTTGGCGCCGCTGCTGATAATCACATTATTGCCGATGGTGGGATGGCGTTTACCGGTATCCTTGCCCGTTCCGCCCAATGTAACTCCCTGATAGATGGTCACATTGTCTCCGATGACCGTGGTCTCTCCGATGACAACGCCCATTCCATGATCAATAAACAGGCCTTCTCCAATGACGGCTCCCGGATGAATTTCTATCCCCGTGATGAAGCGGTTAAACTGGGAGAGCATACGGGCAAGCAGTTTTAGATTTTTATTATAAAGCCAGTGGGCGATTCGATGCATAACAATGGCATGAAAGCCGGGATAACACAAAATGACTTCCAGGGCATTTCTCGCTGCCGGATCCCGTTCCAGGACGCACTGAATATCTCTCTTCAAACGACGAAACATAAATGAACCCCCTTCGTAATCCAAAGGATTGGATCCTTTTACTTTGATAACCCCTATCCGAAAAATGAAACGATAAAAAAACCTTCGTCTCCGACAGCCCAGAGACGAAGGTTTCGCGGTTCCACTCTGATTGGGCACAGTTTGCCCCCCTCATATGCCGTAACGAGGCCATTCGTCCCATTTTACTGTGGATTTCAAATGGGCAGCTCCAAAGCGCACTTCGCTATGTCTTAAATCCGGAGCAACTTTCAGCCGGTGATTGCTCCTCTCTTGGGACAGACATAACTACTCTTCTTCTTCATCGCCTTTCCTATTCACAGGCTTTGAAAATTAGAAAAACACTTGAATCCAAAGTATCCTACCGGACTTTTCTCAATTATAATACAATATATGCAGTATCGTCAATTGGTTGCGCAAAATCTTTACTTTAGCAGGCTCCGAAGCCATCTGAAAAAGCTTCGAAGCATATCAATTATCCGCTGCAAAAGCCCCTTGTTCTCATCCACCGCTTTTTTGATTTGATCCAGACCCTCAGCCATGTTGGACAGCTGATCCCTTATCTTCTGAATATCCAGGTCCAGATTCGCTATTTTTTTCATGAGGTCAATGATGCTGTTTATCTGGCTTTCGGATAATTTGATATTGAGCCGGGCTGCCACCTCTACGATGACCCTTTTTATCTCCTCCGGATCTTTGATCCGATCTTTCACAATCCTTTCCTTGACTTCCTTGATAAAGGCAGCAGCCTTGTCTTCCCCTAGCTCTTCTCCCAGTTGTCCGGTTACGACAAGCTCTTCATTGGCTGCCGACTTGGCCTCCTTGGGGATATCCTTGCCGGATGCAGCCTCAAAGGCCTTCATCACCCCCGTCAGGGCTGCCGTCCCGGAGACGGCAAAAGGCGCTGCAGCGATCACCTTTGCATTCTCCACCCCGGCGGTGACCAGGGCATTGGCCAGCATTTCTTTTGAAACCCAGTCAATATTGTAGGTTTCCACTTGAATTTTTTGATTCTCTCCCAGGATTTCAACATATGCTGATGAAATGGCTTTTGTGCCTATTTTATCCTCCGACACCATCCCCTTTAAATATTCCCGTTCCTCTTCATTGGTGACGTAGACGATCTTTACCGAATCTTGATCCGGGATATGAAAAAGGTCCAGCATCTGCTCCCTTTGTTCCTTCGTCAAATCCGAACCCAGGCTTACAACAACGTCCCCCCCAGCAGCCAGCCCGGTGCCATGAAGCAAGAAGTTTAAAAGCATCAAAAGTCCAATCCAGCGAATCTTTCTCACAAGGTCCCTCCTCACTTACCTTTGGGTCTAACCGGAAACAGGCAACAGGCGTCAGATGGAAACACTTTTTTGTTCAGCACTATCCATCTGTATCGCAGATAAATCCAGGACATTTCCGGCCCCTGTTATCCTATGAGTACATACGTATTCAAAGGGCAAAGCAGATATTTGGAAATAGTATATGTGAGAAGATCGGGATTCATACAGTGAAAGAGCAGAACGGAACCTTATCTGTTCCCTAAAAGGACCACAGCCTGGGCAGCGATTCCCTCTCCGGTCCCCGTAAAGCCCAGGCCTTCCGTGGTGGTGGCCTTAATGCCGATTCGGTCGATGTCCAGCGTCAAGGCCCCTGCGATATTCTCTTTCATTCTCTCAATAAAAGGGGCCATTTTGGGCTTTTGCGCAATGATAATGCTGTCGATGTTCTCAATTTGAAGCTTCCGGTCTGCCAGCAAATTCCCGACCTCCTTCAGCAGGAGGAGGCTGGAGATCCCTTTGTATTTTTCATCCGTGTCGGGGAAATGCCGGCCGATATCGCCCAGGCCTGCCGCACCCAGCAGCGCATCCATGATGGCATGGATGAGCACATCGGCATCGGAATGGCCCAGGAGCCCCTTGCAGTAATCTATCTTCACTCCCCCTATGATCAAGTCCCTGCCTTCAGTCAGGCGGTGTACATCAAAGCCTATTCCCACTCTCATCTTCTGCGATCCCCCTTATCAAAAATTGTTCCCCGATCATCAGGTCTTCCGGAGTCGTTATTTTGATGTTCCGGTAGCTGCCCTCTATCATCTTGACCGGCCTGTTTAGCCTTTCCACCAGCACTCCGTCATCTGTACCCAAATAGCCGTCCCTTACTGCTGCCTGATGGGCTTCCATAATCAACCGGTAATCAAAGGCCTGGGGAGTCTGTACCAGCCAGAGGCCGGACCGCTCCGGCGTACCCAAAGAAAAAAGCTCGGCATCCACCCGGCGGATCGTATCCTTCACCGGCACTCCAACAACAGCTGCCCCATACTTTTCCGCCCCCTCAATGCTGCCTAAAATCATCTCCCTTGTCACGAAGGGTCTGACAGCATCATGGATCACCACAATATTCGCCTCCTGCGGAAGCTTCTTAAGACCGCTGTATACGGATTCCTGGCGCTCTTCTCCTGCCGGAGCAAATAGGGTCCTTTTTTGTATGCCGTAACGTTTTATGATATCCTCCTTAAGGTATTCGTACTCCTCCGGTGCCGCCACAATAACCAAAGCATCCAGGCTTTCAATGGTATCAAAAACGGAGAGGGTATGGACAATGATGGGTTTCCCATGAAGGGGCAAATACTGCTTTTTTTGCCTGCCTCCCATCCTGCTCCCTTTTCCTCCCGCCACAATCACCCCATAGTTCTGTTTTTTCAATGGATCCATCCTCTCCTGCCAAACTTTCATAGTTAGTATACAAAAAAAAGCAGCGTGATACAACACGCTGCTTCTTCTGAAGCTTTTTATCCTACTTTATCCATTATCTTGGGCTTGGCAAAAATCATCCTTCCCGCCGCCGTTTGCAGGACGCTTGTGACCAGCACACCGATGGTCTCTCCGACGTACTTCTTTCCGCTGTCTACCACTATCATGGTTCCGTCATCCAAATAGCCGATTCCCTGTCCCATTTCCTTGCCGTCCTTGATCACCTGGACCGTCATTTCTTCTCCGGGCAGGACTACCGGTTTCACGGCATTGGCCAGCTCATTGACGTTCAGAACAGGGACTCCCTGAAACTCTGCAATTTTATTGAGATTATAATCATTGGTAATGACCTTTCCGTTCAGGGATTGGGCCAGCTTGAGCAGCTTGATGTCCACCTCGGATGTATCATCAATATCCTTTTCCACTATTTGGACCATGATATCCAATTCCTTTTGGATCCGGTTCAGGATGTCCAGGCCCCTTCGGCCCCTGTTCCTTTTCAGAGTGTCCGATGAATCGGCAATATGCCTGAGCTCTTCAAGGACAAAATCAGGAATAATCAAGGGCCCTTCGACAAAACCCGTCCTGCAAATATCTAAGATCCGTCCGTCGATGATGACGCTGGTATCCAGTATTTTCGGCTGACTGCGAAATTCAAGCTTCTGATCCTTATCCTTCTGGCCTTTCTTTAAGAAGCCAAGCCAGTTTAATTCGTCCCGCCTTTTTACAGCAATACTGATCCCCATATATCCCCAGAAGAGATAGATGATTGCCGTCAATAAAATGGAGAGCCATGGAGCTTTGATGAGATTGACAATAGGCGCAACGATAAGGTAAGCGATGATCAGGCCGATAATCAAGCCGACGACTCCGGAAACGATGTCAGTCATAGGCACTTCCTGAAGCCTGTGTTCCATCCACCTTAGCATTCTGACGGTGAAATGAATCAGCTTGTTAGAAAACACGAAAGCAATGATTCCAAACAGCAAACTGCTAAAGAGATAAATAATCAGCTCCTGATATTTTGGAATAAAATAGATTTCATATTGTTTCAGGATTCGCGTAAGCAGCAGTGCTATGCCACTTCCAATGGCAAGGCCGATTGCACCCAAAAGACCTCGGATGATTTTGTGAATCATAGGTTCACCTCCCGATTCTATTGTTACCATTATACCAAAATTTATAAGGAATAATAAGGAATCCTTCATTGCCCAAATATGAAAAAATAAGCGTCTATATCAGACGCTTTCACCCTTTGAGGCTTTATCCACCAATTCAATGACCTCCTCTTCGTCCATATCCTTTGAGAGGGCCAATTCGCTGATTAAAATCTGCCTTGCACTGTTCAACATTTTCCTCTCTGCTGTTGATAAACCTTTTTCACGGTCGCGAAACATCAGATTTCGTACAACTGCAGCCACCTGGTAGATATCACCGCTTTTGATTCGATCCATATTCAGGCGGTACCTCTTGTTCCAATTTGCCGGCATTTTGCTCTCGCTGGAGCTTAAAACTTCCACTACCGAATCCACTTTATCCGGCGAAATCACTTCCCGAATCCCTATCTCGTCAACATTTTTGACCGGTATCATGACCTTCATACCGCCCATTGGCAGTCTCAAAATATAATACTGCTGTTTTTCACCAAGGATCTCCTTTTCTTCTATGGCCTCAATAATGCCGGCACCGTGCATTGGATATACAACCTTGTCTCCAATTTGAAACATGCCGATGCCTCCTTTATCATAGATAGAGGATTTGCCTCCATAGGGCCCGGCCTATTGGGTTAGGCCAAAAGCATCTCGGCAAACCGCTATAAGATTAAAACACCCTACTTATATCTTATCACAAACGGAGGCCAATGTCAAAATTTTTAATATAGCATAAACCTGCGGACTTTGTCAATAATTTTTTCCATTCATTTTCCGTGGGTTCGTTGTAAAATTAAATGCAACAGTAAAATGAAATAAAAAATTGACAACCATAGTGAGAAATCATGTATGATTTAGGTGTCCAATCCAAACATACAGGAGG
>Ga0134092_1001103_pt1 | contig 24536 bp, 25 predicted proteins | sample 3_6taG_FD_94454 | JGI IMG/M metagenome (GOLD analysis project Ga0134092, IMG submission 94454) | Switchgrass degrading microbial communities from high solid loading bioreactors in New Hampshire, USA - 3_6_20_6_A3 metaG | ecosystem: Engineered > Bioreactor > Semi-continuous > Anaerobic >... | reverse complement strand
TTGTTTTTTCCTCTCTAAATACCGCATAATGTCACCTAAATTAATTTGATTCTGCTACAAAAATTCCTGATTGTACTGAAATAAGTGAATAATTGACCAAAGCGCTGAATGGGATAAATTTTGAATTATTGATGAAATACTTCGTATTTCTCTTGTCTAAAGTGTAAGGAACAAGCTCCCTGCTGTTTTGTGCTAAACTTTTAGCATTGAAACCTCTATGCTTAAAAGGCATACCCCAACGGCACCCAGTAACTACTAACAAAATAGTTACAAAAACTCAGTCGTCAGTACAAAAGAAAAAATCAGTGTAAATCTGTGTGCCCGAAGGGCCTGTGTGGTCTGTGTCTATAATCTAGTTTCTGTTATTTTTCCCGTTTTACCGGTTTCTAATTCTGATTTCACCGGAGATTTGAACCGGGTTATGATAAACAATAACAGGGGAATTATAAACAGAAAGAAACAATTAAAAAGTGGCAGGATATCTCTATTAATAATTTCAAGCTCTATAATATTAGCACTAAGTGCAATAGAGCCTACTCCAACTATTAAAGCAGTAGGTGCTGGCAGAAAACGGTGATCTGATAGCTTAAATACCGCTTGAATGGTGTAGCAGGCCATAAACCACCAGATAGTAACTACACCGAAGATACCAAGGATCCAAATACCGATAAAGATAATATCAACATTTTGAATAAATTCCCCGAGAGTAATCAGACGTACCATATTAAAAGTAGGAAAAGTGAAAAATTTAGCAGTATTTCCTCCCAAGACTACGCTAATCGCCATAGTTACAAGCATAATTAAAAAAACATAGCTTATTAAAACTGCAAACATAGTTCGGAAATGGTGTTCTGGTTTATTGGCATAATAGCTTAAAGTAAGCACAGGCAGTATATTTAGGACCCCCAAAAAAGAGTAATAAAGGCCTTGAGCAAAACTGGCATAGCTCATATAACCAAATGGCTGTAGGTTATAAAAATCAGGGGAATGCTCCACGGCTAAGGTAATGACCAGAAGAGTGAAAGGATAGCCTATACAAACGATTATTTCCATTACCCGTGCGAAATTATTTAACCCTGATTTTATAGCAGCTAAAGAGAGAATAAGCATTAATCCTACTAATACACTGATGGGGGTACCAGGCAGAACATTAGTTTCAATAAAATCTATGAAAGTCCTCAAGGAGCGGCTGCTTAAGAGTAAAAAGAAGAATATATATAGTATCCCAAGAGCTTTTCCCGCTATAAGACCCAGATGTTCTTCTAGTAAAAGGGGAAAGGGCTGCTGGCTTTTTCTAATGATAAAAAAATATATATAAATTGTTAAAATTCCGGGAATTATGGTTGTTAGTGCTGCCAGCCAGGCATTATTTCCTAGAGATTGAATAAGTAGTTTTGGAACGGTTAAAACTCCCAGAGGCAAGGTCAGGATGATCAGCATGCAATATAGTTGAAAAAGGTTAAGCCTAATTTTATTCATATACCTCACCCTATAAATTAATGTCAACAAAACCCTATTTGAAGGCATAATGGTGAATAACAGACCTAAGATAAATAGGGGTTGAATTAATAATTGAGAATTAAAAATTAAGAATTATTGATTTTTACCGGGAACCATGTTTTTATTCTTGCTCAAATCAGGGAATATATTATAAAAATTATTAAAAAATTCAAAATATTATTGTCATGTTATGGTGCTTGGGACTAGTCCTAATGGGAAATATTAATAGATAAGGAGTTAGAGCGGAAGAGAAGGTTCATAATAACCATGTGATAAAAAAATTTCAAACTTTGATGGTAAAAAGTGAATAAAAGGGTTTTTTGAGTTATATACTATCACTGAGAACAAGACAGCATCTCAGTCTCTAAAAAAGGAGGGATAATTATAAAATGAAAGCAACGGGAATAGTACGGCGAATAGATGACCTGGGAAGAGTTGTTATCCCCAAGGAAATTCGTAGAACATTACGTATTCGCGAGGGAGACCCTCTGGAAATCTTTGTTGACCGGGAAGGGGAAGTTATCTTAAAAAAATATTCCCCCATTGGGGAATTGGGTGATTTTGCCAAAGAATATGCAGATTCATTACATGAAACTATCGGTCATATTTCCATGATAGCAGACCGTGACGTAATTATTGCGGTAGCAGGAGGTAATAAAAGGGAATTTTTGAGTAAAAATATTGGCCCAGTTGTGGAACGTGCATTGGAGGAAAGGACTACCCTGATTATGAATGATCTGCAACCAGATGATGATAGTCTATATATAATCCAGAATGATGATCGGGAATATACCATTAAATCTCAAGTAATTGCTCCGATTATCAGCCAGGGTGATCCTATTGGAGCAGTAATTATTGTCAGTAAAGATGAAAAAGTGAAAATGGGTGATATGGAGGTTAAACTAGCTGAAACCGCTGCTGGATTTCTGGCTAAACAAATGGAACAGTAATTTTGAAATGAATACCAGGCGGTCTTATTATTAAAAATAAGATCGCTTTTTTTATGCCTCTTACAATATGCTATAATATAGCTCACGAACAAAAAGGGGAGGAATTAAATGGCCGGGAAACATTTTCTCCGGGGAGCTTTAGTTTTGAGCATAGCCGGAGCCATTAGTAAACTCCTGGGAGCAATTTACCGCATTCCCCTAGCGCGATTGCTGGGCGGGGAAGGTATGGGTCTTTACCAGATGGCCTATCCTATATATACAACTATTTTGTCTCTGGCAACAGCTGGGGTGCCGGTAGCTATATCGGTACTAGTTTCACGTAAAGAAACCGCTGGTTATACTGGCGATAGCCGTAAAATATTTCGAGTATCATTAATAATTCTATTTATTTTTGGCATTGTTTTGACCCTATTAGTAATGCAATCAGCCCATTTTATTGCTAATAACATTTTGAAGGAGCCGCGTGCCTATTATCCTATATTAGCAGTTGCTCCGGCTATTTTTTTGTCTGGACTCATGTCGGTATTTAGAGGTTATTTTCAAGGGCACCAATCTATGATGCCCACTGCCGTTTCTCAGGTTTTGGAGCAGCTGTTCAGAGTTATTGCCGTTGTGGGTTTAGCATTTCTGCTTTTCCCGAGAGGACTGGAGTATTCGGCTGCTGGTGCTACTTTTGGAGCTGTAGTAGGAGGAATAGTTGGCTTAACTGTACTTATTATTTATTACTTACACCACCGCTCCCAAATAAGAAAAGAAGGACAGATATTAAAGTATTCCGGGACTACCTCGGCTGAATTAGCGCGAGAAATGGTTATTCTGGCTATTCCCGTATCTTTTGGGGCAGTTGTTCTACCGCTGGTACAAATGCTGGACGCGGTGATTGTGCCGGGTCGTTTGATGGCTTTAAACTATACCACCTCTCAGGCTACGGCATTGTATGGTCAATTATCCGGTATGGCAGCTGTACTTATTAGTTTACCAACTATATTTACTATAGCCATCGCAACCAGTCTGGTGCCGGCTGTCTCTGAAGCAACAGCCTTAAATGACCGGCAATTGCTTAATTCCCGCATTAATGAAAGTCTGCGGGCAGGTATGCTAATTTCCTTCCCCTGTGCAGCGGGCTTGTATATACTGGCTTTTCCTATTTGCGATCTGCTTTATGCTACTCCGGAAGCTGGTGTACCTCTGGAACCATTAGCCTTTTCCTGTATTGTTCTGGCTGCTTTTCAGCTGTCCAGTGCTGGGTTGCAGGGAATAGGGCGTCCCGAAATTGCTATGCGCAACCTGGTGATAACGGGTATATTTAAAGTAATTTTCAACTATACCCTAACAAGTGTACCAATGCTAAATATTCAAGGAGCGGCTATAGGGACGGTTACTGCTTTTATAATAGGGTCTCTGCTAAATATTATTTACCTTAAGAGATTAACCGGGATAGTTTATGAAAAAAAACGCCTAATTAAAATAGGCTTGGTAGCTTTTATTATGGCCATAGGGGTAAAATATGCTTACCAGGGTCTAGTGGGGGCAGATATCCATTCCCATATCGCCACCTTATTGGCTATTACTGTTGGTGTAGGATTATACGGCCTACTCCTCTTGCTGTTTAAAGAACTGGATCTTAATATGATAAAAAGGTTAATTAGGAAATAGAGACTGAACAGCACACCATAGGCGGGTACATTACCAAAGGCACTACTGATGCTCCCTGACGGGAGCTAATAAGGTTGCTGATGCTTCCTAACGGGAGCCATTGAGGTTGCTGATGTTCGCTTCGCTCACGATTGAGGTTGTGGTTTTTGAATTAATAATTAAGAAGAATAAGAATTATTGTAGAAATACTCCGTATTCCTTTTCTTTTCAGCACTTTGGAAAAATAATATTTCCTTATTATTCTGCGAGTTCCGCGTTTAATTATTCGGCCTTTTGCATATTTATTACTTTTTGCAATAGAGTCGAAAATTAAAATAACGGGAGGTCTTTTTTTTATGAGTAGTACCGGTAAGGCGATAGATGAACTTATAGAGATAATGGACAGGCTGTTAGGGCCAGAGGGATGTCCCTGGGATAAAGAACAGACACATGAAACATTAATACGGTATTTGATTGAAGAGTGTTATGAGGTTATCGAAGCTATAAACAACCAGGATATGCATAAACTTCGGGAGGAACTGGGAGACTTATTACTGCAGGTTGTCTTTCATGCTAATCTGGCCCAACGTGAAGGTTATTTCGATTTTAGCGATGTTGCAGCGGGAGTAAGCCAAAAAATGATTAACCGTCATCCCCATGTTTTTGGAGATGCGGGAAGACTAAAAACAGGCGACGAAGTAATGGAAGTATGGGAAGGGTACAAACGCGAAGAAGGTAAAAAGAGACTATTAGAAGGAATACCACCATTCCTGCCGGCATTGATGCGAGCAGAAAAAATTCAGGAGAAAGCGGCTCAGGTTGGTTTTGATTGGCCTTCTGTGGATGGAGCTGTGGACAAGTTCCGTGAAGAAGTGGATGAATTCTGTCAAACTGTGGATAAAGAAGGCGAAATTGAGGAATTTGGGGATATACTATTTGCTCTGGTTAACATCGCTCGTTTTAAAAGTATTGAACCGGAGCAGGCTTTGCAAAAAACCAACGATAAATTTACCCGGCGTTTTAATTATATTGAAGATAGGTTAAGCCAAAAAGGCCAAAAGTTTAATGATTTGAGACTGGAAGAGATGGACGCAATATGGGAAGAGGCCAAGTCCAAAGGGCTATAAAGAATTATGCATTATGAATTCTGTAATTTTGCATCTATTACCAAAAGTAATAAATAAGCATTAAATTGGGTTTTTGCAGCTGTTAAAGAAGGATAATCCCAGTAAACAGCGAATAAAGCCTGTTAATAATATAATTCCTTTAAGGAGGGATACAAGGTTGAATAAAACGGAATTAATAGCTCAGGTTGCAATCAAAGCGGGTATTACTAAAAAGGATGCTGAACAGGTAATTAACTCTTTTATAGGAACGGTGCAAGAAGCTCTGGTAAACGGTGACAAAGTTCAGTTAATTGGATTCGGTACATTTGAGGCTCGGGAACGCCAGGCTAGAAAAGGGAGGAACCCCCAGACTGGAGATGTAATAGATATTCCTGCTACTCGAATTCCTGCTTTTAAAGCTGGCAAAGCCTTAAAAGATGTATTAGTTTAAAATGCGTTTAGACAAATTTCTTAAAGTTTCACGTATAGTTAAACGTCGTACGGTAGCGCGAGATTTTGCGGCCAGTGAAAGGGTATTACTTAATGGAAGAGTAGCTAAACCCTCCAGTGAAGTAAAAAAGGGGGATATAATTGTCCTGCAGCGAGGAGATAAAAAGACTACTTATGAAGTGCTGGACATAAAAGAAAATATAAAAGCCGCTGAAGCTTCAAATCTATACCGTATTATTGAATAGCATGGAGCTATCCTAAAGGGATAGCCTCTTCCTTAAATTTCCGATACTTCACCTGTTTCCGTAGCGGAGACTTAAGTCTCCGCTACATTGGAATGCACCTCAAAGCTAAGTGGCAGAATTCACTCCTTTATTTCACTTGTTACCCGATTATTCTTATTTTGTTTTACTTATCTTCGCTATTTCACCTTTCTTCCGAAGCGGAACACTACCTCTCGCAACGGAAACCTAAGTTTCCGCTATATACAGAGGGAGCAAGGGAACCTAAAACGTGCCCTTCCACATTCCATCAAGTTTTTCTTTAATGTCTATTTCCTAGTCATAAATCCTTACTGCAACTGCATATTGATAGTATAAAAAGCTTGGCAGGTCTTAGAAAAAAAAGGAGGCAGGTAAAGTGGCGAACCATTCCTTTACTTTAACAAACCGAGCTAATATGCAGTTGAGTGGTGTTAAAAACGTTAATACCTTTGATGAGGAAGAAATAATTCTCGAAACAGAGCTAGGTTTTTTGTGTATATTAGGGCAAGGTCTTCACATCAGTATGTTAAACCTGGAACAAGGAAAAGTCGCGGTAGAAGGTACTGTTAATAGCGTGGAATACAAACAACAGGGAAGTGATTTTAAAACCAAAGGGAAAAATATTCTTAATCGTCTCTTGAAATAGAGAAGGAATAAAAAGTGGTCTATAGGGTTAGAGCGTCCACCGTAAAAGGAGGGAGGCTTATTTGACCGGGTTGCTGAGCCAGTTGCACGCCTTTTTATTGACCCTGGTATTGGGATTAATAACTGGGGTAATTTTTCATTATTACCAGGGAGTTATCCGCACGGCCCGCATATCACGCTATGTGCTCTATGCCCTGGATTTTTTTCTGTGGATATTTATTATAGTCCTAGTTTTTTTAGTTATGCTTTTTATTAACCAAGGCGAAATGCGAGTATATGTTCTAATAGCCCTAGTTTTGGGAATTCTTCTTTATTATCGGTGTTTAAGTCGCCGCCTGGAAAGAGTAATATCTGCTGCCGCTCAAGTAACTGTAACCATTTGTAGTTGTATTTACGGTTATCTTAAAAAGGCAATTAAATGGACAATAAGCCGACTAGCCCTTCTTAAACCCCGGCCCCCGGAACCGCCTGCAGATGCAGAAGATTAACCTGGAAAGGAAAAAAATATTTTCTCTCCAAAGAAGGATTTGAGCAAAAGATTCACGAAGAATAATTGTACTAAAGTTGTCCACAGAATGTGGAAAAGTTGTGGATAGAGTTGTTGCTTAATGCATATCGAAATTAGAGGAGCAGAAAAACTTAGTTTCAGGGAAAAACAAGTAGTAGTATTAAAAGAAAGTGGCAAAAGTACGGAAGAAATTAGTAAAATTCTCAAAATTAGTGCTAGTACTGTCGCCACTCTTTATAACCGTGCCCGTTCCAAAGGTTATGAAGTAGTTATAATACTGCCTGGGGATGTATTAGGGTTATTTAATGAGGAAGGTGATGACGATGAGTAACAATACCAGGAAGTCTCCTCTCAAACTTATACTAAGCGTGGTATTGATAGTACTTCTGCTAATACCTATAGCACCCCAAGTGAAAAATATCTGGGATTTACATAAGCAGATAGAGAGTCTGGAAAAACAAAAGGCTGAATTAATTGCTACCCAAGAAGAACTAAAACAAGAACTACAACAGGCAAGTTCTATGGCAACAGTAGAAAAGATTGCCCGTGAGCAATTAGGCATGGTGAAGCCAGGTGAAAGCCGCATTATCGAATATTTACCATAATTCCGTTGCAGAAAGTAATAAATGTGCATAAAGTTGAATAATTAGACGCGGAACCTGCGGAGTAACAAGGAAACAAGCACCCGAGGGGCACACGGATGTTCCGCTTCGCTACACAATTAATGCAACGGCTTCAATTTAATTAAAATTAAGAGAAATACGGAGTATTTCATCAATAATTCTTAATTTTAATTCTAAATTATTAATTTAAAACCCATTAACTTTAGGCCTGGTATTCACCATTATGCATTGGAATATGTTTTTTGTAGCAGAATCAATAATTTGATATTAGTATGAACCTGTGCGCCCGAAGGGCTTGTGCCTAATTAAACCCTCATGTCCTAAGGACATAACCACGTATGGATTAATTAACAATAGTTTACAAACTTCGTATTCTTTGAACCGTACTGCTAGTTGTAATGGTCATATAAATTGCTGTTGACTAGTTATCAGGCATTTAATACAATTACTGTAGTATTGATTGAGGGGGACATCATTTTTTATGCCTATTGAACAAAGCAATATTATACCGGGCCAGGTTATCGAAGGCAAAGTTCAGGGAATTACCAAGTTTGGTGCTTTCGTTGAATTGCCAGGTGGAGCGGTGGGATTGGTGCATATTTCTGAGATAGCTGATACCTATGTCAGAGATGTAAAGGACTTTATTAATGAGGGCGACACGGTTAAGGTTAAGGTACTTAACCAAGATGGCAAGAAAATTGGTTTATCTATTAAGCAAGCTGTGACACGGGAAGATAATACTGAAAAGGCACCCCCATCACGTAATCGTAATTTTGATAAGCGTGCAGGAAGCCTTCAGAGCAATAAAATTCAGAATAATGAGCTTAGTCTAGATGATAAAATTGCCAGATTCTTAAAGGAAAGCGATGAACGTATGCAGCCCCTCAAGAATCGTCTAGAGCCAAAAAGACGTAACCGTTTTGTGTAAAGATTACTTAAAAGCACTTCTTTCTCTGAAAGGAAGTGCTTTTTTGTATTATGTATTCACATGCTAACCAACTATCAGGAGGTTAACAGATGAGATATGCAGCTATTGACGCAGGTACTAATTCCTGCCGCTTATTAGTAGCCGATGGAGAAGACAATAGATTAAAACCTGTGTGTCGAAAAAATCAAATAACCCGTCTGGGGGAAAAACTCAACTCCAATAAGTCGCTTAACCAGGCCGCTATGGAACGGACGGTAAACTGTCTTAGAGAATATGCAGCTTTAATTAAACAGCTAAAAGTTAACGCTTATCGAGCTGTAACTACCTGTGCGGTACGAGAAGCTGTTAATAGTGAACAATTTATTTCTATGGTTAGGCAACGGTGTGGTCTAGTTTTAGAAGTTATAAGTGGAGATGAGGAAGCCCACTTAAGCTATCAGGGGGTAAAAACTGGATTGTCCTTTGACCGACTGCCATTAGTAGTTGATCTTGGTGGAGGAAGTTGTGAGTTTAAATTAGAAAAAGAGGGAGGCCAATGTTTATCTTTATCTTTGCCTCTGGGGGCAGTGCGGGCAACGGAAGCCAATATGTCAACTTTAAGGGTAAAAGAGATCTTAGCCCCGATTGCAGAACAGGCAGAATTATTAAAAGACCACCCTTTAGTAATGGTTGGCGGTACTGCTACTACTCTTGTAGCGATAAAGTTTGCTATGGATATATACGACCCGAAAAAAGTACACGGCCAGAAACTAAGATGGGATGAAGTGACCGATCTGTATAATATGCTAAAGCTTATGCCGCTTGATAATCGCCGTCGCCTTCCTGGATTACAACCAGATAGGGCAGATATTATTCCAGCTGGAGCCATGATAATTATGCTTATTATGGAGGTTTTAGGTCATAAAGAAATCGTGGTAAGTGAAAGTGATATTATGGAAGGAATTATTCGTCAATTGGAAAAAACGGCGACTAATGATGAGAATAGTATTCTGCTGTAACAGTTCTAATATGCTTTAAGTTGAATAATATGACGCGGAATACGCGGACTAACAAAGGAACACGCGGCTTCAATTCAAAAATTACGAGAAATACGAAGTATTTCATCAATAGTTAAATTGTTGCAATACTCCGTATTTCTTTTATTTTCAGCACTTTTAAAAAATATTGCATTCCTTAAAATTCCGCTACATTACTAGTGAACGTAGAGAACATCCGTGTGTCCTTTGGGTACGAGTTCCGCGTCAATTTATTCAGCTGTATAGTTATTCATTATTTCTTGCAGTGGAAATCATAAATTAAAATTATATGCTTACTTCTAGAGAATATACCCCTTTTTTGTATTAATTTTATTTATGGAGAAAACCTTATAATGACAAATTTTACCAACAACAGGCGTTATAATTGGTGGACAAGATTCTGAATAGGGGGGATAAGGATGCAGGAAAAACTACTAATTTATCCTTATCAAAGAATTGAAGATACGTCTTTGTCGGGCAGGGGGAACCGGAGGCGTTTTTTTAGGTCTGGTAATATGCTGGACCTGAATCTCCAAACTATCCTGGCCGCAGCGGCCAATCAATTAAATTCCCTGTTGAAGCTGGACCATATCTTACCCGCCTTCTTAATTATTATTATGTCTCGCGCTTTTGTGCTGGGTGAACTCCTACCCTTTGTTTATGCTTGTCTGGCTGCTTTTGGGTATCGAAATCGATCCTCATCGATACTCCTTACAGCATGTGCCATGGGTGGGTTAATTACAGTACTTTCGGGCTTGGACCTAGGGTCTTCATTTCTAACCTTGCTTATATTAATGGGTGTAATTAATCATATTAAAATTCCGGCGGATAAAACCTGGTGGGGGCTTCCGCTGCTAGTTATCGCGGTAATATTTGTTAGCAAAACAGTTTTTATGTTTTTTAGTTCCATATCCTTATATCAGCAAATGGTTATTACTTTTGAAGCACTTATCTCAGGTTTATTAACCTTTGTGTTTTTAGTGGCAACTGATACCATAAAACAAAAAAAGCCTGTCGCTACTTTTTCCTTTGAAGATATTTGCGCTTTTATGATTTTGGGAATAGGAGTAGTTATGGGCCTTACCGATGTAAGTATTGGAGGTTTAAGTGTAGCAGCTATTCTTTGCCGTTTAGGGATACTAACCTCGGCTTTACTTTGGGGTAGTCCCGGTGGAACTATGGTAGGGGTAATGGCTGGTATAATACCGTCAATATCTTCCAACATTTTTGCGCAGAGCTTGGGGATATATGCGATTTCCGGTCTCCTGGCCGGATTATTCAGGAGCTTTGGGCGTTTGGGGGTTATCATTGGTTGTATGCTGGGTACCTTGGCCTTGTCTCTTTTTATTACTGAGACACAAGCTACCATACTGGGAATATGGGAAACGGGAATAGCTAGCTTGTTGTTCTTATTATTGCCGGCATCTCTGAAGGAAAAAGTGCCGGTGCAATCACTAGGGAGTATTACTAGCCTAAGAGGTAAAGAACAGAACTCGGCGGATATGCGTATCAAGGATGCTGCCCGTAACCGTATAGAACACCTGGCCGGGGTATTTGAGGAACTAAGCAGTACTTTTGCTGAGGAGAGTAGTAATCGTCGTAAGGTTGATGATTCAGCTTATCTGACCTATCTCTATGACGAGATATCGGCTATTTACTGTAATAACTGTTCTCGTTATGAAGCATGCTGGGTAAAAAACTGTTATACAACTTCCCAAGAAATACTGGATATTTTTAGCTTGGCTGAGAGCGATAGACAAGCAAGTTATGAAGAATGTCCAGTAAGTTTTCGGCGCCGGTGTATTTACGGAAGGGAAATGTTGGGAACTATCAATCACTTATATGATAAGCTGCGCATAAATAAGTATTGGTCTGATAAACTTATGGAAACTCGAAGTCTTGTATCACGTCAATTAGAGGGTATAAGCAAGATAATGAAGAATCTGGCTCGGGAAATGGATGTTAATACCGTGGTAGACTTTGAACTCCGGGATCGGGTGTTAAAAGAAAGCCGCAAGCGTGGTCTGGAGATCAAAGATTTAACCCCCGTACGCACTGGGGAGCAGCAGTTATATATTAACACCATAATGCCAGCCTGTACGATGGGGTGTGCCTGTGAAGACCAGGTAACGCCAGTAATATCAGGCATTATAGGAGAAAGCATGGAAGTGTGCGAGAAAAAGTGCCCACGTATAACTGGCGTAGGACAATGTGAGTTTACCCTTACGAGGGCTTTTAACTACAAGGTGACTAGTGGTGCTGCCCAAGTAGGAAAAGAAAAAATATGCGGTGATAGTTTTACGGTAGCTACATTAAAGGAAGGCAAAGAACTGGTGGCTTTAAGCGATGGCATGGGAGTAGGTGAAAAAGCCTGTAGTGAAAGCCAAGCAGCTGTAAGCTTGCTGGAAAACTTGCTGAGTACGGGTTTTGACTGGGACACTGCCTTGCAAACTATTAATTCCGTATTAATCTTAAGGTCTACTGCGGAAAGTTTTGCTACCTTGGATATGTTAATGATTGATCTATATAACGCGGAGGTTGACTTTATTAAGGTGGGTAGCGCCCCTTCCTTTATCAAACGAGGTAAACATGTTGAGATTGTAGATTCTAACTCAGCCCCTATCGGTATTCTCGAAAACATGGATATTGTAAGTGAAAAAAGATCATTATATCCGAATGATATACTGGTAATGGTTAGTGATGGAGTTCTGGATACTGCTCGGGATGGTACAGTGGAATTATGGCTGAAAGAGTTTCTAGTTGATGTTGATGAAAAAGACCCGCAGCTATTGGCAGAAATGATAATTAATAAAGCACTGGCATTATGTAATGGCCAACCTCGTGATGACATGACTGTTATTTGTATGAAATTAACTAATAATTTTGAATTTTGATTTATTGATAAAATACTTTATATTTCTCTTAATTTTAACTCCTTAAATTGAATCCGCGGGTTCCGCGCTAATGATTAACCTTACCTTTTGGCGTAAAATCAAGTATTCATTTTCAGTGTCTTCAGTGTCAAGACCTCCGTGTCAAACCTTTAAATAAGGGACGAGGGAAGCAAAAGCGGTTATAGCTTACCTCGTCCTGGCCTTTTAATTTAAGGGAGGGTTTACCTGGGTGGTAATTTTGGGTAGCATTAAGATAGGAGCTATATGAGGTGAATCTTGGTGCTTTCTAAGGTTGAAAAATATATCAAAGAACATCATCTTATTAACCCTGGTGAACTTGTAATTGCTGGTGTTTCCGGAGGGCCGGACTCTATGGCTTTACTGCATATACTAAATAAACTGCAATTACCGCTGGGGTTCAAACTGGTCGTAGCTCATGTTAATCATGGTCTGCGGACAGAGGCAGCAGCCGAGGAGCAGTTTGTGCATGACTACTGTGATAGTCGAGGAATCAAGTTCTATTCCTGCCAGGTTAATGTTCGGGAACGAGCCGAACAGGAAAAAAGGTCCCTGGAGGAAATTGGTCGTGAATGTCGTTACCATTATTTTGCTGACCTGTCTAAGAAACTGGGTGCATCGCGTATCGCTACTGCCCATCATCAGGATGATAATGCCGAAACAGTATTGTTAAACCTAATCCGGGGAAGCGGAATTAAAGGGTTACGGGGAATTAGGCCAATAAATGGAAAAATTATCAGGCCATTATTATCTGTAAATAAAACTGAGATTGAGAATTATATTAGAGAAAATTTTATTCCTTACTGTATTGATCAGAGTAACTTCAGTACCGATTATCTGCGTAATCGCATTCGCCACCAGTTATTGCCTCTTATTATGCAGGAATATAATCCTCGTTTCGTGAAGAGCCTAAACCAGTTAGCTGATATAGCTGCTTGTGAAAATGAAGTAATAGAGCAGGAAATTGGCCGTTTATGGGCAAAACTGATAATAAAGGAGCAAGCCGACGAGATTATTCTAGATGCAGATGCCCTAAGCAAACTGCATCAAGCTTATCAGCAACGAATTATTATGAAAGCATTATTCACCTTACATGGAGAGAGTGGTTGGCAGTCCCAGGATATTTTGCAGATAAAAGGCCTGCTGGCTAAGCCTGGGTCAGCTAAAACTCTGCAGCTAAAAAAAGGATTATATGTTAGAAAAGTATACTGTCAGATAATCTTTGGGTCCAAACCAGTAGATAAACCTGCTTTTAAATACCGGGTACAGGTACCGGGTCAAGTTTTTATTGAAGAAACCGGACAAAGTTACTCCTTTTCCCTGTGCGAGAGTAAAAACTACACTGCTCAGGCGGGTGATATTTATCTGGATTATGACAAAATAAAGGGAGACCTATATTTACGGTCCCGCCAGCCCGGTGATTTATTTGCTCCCCTGGGTATGCATGGACATAAAAAAGTAAAAGATTTCTTTATTGACCTAAAAGTGCCGTTAAGTGAACGTGATCAGATTCCACTATTAGCGACAGAAGATAAAATTTATGCCATTTTAGGTTACCGAATTGCACGCCATGCTGCCGTAGATGCTACTACCAGCAGAATATTACTGGTAAAGAAAACCTATCTTAAAGATTAAGAAAATATTGATATAAATAATGATTTGCAAAAGAAATAAATATGCATTGGTTAAATAATTATACGCGGAGACCGTACCCCAAGGGCACACGGATGTTCACTGCGTTCACAACTAATGTAGCACCTAAGGCACTACTGATGTTCGCTCCGCTCACAATTATGGTTGCGGAAATCGAAGGAAAATAAACATCATCATTTTATAATGAATTTTAAAGAAATAGGGAGTATTTCAACAATAATTCTTAATTCTTAATTTTTAATTTTTAATTCATATTTAATATCAGTGTTATTCATAGTTTTCAGTGTCCTCAGTGTCTATAAAAAAGTTAATATTGCCCGAAGGACCTGCAACCTTAATCGTGAGCGAAGGGAACATCAGCAACCTCAATGGCTCCCGTTAGGGTGCATCAGATGTAGCCGTAGGGTGTAGTGCTTAGGTATGTTATCTGTGTCTATTTCCCAGGTGATTTAATTGAAATAAACATTCGGGTATGCTAAAATATGACGAAATTCTCAATACTCCGAAGGGAAGGAAATATTTGTGGACAGAGCTCTTAGAAACATCGCTATATATGTACTTATAGTATTGTTGGCCTTATTTGCAATACAATTAACCTCAGATCGCGCTGAGAAAGTAAGTGAGCTTACTTATCCGCAATTTCTTAACAAAGTTAAGCAAGGACAGGTAAAGACAGCTAAACTAGAAGCTGATGATAATATTTACAATATAACCGGCCAGCTCACTAATAATACTGCCTATACCGCCACTGCACCCCGGGAAAGTGATATAACCGAGGTGCTTTTAGAAAAAAAAGTTGATTTTAATGTAGTGCCTGTTCCACCTACACCATGGTGGATGTCTCTTGTTACTACCCTTTTTCCCATACTTATATTAATAGCCTTTTTTATTTTTATAATGAACCAGTCGCAGGGCGGTGGCAGTCGTGTCATGCAATTTGGTAAGAGTAAAGCTCGCATGATGACTGGAGAAGAAGCCAAGGTCACTTTTAAAGATGTGGCCGGGGCTGAAGAAGCCAAAGAGGAAATGGAGGAAGTAGTAGAGTTTCTCAAGAATCCAGGTAAATTTGTTAAGATAGGGGCCAAAATACCCAAAGGGGTGCTGCTCTATGGGGCACCGGGTACCGGTAAAACCTTAATGGCGCGGGCTGTTGCTGGTGAGGCGGGAGTCCCTTTCTTTTCCATCAGCGGTTCCGATTTTGTGGAAATGTTTGTTGGTGTTGGTGCCGCCAGGGTTCGTGATCTTTTTGAACAGGCTAAAAAGAACGCTCCTTGTATAGTTTTTATTGATGAAATCGATGCTGTAGGTCGTCAGAGGGGAGCAGGACTGGGCGGCGGACATGACGAAAGAGAACAGACCCTAAACCAGCTGCTGGTGGAAATGGACGGTTTCAGTACTAATGAGGGCATTATTGTTATGGCCTCAACTAACCGTCCTGATATCCTGGATCCGGCTCTCTTAAGGCCAGGGCGATTTGACCGTCATATTCTGATTGATCGTCCTGATGTCAAGGGTCGGGAGGCTATTCTTAAAGTCCATATAAATGGAAAGCCCGTAGCTGAAGATGTAAATCTGGAAGTATTGGCGAAGCGTACCCCTGGCTTTACCGGGGCTGATTTGGCCAATATGGTTAACGAAGCGGCGCTGTTAACGGCACGGCGTAATAAAGAAACCATAACCATGCAGGAACTGGAAGAGTCTATTGAGAGAGTTATTGCCGGTCCCGAGAAAAAATCCCGGGTTATTTCGGAAAAAGAGAAAAAACTTGTAGCTTATCACGAAGCTGGGCATGCTATAGTAAGTTATTTTCTTCCTCATACAGATAAATTGCATAAAATATCTATTATACCCCGTGGTCGGGCAGGTGGCTATACCCTGCTATTACCGGAAGAAGACCGCAACTATATTACCCGTTCCTATCTGCTGGATGAAATTACTACTCTTTTGGGAGGCCGCGTAGCTGAAGCTTTGGTCCTTAATGATATCAGCACCGGAGCCCAGAATGACCTGGAAAGAGCTAGCAGTATTGTGCGCAAGATGATTACTGAATACGGCATGTCTGAAGAATTAGGGCCACTTACCTTTGGCCATAAAAGCGAGGAGGTTTTCCTGGGGAGAGATATATCCAGGGATCGTAATTATTCTGATGCCATAGCTTATGCTATTGATAAAGAAGCTAGCCATTTAATAGAAAATAGTTACATGAAAGCTGAGGAAATTTTAAAAAACAACTTAGATAAACTGCATCAGGTGGCAGAGCGATTAATGGAACAGGAAACCATAGAAGCTGAGGAATTTGAAAGCATTATGTCAGGAAAAAATAATGATAATAACGAAAATTACAAAGAAGAAATAGAAGAGAAAGTAGAAAAGGAGCAGGATTAATGGAAAAAACTTTTGCTATGATTAAGCCGGATGGAGTCCAAAAAGGTGTGGTAGGTGAAATAATCGGGCGTATTGAGCATAAAGGCTATAAACTTGTAGGCCTTAAGTTTATGCAAATAAGTAAGGAGCTGGCAGAGGAGCAATATGCCGAACATAAAGGCAAGCCCTTTTTTGATGAGCTGGTAGAATACATTACTTCTGGCCCAGTAGTAGCTATGGTTTGGGAAGGTCCTGGGGTTATTGCCGGATTGCGTACACTAATGGGCAAGACTAATCCTGCTGAAGCACTGCCAGGTACTATCCGTGGTGATTTAGCTATTACTACGGCTAAGAATATAATTCATGGTTCTGATTCGCCTGAATCAGCCCAGCGGGAAATCAACTTATTTTTTAATTCTCAGGAAATTATCCGGTATCAGCGCGCTACTGATCGCTGGGCATTTTAATACCCTAATTAGTATCATTAGGGGGCGGTTATTGTTGATGGAAATAGCCTAAAATACCGCCCCCTATTCTCTTTCCAGGCTTAGTTTTTGTTGGCTTTTATGGAGGATTTTTATTACCATTGTTTAATATAATAAATACTACAAAAGCCTTAATATTGTTAATATAAAAACATAGAGGTGAATTGTATTGAAAAGGGTAGAATTGATTATTAGGGATACAGATTACCAGAAATATATGAAATACAACATGGAAGAGGAATTAGAACCCAAATTATGTCTGCATGATTTTAAGCATCACCTGGATGTTGCCAGGATTGCATATATTCTAGTTTTGGAACATAATGACCTGAATTATTTTATCAAAGAGAGCAATTTAAGCGGCAAACTGGCTGCCAAAGAGGTAATATATGCAGCGGGATTACTGCATGATATAGGCAAATGGAAAGAATACCGCGAAGGAATTGATCATGCTTCTTACGGTGCCCGTTTGGCAAAAGATATTCTGGAGCGGGCATTTTTTAATCCCAATGAGGTAACAATATTATGCAAAGCTATTTTTGAGCACCGTAATATCAGTACAGACATGAGCTTTCTAGGCGAAAGATTGCATCGTGCTGACAATCTTTCCCGTATCTGCAGCGAATGTCCAGAACTGGCACAATGCCCTCGGGCTAAATATAAAGAAATAAATGTAAGCGGTTTTGAGTATTAACCATACCTATAAAACATAACCCATGGAAACAGTGGTAAGTGCGTTTTATGTCCACTATAAATTATTTTTTGAACCAGTATAAATTATAAGAGTCATCGTCTAGTCAGTTACAGGAGGAAATTTATTGGCGGGAAACCATGTTGTCTTACTGCGTAATCAAGAGGAGGCTAGGAGGGCTTTAGAAGATATTGGAGTAGATCCGGGAGCTTATCCCTACCTCTTGCCTAAAGCTGAGTTTTATTGTCTAAAGTTAAAAAACATTCCTTCCCGAGCAGCTACTATAATCAAACAGGAAATGCTCTCTAAAGGGGGCGAGGCAGCTGTATCACGGCAGGCCATTTCTGGGGAAGGTACGAGCGATGTCTTATTAATGGGCACATTAAAACAATATCGCCTGCTTATACCCAAACTTAAAGTTCAGCCTTTTGGCTTAAAAAAGATTGCTGCAGATATAGAAAAGATATTAAGCTCTATGAAAAGAACAGAGCAGATTATAGACTTGCCTCATGGGAAGCAGTTGAAATTGGGAGACCGCACTCTGATAATGGGGATTTTAAATGTTACTCCTGATTCCTTTGCGGATGGAGGAAAGTATCTGGACCCATACCGAGCCGTAGAACGGGCCCGGGAGATAGTGTCTCAGGGTGCGGATATAATTGACATTGGAGGTGTTTCTTCGCGGCCAGACAGTATAATGGCTTCAGAAGAGGAAGAGCTTAAGCGATTACTACCGGTAGTTGATAAGCTTGCCCAGGAAAATATAATTATTTCTATAGATACCTTCCGGAGTAGGGTAGCTCAAGCCTGTCTGGAAAGGGGAGCCCATATAATAAATGATATTGGCAGTTTGCAGTTGGATAATAGGCTGTTGCCAGTGCTGGTAAAAAACCAAACTCCGGTTATTCTGATGCATAACCGCATGCATTTGCGAAAAGAGCAGCCCTATCAGGATTTTATAGCCGATGCTATAGGCGAGTTGGAAGATGCCATAAGAAATGCAACTAGTGCAGGACTAGCAGAAGATAAAATAATTATCGACCCGGGGATAGGTTTTGTTAATTCTGTTGCTCGTGATAGGCTAATCTTAAAACAGTTATACGCTTTTCGTAGCCTGGGCAAACCGATTTTGCTAGGGGCCTCACGTAAACGCTTTATCGGAGAGACCTTGGGACTGGAAGTAGAAGAGCGGCTGGAGGGTAGTCTGGCTGCGGTAGCTATAGGGATAATGAATGGTGCCGATATCGTAAGGGTACATGATGTAATTGCCAGTAAGCGTGTGGCTACCATGGTTGATGCGGTGATAAGAGAAAATGGATAGCATAATTGCCAAAGGGTTAACCTTTACTGCCTGCCATGGAGTTTTACCCCAAGAGAAAACCTGTGCCCAGCAATTTGTAGTGGACCTTATATTATATCTGGACTTAAAAGCGGCAGGATTACATGATGATCTCAAGTATAGTGTAGACTACAGTGAGGTTTATGAGGTAGTCAAAAATATAGTTGAAGGACCAACATGCAATCTATTGGAAGCCCTGGCGGAAAAAATTGCTCAGACCCTGCTAAAAAAATTCCCTATAGCCGAAGTAGAAATTACGCTTTATAAACCGCAAGCTCCGGTAAAAGGAAAATTCGATTATTTTGCGGTAAAAATAAGACGAAGTAAGGATAAATAACCACTGAAAAGTAATAAATATGCATATAATCAATAATTCAAAATTAAGAATTCAAAATTTAAAATTAACAGTGCTATTCTTTGACAAATTACTATTACCATAATTAGGGTTATGCGGTAATAAATATTTTTTTGAATATAAAAGTTCTTGCTCACTAAAAATCTATATGCTATTTTAAGGGTAATTATATTTATGGATATAATAGCCTACATAGGACTTGGTTCCAATATTGGGGATAAGATAGGGCAGCTTGAAAAGGCCCGGAACATAATAAATCAATGCTCTAACATTAAAATAACTCGGGCTTCGTCCCTTTATCTTACTTCACCCTGGGGGAACACCGAACAGGATGATTTCGTTAACCAGGTAATTGAAGTGAAGACTAATCTAACCGCGCAGCAATTACTGCATCGGTTACAAGAAATTGAAATAAAAATGGGCCGCCAGCGCAGTGTAAAGTGGGGCCCCCGAATTATAGATTTAGATATCCTTTTATATGGAGATGAAGTAATTAATACGCAGGAATTAGTAATACCTCATCCCCATATGCGTCAACGGTTGTTTGTCCTAATTCCACTGCAGGAAATAAATAAGGATTTAGTATTTCCGGATAGTGGGGTTAAAGTTGAGGAGGTGCTGATTAGCGTTTTAGACCGAGAAGGAAACCGAGGGATAACAATAATTTAATACGTTCTCCCGCCGATAACTACGGTTATTGGAATAATGCTTGGCCGGTATCTCTAGGGGAACAGGACTAAGCTATCACACCAGGTGATGGTTAACTCGCAAACCAAAGGGGGTTTGGACATGTCTAAAAGAATAGGCATCATCGGTGCGGGGGTTGTAGGAACGGCAGTTGGGGTGGTACTCAATGAAAAAGGCTTTGAGATTACGAGTGTGTATGATAAAAAATTCGAATCTACAAAAGAACTAGTGGAACGGATTGGATGTACCGCTTATAAATCACCTCAAGAAGTTTCTCGCTCGGCTGATATATTATTCATAACTACCTCCGACTCGGCTATCGAGGAAGTTGTCGATAGTCTGGCAGACTATAGAGCTTTTCATATGGGACAGGTAATAGTCCATATGAGTGGGGCCCACTCCTCGGAAATTTTGGATCGGGCTAAGGATTTTGGTGCCTATGTTTTGTCCGTTCACCCACTACAGTCTTTTGCTAATGTTGAACGGGCTATTGAAAACTTACATGGCTCAATTTTCAGTATTGAAGGTGACCGGGAAGCCTATGACAAGGCGGTTTGCATCGTAGAAACCCTGGGTGGGGAATATTTCTTTATTGATAGGAAGGCTAAGCCTTTATACCATGCTGGGGCCTGCGTTGTATCCAACTATCTGGTCACCCTTATTGATTTTGGGGTTAAATTGCTTGAGGCTACTGGTATTCCCCGGCAAATGGCGTTTAGAGCCTTGTTGCCACTCATAAATGGTACTATTAATAATGTTGAAAATATAGGCATTCCCGAGGCTTTAACCGGACCTATTGCTCGGGGTGATATAAGCACGGTATTAAAACACCTGGATTGCATGCAGGAGATGGCTCCAGATCTTCTGCAGCTATATTGTTTACTAGGCTTTTATACTGCTCAAGTGGCCTTAGACAAAGAAAGCATAGACTTTAGTTGCAAGGAAGAATTCCAGCAGGTATTTAGCAAGCAATTTAAGCAGATACTTGCTAATGATTCGATTTAGTCGGGCATTTAAGGAGGTTAGGTTATGGCCAGAGTTACCACAGCTACTATAAAAGAAAAGAAAGCAAAAAAAATCAAAATTACCATGCTTACATCTTATGATTATTCAATGGCCAGTATAGTTGATCAAGCTGGTATAGATATGATACTAGTAGGGGATTCATTAGGAAATGTTGTATTGGGATATGAAAATACCCTGGCGGTTACTATGGATGATATGGTACACCATACCAAAGCAGTAGTAAGGGGAACTAAAAACGCTATGGTAATAGCGGATATGCCATTTCTGTCTTGTCATACATCACCTTACGAAGCGATTAAGAATGCGGGGCGTTTAATTCAAGAAGGCGGAGCCCAGGCGGTTAAGATAGAAGGCGGTGTGGAAAGATTAGATAATATTAAAGCCGTTCTGGATGCGCAGATTCCGGTAATGGGTCATATTGGTTTAACTCCCCAATCGGTTAATCAGTTTGGTGGGTATAAAGTACAAGGTAAAGATTTGGAAACAGCCCGTAAGCTAATCAAAGATGCCCAGGAACTTGATAAGGCCGGTGTATTTGCTATAACCATGGAATGTGTTCCTGCAATCTTGGCCCAAAGGATTACAGAAGAGGTTTCTGTACCTACTATTGGTATAGGTGCCGGTCCTCACTGTGACGGGCAAGTACTGGTTGTCAATGATATGCTGGGTATGTTCTCCGGACATGTAGCTAAGTTTGTTAAGAAATACGCTGACCTGCAGCCGATTATTATCGAAGCACTAAGGACATATAAACAAGAAGTGCAAGATGGAAGTTTTCCTGGGCCAGAACATTGCTATACTATGGCTGATGATGTATTGGATAAATTGTATTAATTTTATGCGGAAGGCAGATGCTCAATCTGCCTTCCGATAATCAAGCTTGTAAATAATGGGGGACATTATGCATATTTTTAATACAGTAAGTGAAATGCAACAATGGTCACTTAAAGAACGCAAGGCAGGCAAGTGCATAGGATTGGTGCCTACTATGGGTTACCTTCATGATGGGCACATGTCCTTAGTAGAGAATGCCTTTAAGCATTGCGATGATGTTATAGTAAGTATATTTGTAAATCCCATACAATTCTGTCAAGGAGAAGATTTTGAGGATTATCCCCGTGATCTTAATAGAGACTGCATGTTACTTGAAGAAGCCGGGGTGAATGCGGTTTTTGCGCCGTCTATCCAGGAGATGTATCCTAATGGGTATAGTACTACTGTTGAAGTAAGTGGTGAGATAACGCAAAAATTGTGCGGAAGGTCTCGCCCTGGCCATTTTAAAGGAGTAACTACGGTTTGCAGCAAGCTATTTCATATCTGCTTACCCGATAAGGCCTTTTTTGGGCAAAAAGATGCTCAGCAGCTGTTGGTTATAAAAAAAATGGTGAGAGAGCTTAATTTCCCCATAGAGATTGTGGGGGTACCAATTGTAAGGGAAAAAGACGGACTCGCTTTAAGTTCTCGCAACGTTTATTTAGATAACGAACAAAGGCAGCAGGCTTTAGTTTTAAACCGGGCGCTTAAACAAGCACAAGAAGCAATTAGAAACGGGGAAAGAAACCCAAATCGGCTTAAAGACAACATTATACAATTAATTACAACTAGTCCTCAGGCTGAAATTGATTATGTAGAGGTTCTAAACGGAGAAGACCTTACTGGATTGGAAACGCTCAGTGGCAAAGTAATTATAGCACTGGCAGTAAAAATCGGGAAAACTAGATTAATCGATAACCTGTTGGTGGAGGTGTAGAATCAAGTGCTTCGTCATATGTTGAAATCCAAAATTCACCGCGCAGTAGTTACTGACGCATCTTTAAACTATATTGGCAGTATTACCATTGACCGCAATATAATGGAAGCAGCTGATATATTGGAGAATGAGAAAGTTACTGTAGTAAACAATAATAATGGTGAACGCTTCGAGACATATGTCATTGAGGGAGAACCCGGTTCCGGAGTAATCTGCCTAAACGGAGCAGCAGCACGCTTGGCGCAAAAAGGTGACGTGGTGATTATTCTTACCTATACTATGCTGGAGGATGAACAATGCGCTAATCACAAACCTCGCCTGGTATTTATTGGCGAAAACAACACTATTGAAAAAGTGTGCCAGGGCCGTTACGAATAAGATTAAGGACATTTGGCTATACTCACTTAATGTGAACAGAGAGTTGCCGTCCAGTGTCTGCCTCCACTACGGGTCTAGATTACTGCAATAGAATGTGGTTATTTTTCTATCAGGAGGAAGTCATATAATGACAGTTGCTTTACGTGAGTTTATAACTCGTAGGAAAAAAGAACTTAATGCCCTCATACTGGCACATTATTATCAATTGCCGGAAATACAGGATATGGCTGATTTTGTAGGGGACTCATTGCAATTGGCACGCCAGGCTGCCGAAACTGATGCTAAGGTAATAGTTTTCTGCGGTGTAAGCTTTATGGCCGAAAGTGCTAAAATACTTAGTCCTGATAAGATGGTTCTTTTGCCTGAGAATAAGGCTAGTTGTGCTATGGCCAATATGATTTCCGGTAAGGACTTAAAACTATTAAAAGAAAAGCATCCGGGTGCGGTTGTTGTTTGCTATGTTAATTCGACGGCAGAAGTCAAGGCTGAAAGTGACATTTGCTGTACCTCAGCTAATGCCGTGAATGTTGTAAAATCTATACCTGAGGATAAGCAGATAATTTTTGTACCAGATCGCAACTTGGGGGCTTATATCCAGAGCCAGACCGGGCGAGATATGATACTGTGGGAAGGTTGCTGCCCGGTCCATGATAAGTTGGGTGAGAAAGAAGTTAGGGAACAAATAAGGCTTCATCCCGAGGCTAAAGTGGTTGTACACCCGGAATGTGCGCCAGATGTTATAAAATTAGCTGATGCGGTTAGATCTACAGCGGGGATATTGAACTATGTAAAAAATAGTCCGGATAAGGAATTTATTATTGGCACTGAAGAGGGTTTTTTGTACACGTTACAAAAAAATTGTCCAGATAAAGTGTGCTACCTAGCCCGGCAGGAATTCCTGTGTGAAGATATGAAATTAACTACTTTAGAAAAATTGGCTGCATCCCTAAAAAATTTACAACATCAGGTCCAAGTTCCGGAAGACATAAGGCAAAAAGCATATTTTTCCTTGGATAGAATGTTAAAGATAAAATAATGGCAAATTATTCAGGACGAATTTTAAAAATATTAACAAGAGAAAAGAGACATGGAAAATGATAATTAGCAGGTATATTGGGGGGCTTAACCGCGAGACATCAGTATTAAGTACTGACTTTCTAATCATCGGGGGGGGTATAGCTGGCCTTTTTACTGCCTTAAAGGCTTCTGCGTATGGTAAAGTTGTCGTATTGGCCAAAAAAACAATTAAAGATTGCAATACGGGTTTAGCTC
>Ga0134092_1001101_pt1 | contig 24583 bp, 22 predicted proteins | sample 3_6taG_FD_94454 | JGI IMG/M metagenome (GOLD analysis project Ga0134092, IMG submission 94454) | Switchgrass degrading microbial communities from high solid loading bioreactors in New Hampshire, USA - 3_6_20_6_A3 metaG | ecosystem: Engineered > Bioreactor > Semi-continuous > Anaerobic >... | reverse complement strand
CTCTTACCACAGAAGCCTCAAAACCGGTCACGCAGACAAAAAGAGCGAGGAAAGCCATTATCAGCAAATTGGCAGCCTTTCTGCGGATCCTCATCAGTTTCAGAAGCAGTGACAACGGCATCATAAGGAAAGCTACATTGGCTCCTGAAACAGCCATAATATGCATGAGTCCGGCATCGCTGAAAGCTTCCTTCACCTCATCGGACAGTCCTTCCCGGTATCCGATGAGCATTCCGTTCATCAGTCCTGCCTGCTGCTCCGGCAGGCTGCTTTCGATTACATATACGATCCTGCTGCGTATGAAAAGGCCTGCTTTTATAAGGAAACTGCCTCTGACCGCGTCACCTGTCTCAATGTCATTCAAATAAGCAAAAACTGAGGCACCGGCACCCTTTTGGGCCAGATACATCTTGTAATCGAACCCGCCCGGATTTCTCGCTCCGTCAGGTTCTGTGAGCTTTCCTCTCAAAGTAATTTCTCTGCCGTATTCCAGCAGTTTCGTCTGTGCGTCATAGGGAGTACTGAGCAGTATTTTCCCTTTTACAGCTGTGAAATGCGTGTCCGTGCTTTTTTTGATCCCGGTCGTTCTGACCACATATGAAACCTTTTTGCCCCTGAACTCAGGAGCAGAATCCACATATCCCTTTACCTCCACATATTCACTGTCATATCCTGCAAAGCATGCTTCTCTTAATGACTCGACCACAAGGAATTCTGCCGATCCCAGCAGATAAAACACAAGCATCAATACAGCCACAGCAGCCTCCCTGCCGCGCAGCATGCCAAGGCTGTAAAACAGGACAAATAACAGGGCAAAAAGACTGATAACAACGGCAACGGATTTTGACACGAAGGCAGTAATTATACCCGTGATCATCATAATGCAAAAGGATACGACCGGCCGTATGCAAATAATCTTCATATCGACACCTTTTTTAGATAATTATATGACACAAGCGGCCGATTGTTAAATATTTCCATAACATGTTAAAATAAAGCCTGCTTTGCACTGTTGACAAAGCAGGCTTCCAGCCGATCTAAAGTTTTCTCTATTTCCCGTGTGAATAAACACGGTTATCAAATAACTTACACAATACTTTTTTATTTTGAGATATAATCTCTCGCTTTCATATATCGTTTACTGTAGTACGCACTGCTGAGGCTTTCGATGGTTATTGCCTTCTTTTGGTATGTGGATGCATGTATAAACTTCCCGTCACCGATGTATATGCCTACATGGCTGATATCGTTCAGTTTACCGTCTTCTATTGTATCGAAGAATACAAGATCACCCGGCTGCAGGTCAGCTTTTTTCACTGCCTTGCCGCCTGTGCTCTGTTCAGCCGATGTTCTTGCGATATCTATTCCGAAATGGTTATATACGTATTTTACGAAACCTGAGCAGTCAAATCCTTTTGGTGTACTTCCGCCGTATTTGTACTTGATGCCTATGAGAGTCTTGGCATACTCAACTATTTTCTGTCTGAGTTCTGAATTACTGTCTTTCGCTGTGGAGCTTTCAGCAGATTCTGTCTCTGCGTTTTCTGCTGAAGCAGCTTCGGCTTTGTCTGCTTGGTCCGAGGTGCTCTGTCTTTTGACGCTGCCTCTGGATGCGGTTTCCTGCCTTATCACAAGGTAATCACTGTGCATCCAGCCATAGCTTCCGTCCTCGAGCTTTATACGGTACCATTTGCCTGAACGCTCATATATCTCGAGCTTAACACCCTTTTCAAACTTGGCCAGTACTTCCGACTCTGTACTGGGTTCGCTTCTCACATTGACAACACTGCCTGTGACGACTCCCGTACCGATGCTTTTATCTTTTACTTCAATGTAATCTGCATGTATCCAGCCTGTCGTATCATTATATTCAGCTTTGTACCAATCACCCTCGTTGTCTGTGACAGAGACTTCTGTACCTTTAGTTAGCTGTAATAATATTTTAGCTGATAAATCAGGTTCTTTTCTGAAGTTGACTACTTCTCCGGTTATGGTGCCGGTCTTTTCCACAGCTGCCGATGCGGTCCCGTTCATGGCAAAAGCCACCACTGCCGCAACTGATACGGATATTAGAGCTTTCTTTAATTTACTCATATAAGATCTCCTATTTTTCGCTTCCGAAGTTAGCTGACGGGTGCGGGTGATAGGACCACCCTACTGTTACCTGGATGAACAGATTAACCCCGAATCTTGGTTCCTCCGTACTTCTTTATATTAATAAAGAAGATTCAGCATTTTTTCGGCACTAAATACCTCGACATGAATATTATACCTTAATGATTATTTTTGTCAACCAAAATGGACAGGCTTCCGGGAAATACAACGAATTCCGCTGCTGAAATGCCGTCAGCTACTGCAGTTCTTTTCTCATGATAATTACATTGCAGAAAAGCCTTTCGGCAAATAATACCTTTTTAATACTTGTTACCTCAACGAATCCGAGTTTTTTCCAGAAACTCAGTCCCGCTGAATTTTCATCCAACACAGATATGTATACATCATGGGTTCCATAAAGATTTTTAGAGTACCGGAAAATCATCTCTGCGGCCTTCCGGCCGATACCTTTTCTGCGGTATGCCGGCATTATCGAGAGGTGTCTGAACCATATGGACCTGCCGCAGATCATTCCTGAACAGATACCTGCAAATTGCTCCTCTGCCGTATTGCCGGTAGAATCAGCAATTCCCTTTATATATATACCTGCTAAAAAATTCTCATCCTGAGCGCTTACAGTGTCAAAAATCGATTCCAGTTCCAGCAGGGATATGTCGTTATCGATTCCTGTGGCATACCGCATTTCACTTCCGCTGTTGAAAAGCCTGGCCACATGTGGTATTGCACTTTTTTCAAAAGGCCTGATAATTATGGAATCATCCTGCACATTTATTCTTATCAATTGAACCCCCCGTAATAGCCGTCCGATTTTCACACCTGACCCAGATACCCCATCAATGCTTTTGCATTTTCTATTGCCTTACCCTTAGGATGATTATTGAAGGACACAAGGGTTACTGCTGCTCCCTCATCCATTTCTCTCAGTCTGCCGATCCATTCCAGCAGTTCATTGCTGCTGTACAGGTAATCATATCTTTCAGAGCCTTCACCTGAATACCATTTCTGTGCATTTCTCCCGTGAAGCCTCAGATATGCCGTTTGTGATGTGACGGCGATGACATTGCCGATGAGTCCGCGTATCCCCGGCTCATCAACACATACGAATCCCAGTTCCTCCCGGCGTAGAACCTCGAATACTTCAGCTTTTATCCATTCCCTGTTCCTGAACTCTATGCACAGTTCATGCCCGATGAAATACTCTTTCAGTTGCTTCAGATAATCAACATTTTCTGCTGTACAATGATACGAATAAGGGAATTGTGCAAGTATACAGGACAGCTTTCCGCTTTCTCTGACAGGCGACAGTGCATAAATAAACTTCTCTGCCTCCTCTCTTCCGCAGTTCCGCTCATGTGTAAAACCACCGAACAGTTTGACAGCAAATCTGAAATCCTCAGGAGTTTTCCTGTTCATACCCTCGAACAGCTTCAAACCGGGCATATGATAATAGGTAGAATTCACTTCAACGAAGCTGAAATACTGCGAATAGTATTCCAGCATTGCTGCCGGCTTTGTCCCTTCAGGATAAAATGGTCCCACCCAATCCTGATATGAATAGCCTGCGGTACCGACTATTATCATCAAAAAGCACCTCTTCCGGGTATTTTCGGAATATCTTCATGACAAAAAATTCGCTGCAGAATAAATTCCACAAATATTTTTCTTTTCCTCCATAAATGTTATAGACAATATACATAATATTTTAAAGTATAATTATTTATAATTGAATAATACTTAAGCATTCGCTATACTATTGTGTGGAAATAGAGCATATATTGTCTCCGTTTCCGCATTACATTGACGGGAGAGATAGTATGGAAGAATTGTTAGCAGGTTTGACAAGTATTAATTTGAAAATGGTCATCATGTATATTATCGGATTAGTGCTGATAGTATTGGCCATTAAAAAGAATTATGAACCGATGCTGTTGCTGCCGATCGGATTTGGCGCCATTCTGGTCAACCTTCCCCAATCGGTGGTCAAGTACGCATCCATAGCAAGTGAACCGGATCTTTTTGTTACCAATTTCGTCAAAAATAATCCAGGCACCGAGCATCTGTTCAAAAACTTTATTTTTGATGAAATGGGACAAGCTTTCGAGTATGAACCGGGAATACTGCAGATACTTCTCGAATCAGGCATACTCACAGAACTTTTCCCGGTGCTGATATTCATAGGCATTGGTGCAATGATCGATTTCTCACCTCTTTTTAAAAACCCTGTAATGATATTCTTCGGCGCAGCCGCACAGTTCGGAATATTTGCAACTATGATCGTAGCCATCGCGCTTGGTTTTGACCTCAAGACTGCATCCGCCATAGGCATCATCGGAGCTGCAGACGGTCCGACAGCCATCTATGTAGCCAGCAAGTTTGCAAAGGACTACTTCGGTCCCATTTCCGTGGCGGCCTATTCATACATGTCATTGGTTCCGATAATACAGCCTCCGGTCATAAAGCTGCTCACCACCAAGAAGGAACGAATGATAAGAATGGAGTACAGAGAAGAAAAATTCTCCAAGTTTGTACTTATCGCATTCCCGATAGCTGTTACCATAATTGCCGGAATAGTTGCTCCTATAAGCGTACCGCTGGTCGGCTCCCTTATGTTCGGCAACCTTATAAGAGAGTGCGGCGTTCTCGACAGACTGTCCCAGGCTGCTCAGAATGAGCTTTCAAATCTCGTGACGCTGCTTCTTGGCATAACCATCGGCTCAACAATGCTCGCAGACAACTTCCTCAAGAAGGAAACACTGCTGATACTGGCTATGGGACTTGTGGCATTCGTATTCGATACTGCAGGCGGTGTACTGTTCGCCAAGTTCCTGAACCTGTTCCGCAAAAAGGACAACAAGTTCAACCCGATGATAGGTGCTGCCGGCATATCAGCATTCCCGATGTCCGCCAGGGTCATTCAGAAAATGGCACAGAAGGAAGACCCGACAAACTTTGTACTTATGCAGGCTGTCAGCGCCAACGTATCCGGCCAGTTGGGCTCCATCGTGGCGGGAGGTCTGGTACTCGCACTTGTACCGCTGCTGGTTCACTGATATATAGTGTATAGGAGGAGAAAAAAATGCTGGATTCTTTAATAAATGGCAGTGATATAGAAAAAGGTCTGTTTGTAACCTTATTTGGCATGTTGGGCGTATTTTTGGTACTTATACTCTTCTATGTGATCATAAAGCTGTTTTCAGAAACATTTCCGGCTATCGGCAAATGGTTTTTGAAGAAGTTTGGCCGTGAGCAGGAAGAAGCCTCAAATTAAAGCTTTATTGGCAGCATACTCTTTACCACAGACATAAAGCATATGCCCGAAAGGCAGAACCCTGCGGGCATATACATAAAAAGTCCGGGCGGGGAACTGCCGGTTCCTGCCGGGATGATTCAAGCCGGCAAATGCATTATAAATAACTGCGATCGAAAATAAACTGCCGTAATACATATACGGCAGTTTGCATATATGGAGGAAAAAATGAGAGTTGTTCATATAATCGGCGGCGGAGATGTTGGCGGAGCAAAAACACATATGCTCTATTTACTGAAAGAGTTGTCCGGGCAGATGAAGGTCAAGCTTATAAGTCTCCGCCCCGGTATTTTTGCAGATGACGCAAAAGCCCTCGGCATCGACGTAACAGTCGTCAAGTCTGCCAACATACTCGCAGACATGATGAAAGTATCGAAAATAATCAGAGAAGGCAAATTTGACATTGTCCACTCACATGGTGCCAAGGCCAATATTTTCTCGCTGGTGGCCAGCCGCAGGGCGAAAATTCCTACAGTGACCACAGTTCACAGTGATTACAGGCTGGACTACATGCACAGTCTTCCAAAGAGGATGACAATAGGGCTGGTCAATTCCATTGCCCTTCATTTTATAGAAAACCATATTGCTGTCTCGAACAATTTTAAAGAGATGCTCATAAACAGGAATTTCGACCCCCTGGGCATCTATGTCCTTTACAACGGCATGGATTTCTCCCGGCCTAAAGTTGAGTATTCAAGAAAGAAATTTCTCGACAAATATGAACTGAAAATAGATGATGACAATGTAATTGTAGGCATCGCAGCGAGGCTATATCCTGTCAAAAGCATAGACACTATCGTCAGGGCGGCAGCCATCGTTAAAAAAAGGAATCCAAAGGTCAAGTTCCTTATCGGCGGAGACGGTGAAGACCGGAAGATGCTCGAGTCTCTGACCGAAGAACTCGGTCTTACCGACACTGTTTTTTTCCTGGGCTGGCAGGATGACCCCAATGAAATAATGAGCTGCATAGATATCAGTGTTCTTACATCCATCAGTGAAAGCTTCGCATACTCGATACTCGAAGGCGCCCGCTTCAAAAAAGCAACAATAAGCACGCGGGTAGGAGGCATCCCTGACCTCATAGAAAACGGTAAAAACGGCTATCTGTTTGAGCCGGGAGATGTCGAGCATTTTGCCGAACTGATCCTCGAGCTGGCAGCGGATGAAAAGAAGCGGACAGAGATGGGTGAACTCCTTTATAAAAAAGCACGTGCAGAATTCTCGACAGAAAACATGGGACGTACCCAGATCGAAATATATCGCAGCATCCTTGATAAAAAAGCTGCAGTCGCATCCGGCCGCAAGCAATGCGATGCGATAATCTCAGGCTATTACGGCTTCAGAAACATCGGCGATGATGCATTGCTCATGTCCATCCTCAAGGATCTGAAGCGCTTTAAGCCGGATATTCGCCTGCTCGTACTGTCAAAAAAACCTGAAAAAACAGCTGTTGAATTCAATGTGGCGTCAATGCACAGGGACAATATGCTCCATATTTACAAAGCCATGAGAAAATCAAAGGCATTTATTTATGGCGGAGGCAATCTGCTTCAGGACAACACCAGCACCAGATCCCTGTTTTTCTATCTCAGTATGGTATGGCTTGCTAAAAGGCTTGGTCTGAAGGTAATGTTCTATGCCAACGGCATCGGTCCGCTGAAGAAAAGGCTTAACAGGCTTCTGACAAATAAAATAATAAACAAAGTTGATGTCATAACACTAAGGGAAGCATTGTCCTTTGAAGAACTGAATCATCTGAAGATCAGCAAGCCGCAGATTTTAATGACGGCTGATGCAGCACTTACAGTTATTGATGACTATGATCATATAAATACCGGTATAGTCAGGAGGCTTGGTCTCGAAGGCATCGGTCCGATGCTGGGCATCTCCCTTCGGAAATATCCAGGCCACGAAAAGATAGAGCACGAAAAGTATGAGTCTGTCATTGCCCGTTCCATCGATCATATGGTTGAAAAATATAATGCGTTCCCTGTCTTCTTCCCCATGCAGCATCCGGAAGATATTCCGATACTGGAGAACGTTGCTGCCAGGATGAAAAGCAAAAGCTATATAGTAAAAGATAAGCTGAATGTATTCGAAACATATGAGCTGATATCTTCTATGCATATGCTCATTGGTATGCGGCTGCATGCACTGATTTTTTCAGCCCTGGCATCAGTTCCGATGGTCGGTCTGGTATACGATCCAAAAATACAGGGCTTTCTTGATTGCATCCAGCAGCCTTCCGCCGGAGATGTCAAGGACCTCAGCTATGAGCATCTTATCGAACTGGCAGAGCAGGTCTGGGAAAACAATGCAGAGATCAGCACACACCTTGCCGACTGCATGCCTGCGCTTAAGGAAAAAGCTCTGGAGAATGCAAAAGTCGCTGTGGAACTGATCATGGAATCTCAGCAAAACGGATTGTAATGCCTCGATCCGTCATAAAATGTAAATATAAGAACCGCAGCTGAAAGCAGCAGAATAAAGATTAGTGCTGCCGCATCATTCCTGCCGAAGGGCTTTTCGGAATACCACGTACGCTTTTTATACTTTCCGAAATTTCTCAGCTCCATTGCATTTGATATCACAGTAATCCTGTCAAGGCTGGAAAATATCAAAGGTATCAGAATAGCTACCATATTTTTTAGCCTTGTCCAGGGTTTTGCCTTCCTAGAAAGGTCTATTCCCCTTGCCTGCTGAGCATGGGAAATATTCGTGAATTCAGCCTGTATGTCTGGAATATAGCGCAGTGCAAGTGCCACAGCATATGATACTTTGTATGGCACACGGAGCTTGTTGAGCGAAGATGCGAACTCACTCGGGTCGGTAGTCAGTACAAAAAGCAACGCAACAGGTACTACCGTATAGTATTTCATTGTGACAGTCAGCTCATAGAAAAGCTGCTCTGCGGTGACAGTATATCTGTCCGAAAAGCTGAACAGCAGATGTCTGGTACCGTAAATACGTACCCCCTCTTCCGGAGAGAACAAATATATAGTAATAAAATTAAGCAGCAGAAAAACTGATATAAACGTAATTACAAAAGAAATATCCTTAAATTTTACCTTTGATACCTTAAAGGCTATTATGCCTATGACAAGCATGACAGCAAGAGCCCTTGCGTCAAAGCTTATCATACCTGTCAGTGACCAGACCAGAAAGATGATCAGCTTTGTTGCTCCGTTGAGTCTGTGGATAGGTGAATCGTTCCTGATGTATGACAGCAAAGTACTCATTTGCGCACCTCCACTCCTTTGTGATCGATGAATCGCCGGATCAGCGCTTCAGGCTCTGTTCCGATTCTGACTGCCAGATCGTACAGCGATGTCTTCTTCAGATTGGCACGGGCTATGACGCCGTCATCGGATAATACTGCCGATGTTGCATCATCGGCGATTTTGCAGCCGTCAGCCAGTACGATGGCCCTGTTCGTATACTCCAGCGCCAGGTGCATATCATGTGTTATCATCATTATTGTGATTCCGTTTTTCAGATTAAGTTCCTTCAGAAATTCCATTATCTCCGTGTAGTGTCTGTAGTCCTGACCTGCCGTCGGTTCGTCCAGTATGAGCATCCTGGGCTCCAGCACCAGTACAGATGCGATGGTGACCCTCTTTTTCTGTCCATAGCTCAATGCAGCAACGGGCCAGTTCCTGAACGGATATAGTCCGCATATCTTCAGTGTCTTTTCCACCTTCTCACGAATAATGTCCTGGGGGACATTTCTGGCCTTTAACCCCAATGCCACCTCGTCCATGATCATCGTTTTGCATATCATGTGATTGGGATTCTGCATTGCAAAGCCTATGCGCAGAGACCGTTCCTTTATCGTATCTCCGGTGATATCACGGCCTTCGAAAATAATGGTGCCTGAATCCGGCTTTTCCATTCCGCATATCAGCTTTGACAGCGTCGACTTCCCTGCCCCGTTTTTGCCGATGACTGCCAGCATTTCACCCTGTTTTACGCTGAAGGATATGTCTTTGACGGCTCTGGTGCCGGATTTGTATCTGAAAGAGAGATCCCTCACTTCAAGCAGATCGGTGTCATAAGCCCTGTCAGGCTCTTTTGCTGTATCACCGACCCATCGCATCAGTTTCTCCCTGTGGGATTCTATGCTCATGGAATCGACATTCTGTATGTTATCCTGAGCCCTTATGGGACATCCCGCCTTTTTCATGGCGGATATAAAAAGAGGCTCCCTGATGCCGTGCAGTTCCAGCAGGTTGCTTGCCAGCAGCTCTGCGGGAGGCATATCTGCTATTATCCTGCCGTCATCGAAAAGGATGACTCTGTCTGCTCCTCTGTGCAGTACATCCTCAAGCCTGTGTTCTATTATTATAACAGTTTTTCCGCTCTGTTTTTGCAGGTCATCGATCAGTTCTATGGCATATTTGCCTGTAGCCGGGTCCAGATTTGCCAGCGGTTCATCGAAAAGCAGTATCTCGACATCATCTACCATTACACCTGCAAGAGAAACTCTCTGCTTCTGACCGCCGGACAACTGAAAGGGATTTGCTGTGAGAAACTCTTCCATGCCCACGGTGATCGCAGACTGAAGCACCCTCTGTCTCATCACTTCGGTTTCGACACATTCATTCTCCATGGAGAATGCAATATCCTCACCTACCGTAAGTCCAATAAACTGACAGTCAGAATCCTGCAATACCGTTCCTACATACTTTGACAGTCCGAAAATGCCCAGTTTCGAAGCATCGTTGCCAAATATATCCAGCTTGCCCGTCACATCTCCCTTGTATGAAAAAGGAGCCAGACCATTTATGCAGTGCCCGAATGTAGATTTCCCCGATCCTGACGGACCAATCACCAAAACCTTCTCGCCTTTTTTGATGGTCAAACTGATATTTTTAAGTGTAGGTTCTTTCTGACTGTTATATCTGAATGAAAAATTTTCAAATTTTACTGCAATGTTTTCCATTTTTACCTCTGTACCTTTAATGCATGCTTTCATCCGTCTGACTTATACATGTCTGTTATCGACCTTACTCGATCAGGAACCAAACTACGTATTCCGTTAGCTTCCAGGGGCGTGCTGTGTGTTCTCATGTCAGTCTGCGGGCTGTCATGACAAGGGGACGATCTCCATGCCATCCAGGCAGAAGACCATCCCCTTCTTCTTCCGGATATGTACTATTCCTCTTTTGACAGGCTTGATGCCTTCTGCCTTGTTGCAGAATAACCAAACAAGAGCGCCGTTCCGATCACGAGCATAACGACCGCGTTGGCAGCACCGGCTACCAGTCCCTGAGTGAACACCTTGTTGGCCGGCTCGCTGTATATCACGATATCGAGCACCGGAGCCAGACCGCACCAGCAGACTGCATTGGCCAATATCTGAACCACATTGAACATGACTGCCTGTTTCAGGCCGAATTTGCCTTCTTCCACACCGAATTTCCTAACAAACAGTCCGATAAGGAAACCTTCGACAGCGGAGCATATTATCCAGCTCCACCACAAGGAACCAAACATGAAAGTGTCCTTAAGAGCATGTCCTATCAATCCGATCAGCAGGCCCGCAATAGGTCCGAATACTGCTGCCATCATTGAGAGAAGTCCGTATGAAGTATCAAGATTCGTATTGGGTATACCGGTCGGTATCGACCCGAACATGCCCAACACAATAAATATCGCGGCACCTATTCCGATAGCGACTACAGTTCTGACATTGAGTTTCCACATGCCTCATTCCCCCTCACACAGGCAGAGCCTGATATATAAAGTTTACATTAATAGTATATATTATGGGGCTGAATAGTCAAGAATTCTTTCTGTTATCTCATTCTGCCTCCTCTTTATACCCTCAAAATCCATATATGATATGTAATATGCCTCGATCTCATCATGAAGCAGCTTGGCATTGTGTATCATTTCAACCGCCCTGGAAAGCAGTCTGTCGAACTCATGCTCATTATACTCAAGCTCTGATTTGTACCTGCTGACAATGCTGTCATCCAGCATTTGCCTGAAATCAACCTTCTTCACGGCACAAACGTCTGTGTGGTGGTATTTACAGACAGTAGTGAAGGCGGTGTTGACCCCGGGCAATATCAGGTGCTCCAGCCTGTATGGATCAAAAGCGCAGTAAAACGCTTCAACATCGAACCCTCTGACAACTGCAGCCCTTTTTATATCCTCCAGCACATTTTCCGTTCCTGCTCCCGGGAACCCTTCGAAAACATAAACGTTATCCATTGTCATCAGATCATCGAGATAATTAACCAGCCCCTCCGGCGTAATGGCACTGGCAAAAAGACATCGCTCATGCCCGTGCCTGCTCGCAGGTGGCAGTACATCAAACAGCATGGTCGTAAACTCATGTGTGATGATATCGGGCCCGGCCTTATCCCTGGCAGAACCATATATGACAGCACTGTCTTCATATATATATGATGCGGCCTTCAGATACCTGTAAGCTCTCTGGAACAAGCTGCTTATCTCACTTTTTACCTTAATTATGCTTTCCCTGTGCTTCGATATCTCTGCTCTGTCCCAGTATTCTCCCAGATTTATAATCTCATCGACAGCGCCGGGCGTCTTCGGATCTGTCACATGGGGAGCAGTTCCATCCATCAGTGCCACTCCCAGAGCCGGTATTACAAGTCCGTCAAGACTCTTTGGATCGCTTGAGCAATGCATATGCTCGACGTCAAATCCCTGCTCCGTCACGGCATTTGATATGTTTCTCATAAAAGTACTCTTTCCTGCTCCCGGACCACCCTTGAGAACAAAAATCCTCTTTGCATCCTCATGTCTGATAATATGATCAAAGCGGTTGAAAAACCCTTTAGATGTGTTTCCTCCGGGAAACATATTCCTCACTTTTCCTCTTTGCATCCCGATCCTCCTCGAGCTAACGATCTGATTTATAATATGCCTAACAGAAAAGTAATGATGCAGTTTGAAAAATTATATAGACTTTTTGAAATATCGGAGCTATAATTATTACATAAGCATAATGTAAATACATAATTACAATAAATTGTCCAAAGTAAATTCGGATTGAGGTAGAAAAATGCTTCTTAGCGGAAATAAAACTTTAAACAGAAACATACCGATCCCGCTTTACTACCAGCTTAAAATGATACTGCTGGAATACATAAAAGAGCAGCATCATGATGCAGATGAACCCATTCCTACAGAAGTCGAAATCAGCGAGTATTTCGGAATCAGCAGGCCGACTGTCCGTCAGGCCATCAATGAACTCGTAGTCGAAGGCTATCTCCGCAGGGTTAAAGCAAAAGGGACCTTTATATCAAAACCGAAGATCTCACAGGACTTTCTGCTTACCCTTGACAGCTTTAACAATGAAATGAGAAAAAAGGGCTTCGTACCATCCACAAAAATACTGCAGAAGGAAATAGTAAAAAGCGATGAAAAGGTAGCCGACACTTTGAAGCTCGAGACAGGTGCTGAAGTTATCAAGCTGACCAGACTCAGGTACGCGGATAGTGAACCTATCGTTTTTGTTATAACCTATATCCCATATAAAGTCTGCCCTGCACTCATGGAGCATGATCTGCAGAATGAATCTCTTTATGAAATAATTGAAAGAGAAAGCGGAAAGCTCATTTCCAGCGCTGTAAGATCACTGGAATGCATAATAGCAGGTGAATATGAAGCAAAGCTGCTCAATATAGAAAAGGGTGCGCCGGTACAATACTTTGAAAGCATAGTCAGCCTTGAAGACGGTACTCCGGTGGAGTATTCCCTGGCAAAATACAGAAGCGACAGAAGCAAATTTACTTTTGAACTGAAGAGGCAGTTTTAAAAAAGAAAAGAACATATTTTAATTTTACCTGTTATGTAATTACATAATAACATTGTGACATAGGTAAAATTTCCATAATAATTAAACATACCTCAGGAAAACAGACTAAATAGCAGAAAGGGTTGATCACATGAAAAAGAAAGTACTAATAACTCCCAAGTCATTCAAGAACTACAAGCACAAGGCTTATCCCCTGCTTGAAGAAAAAGGCTACGAAATTATCGAAAACAGTTTCGGAAGGACTTTGACTGAGGACGAAATAGTTGAAATTGCGAAAGAAGGCGTAGAAGGCATCATTATTGGAGTCGATCCGCTGCCGGCAAGAGTGCTGGAACAGCTGAAAGACGTAAAGGCGATTTCAAAATATGGAGTCGGTATGGACAATATCGACCTTGACCGTGCAGCAGAGCTTGGCATAAAAGTTAAAAATGCTGTAGGAACCAACAGTGTATCCGTCGGTGAGCTTGCCATCGCCCTTATGTTCACAATGGCACGTAAAATTCCTTCCCACAGCGCAGAAGTTAAAAACGGCGGCTGGGACAGGAGCATAGGCTTTGAACTTACAGGCAAGAAGCTTGGTCTCGTCGGCGGCGGCCAGATCGGCCGTGAAGTGGCTAAAAGAGCACGCGGTCTGGAAATGGAAGTCACGATATATGACCCTTACTTCAAAGATGACGGCTTCCTCAGCAAATATGGAATTTCCAGGACAGACAATCTTGATGAACTGCTGTCACAAAGCGATATAATTTCTCTTCACCTGCCGGCAACAGCAGATACAAAACATATGATCAACAGCAGAACCCTTGGCCTGATGAAGCCCACAGCTATACTGATCAACACTTCAAGAGGCGAGCTGGTAGATGAAGAAGCTCTTTATGAAGCACTTACAACCGGCAAGATAGCCGGCGCAGCTCAGGACGTATTCTCTTCCGAGCCTCCTGCGAAGGATGAGAAACTTCTCAAGCTTGACAACTTTATTCTCACTCCCCATCTGGGCGCATTCACAGGAGAAGCGGTAGAAAAAATGGCAATTGTATCCACAAAGAACCTTCTTGAAATGCTCGGTCACAAGGAGTGAACCTGATGAACAAAACAGCAGGATACATTCAGACAGTAACAGGCTGCATAAAACCTGAGCAGCTGGGCTATTGCCAAAGTCATGAACATCTTTTCATAGCAGATGGCCAGTCAGCAAGATTAGTGCCTTCGCTGAGGATCGATGACTTTGATGCAACATGCTGTGAACTGGAGCTTTACAAAACGCTCGGCGGCGTCAGCATAGCAGACGCACAGCCGGTAGGCTGCGGCAGGATGGCGGATCTTCAGTACAAGGCATCTGTAAAAACAGGAATAAATATAATGGCTTCTACCGGATTCCACAAGATTGTGTTTTATCCTTCCGACCACTGGCTGAGAAGTATGGACGCAGACAGCCTTGCTGATCTTTTCGCTGACGAGATCGAAAACGGAATGTTTATTGACTGTGACACATCGAAGCCCAGTGTCAGGACTGAAGCTAAAGCCGGAATAATCAAAACAGCATCGGATATAGACGGTCCTGCGGGAGAGTATGAAAAATTATTCACTGCAGCCGCTGAAGCATCCGTACGGACAGGGGCTCCCATTCTCAGCCATACTGAAATGGGCAAAGGAGCTCTTGAACAGGTAAAAATCTTCACCGGCAATAAAGTACCGGTGGAATCCATAATAATATGCCACCTGGACCGCGTGCTCACGGATACCGGCTACCTGATGGAAGTAGCATCGACCGGAGTTTATCTGGAGCTTGATACGATAGGCAGATACAAGTATCACTCTGACGAAGACGAAGTCAGATTTATAGAAAAGCTCATCGAAAACGGATATGAAGACAGGATACTTATCGGCCTTGACACCACCCGTGAGCGTTTAAAGAGCTATGGAGGACAAATAGGACTTGACTATATGTTCGAGACCTTCTTCCCTCTTCTCAGGAGCAACGGCATAGGAGATGAATATATAAATAAATTCACAGTAAGCAATCCTGCAAAAGCATTTGCTTTCAGATAATATAAAGCTGTAGTATTTGAAATCATTGCATCCTGATGATGCATGACTAGTATAAAAATTGAAAGGAGCCACAGATATGGTATTACCACCAAAAGCTACACAACCGACATTCTATTTCATCGGCGTCACAACAACAAAATCATCCATCATGAAGGTATTCCCCCACTGGGCAAAGGTGTTGGGGCTCAAAGACGCTGTCATAAAGGGCATTGATATAGAAATACATGCACAGCCCGAAGTATACAGAGAAGTAGTCGAATTCATCAAGAACGACGAACTGTCCCTGGGTGCTCTCGTTACCACACACAAGATCGACATTTACAATGCAGCTAAGGACCTGTTCGATTATCTGGATCCGTATGCGACTATGTTCAGTGAACTCTCCTGCATCTCCAAAAAGGATGGCAGACTGGAAGGCTATGCAAAAGACCCGATTACAGCAGGACTTGCACTTGAAGCATTCGTTCCGAAGAACTTCTTCAAGGAACACGGCGGAGATGCCCTGCTGCTCGGAGCCGGCGGAAGCGCAATTTCCATGGCTGCTTACCTGCTCAATGAAGACAAGGGCGACAATATACCCAACAGGCTGATCGTCGGCAACAGAAGCAAACCGAGACTCGACAGCATCGAAGAGATCGTCAGAAAAATTAAACCCGATGCTAACGCAGAATTCCATCTGACACCTGAAGTCGGTCAGAATGACGAACTCGTTAAAAAGCTCAAACCCTACTCCCTTATCGTAAATGCAACAGGTCTCGGCAAGGACAGACCGGGTTCACCTCTGACCAATGATGTTGTATTCCCGGAAAACAGCCTTGTATGGGAAATAAACTACAGAGGAGATCTTCTGTTCATGCACCAGGCTCTTGCACAGAAGGAAGCTAAAAATCTTCATGTAGAAGACGGCTGGATCTACTTCCTCCATGGATGGACCCAGGTCATTGCTGAAGTATTCCACATCGAGATCACAAAAGAGCTCTTTGATGAATGCAAGAGGATCGCAGACGAAATCCAGAAAAACGGCTGATTAATACTGTACACACTCCCTGCCGGCATAAAGCCGGCAGGGACTTGAACCACAATTATGTCAGTTCAATGACAAGGAGGAAAATAAAATGAGCGAAATCAAAGTTGATCCCTTTACGATATATTTCGATCTGGTAAATGGAATGTCAGATGAAAGAAAGCCTACCAGCCGCTACCTTTCCCAGATGAAAGGCATGTTCGCAGATGACGCTGCATATGAAGCTGCAGTAAAGGAAAATGATGCACTGGTATATGATTTCTATGAACTGGGTCTTCCCGAGACATCCGGCGATCTCCTTTTTGGTACCAGCATCGTATATCCGGGCAAAGTCGGAAATGAGTATTTCATGACAAAAGGACACTTCCATACAATACTTGATACAGCTGAAGTATACTACTGCCTCAGCGGGAAAGGCTACATGCTCATGGAAAATCCCGAAGGCGACTGGGATGCTCAGCTTCTGACTCCGGGAAAAGCAGTTTATGTCCCGAAGAGATATGCTCACAGAAGCGTTAACATCGGCGATGAAAAGCTGATAACATTCTTCGTGTTCCGCGCAGACGCAGGACATGATTACGGCACCATTGAGACAAAGGGATACAGAAAGCTGATTGTTGAACAGGATGGAAAGCCTGTTATAATCGACAACCCGAAATGGAAATAATGTTTTATGAATAATCCATAGGAGACGATATCATGAGCAAAAAATGGGAAATCATCAAAAAGATAACTGATTCAGGCCTTGTAGTCGTTGTTCGCGCAGAAAACGCAGACATGGCAAAAAAAATCACTGATGCCTGCCTTGAAGGCGGAGCTGCAGCAATAGAAATAACATACACTGTTCCCGGCGCCACCAAGGTTATCGAAGAGCTGGCAAAGGAATATGCCGGCCAGATCATAATCGGTGCCGGAACAGTACTGGATGCTGAAACGGCAAGGATCGCGATCCTGTCAGGCGCCCAGTATGTCGTAAGCCCCTTCCTCAGCCGTGAAACCCTCAAGCTCTGCAACCGTTATCAGGTACCGTGCATGCCCGGTGTTATGACCATCGAGGGCGTTGTGGAAGCAATGGAGCTGGGAGCTGATATTCTTAAAGTATTCCCCGGTGAAGCTTTCGGCCCTGGCATCATCAAGGCTATAAAAGGTCCTCTGCCGCAGGCTAATATGATGCCTACAGGCGGTGTCAGCATCGACAATGTTGGTGAATGGATCAAGGCAGGAGCTGTTGCTGTAGGTGCAGGCGGCAGTCTGACTGCAGGAGCCAAGACAGGTGATTATGCGAGCATAAAAAGACTTGCAGCAGAATTCGTTCAGAAAATCAAAGAAGCAAGACAGAAATAATTCCAGAAGTATATATGAAAAATCCACCGGTTTCCGGTGGATTTTTTTGTCTTTTTATTCATTGCAGTTGGCTTTATGGCTCTTTCAATCCTGTGACTGAAAGGAACTTCTGATATTCCTCATTCCATCGGTCAGCTGTATTACCCGGTTGCGTGATCTCAGGCGGGAAACTGCTTCGTATGATGCATCTGGCCTGATCATAATCTGATATCTCACCAAGCGATATCAGCTGAACCAATCCATTGCCCAGCGCTGTGGCTTCCGAAGGCCCTGCATAGACGTTCCTGCTGCAGCAGTTGGCAATGAACGAGTTGAGCAGCCTGTTCTGTGAACCGCCGCCTACTATATAAATGTTTTCAAACTTATATCCTGTGATTTTTTCAAGCCCCTCTATCACATACCTGTATTTGAATGCGAGACTCTCCAGTACTGTCCTTACGATACTGCCTATATCCTCCGGCGGCTTCTGACCGGTCCTGACACAGTAAGACCGTACGGATTCCAGCATATCCGATGGCTCATAGAAAGCATCATCGTCGGGATTTATAACAGCTGCAAAGGGTTCAGCCGAAGCTGCAAGATCAGCCAGTTCAGCAAAAGTATATTCAAATCCTTTCAGAGCCAATCTGCGTTGAATCTCCTGCATTATCCACAGACCCATAACATTTTTGAGCAGCCTGATCCTTCCGTTCACTCCGCCCTCATTTGCGCAGTTGAATCTATAAGCTTCCTCTGAAATTACAGGCTTATCGGTTTCTGTTCCAACAATCGACCATGTTCCGCTGCTTATATACAACGGATGCTTCTCTCCCGTCGGTATCGCCGCCACAGCTGATGCCGTGTCATGCGCTCCGACCGCGGTGAGCTTAACGGGCAATATTCCTGCTTCATCACATACCGTCCTGGATATGCTGCCAATGACCGTACCCGGCATTACAATCGGCGCAAACAATCTCTGAGGTATGCCGAGCATCTCCATCAGTTCATAATCCCATCCACTCTTCTCATAGCTGTAAAGCTGAGAAATCGTAGACAGCGTATACTCGTTATACTGCTCACCGGTCAGATAATATGCAAGAAGATCAGGCACAAATAGAAGCTTTCCAGATACTTCGAATAAATATGGTCTGTCTTTTGCCAGATGGTAAAGCTGGTACATGGTATTCATCCGAACCTGCTGGATGCCGTTTCTGGAATAGAGCTCCATACCGCCGATCTTCCTGTTTACTTCCTCCACCAGTCCTGTCGTACGGCTGTCGCGGTAGCAGTATGGATTTTCAAGCATATATCCCTTTTTATCCAGAAGTACGAAATCATTGCCCCAGGTATCTATACCAAGAGAAGCTATATCCTTATCAGAAGCAAAAGCCCTGCGCAGTCCTTCCTTGAGATCTCTCCAAATCCCGATCATGTCCCAGTACAGGCTCTTTCCTGCAGTCACAGGCCCATTGCCGTACCTGGCGACTGTTTCTATGGAAAGCCGGCTGCCGTCAAACTCGATTTTCAGTACTCTTGTGCTTCCTCCGCCTGCATCAAAAGCAAGGACTTTTTTTCCTGTACTCATCGTATTTCTCCATTCATATTCATGTATCACATACTACTATTTCCATCCTGGGATTAGCATGCTTCAATTGCATCAGCAAATCTGCATCCGGTTCCGCATCCGTTATCAGCACATCACATATATCAAGCTCCCCTAGCTTAATGGGCCCGAGCTTTCCGAACTTTGTGCGGTCAATCAGGAAATATACTTTTTCGGCAAGCTTCAGCATTTCACGCTTGAAACCGACTTCATGAAGATTTCCATCGGTAAATCCGTATTCAGCCGATACTCCATGGCACGATATAAAAGCCTTGTTTGGGAAAAACGCTTTTGTGAACTGATCAGAGAGAGCCCCGGAAAGAGACAGGTTCGATTTATTGAACACGCCTCCGGTACAAAGCATCGTAATATTATCCTTCCGATAAAGAGTATATTCCTGCAGCAGCTTTATCGAGTTGGTAAGTATAGTCAGCTGCATATCCTCACCTATATGCTTGATGAGGTTCACCAGTGTCGAGCTGTTGTCCACGAAAATCAAATCACCTTCATTTATGAACTCCACAGCTTTACGGCACAGTCTGTCTTTCTCGACAGCGTTTTTCATTACCCTTACCTGTACAGGATACTCCCTTTCCTTCTGTGCGTTCAATACGGCCCCGCCATGTGTCCTTTTCAGCACACCCTGTGTCTCAAGTTCCCTGAGGTCTCTGCGTATCGTTTCAGCAACGACACCAAGAAGATCAGCCAGTACACTGACTTCAGCCTTGCCGTTTTTCTCTAAGTATTCTATTATCTTGCTTTTTCTCTCATATGCAAGCACTTGGACTTCCTCCGTAACGGTTTTGATCTTCCCTGATAACGGTATCCGCGGAAAATCTGAATAAATTGTAGCATAATTTGGGAAGTTTAGCGTTCTAAAATGTTTTTATATTAAATGCAGCAATTTTATAAGTTTCCACTGAGCATCATTTTTATATCAGTTTGCCGAAAATGTTGCATCTTGCATCGCATTCAATACGTTCCACCACGCTGAATGCCTGTTCAAGATGTTTTCCCACCGCAACTGTTCCATGATACGGCATAAGAGCGCAAAGGCCTGTCTTTTGGAGAAGTTCGCGTTTGTCCTTGAAAAAGTCATAAACATGATCGGCAAGGTCCTGTGAATATGCCTTTGCCTGTTCGATCAGCTGACAGTCGCCCATTTTTTGTGTAGCTTCTGTAACGGACGGGATCGGCTTAACAGCAGAAACAAATACCATAGTGTATTCAGGATGGGCATGGATGACTGCACCTATCTCGGGTATATTCCTGAGCAGCTTCGCATGCATCCTGCATTCTCTGGAAAGTACGCCTGTCCCTTCTAGGACGTTGAGATCATAATCACAGAGCAGTATATCTTCAGGACCGATTTCACAATGTCTGTGTTCAGACATCATGGACGGAGTCACGATAATCCTGTTCTCATCCACACGTACCGCAGCATTTCCTCCGGCAGCATTGGTAAGTTTTCTGTCAAATAAAAGCTTCATTGTTTTTGCAAGTTTTTTTCTTTCTTCATAATAACTTATAGACATATGCTCCTCCTTTTAATATATCCCTGCCATGGGAGTTTCAAAGAATTACACTGAATTACACTCAAATTATATTTTCAATTCCTCTACAACCACTTTTTCTTCAAGCTGTAATGCCATATCCGGATCGAACCCTACGGTTGACTCGTTCATTGCCGTTGCTGCCGCAACTGCTGTTGCCTTCTTCAATATTTCTATTTCCGGAAGCTTTTTCTCATACCCTGCTATAACGCCTGACAGCAGTGCATCTCCGCAGCCTACGGTATTTTTGACTTCAACCCTGGGCGACTTCACACGATACAGCTTGCCGCCAAGAAGCGCATAGCTCCCGTCTCCTCCGCAGGATGCTATAACATTTTCGGCTCCGTTTGATTTAACTTCCTTTATGCCCGATATGATCGCATCCTCAGTCGTCATTTCCCTGCCGCAGATGAATCCAAGTTCATCCAGATTTGGTTTTACCAGAAAAGGTCTTTTCCTGATGCCTTCCGCCAGATGTGTCCCGCTGGAATCAAGACAGAATTTTGCACCTTTTGACAAAGCTATGTCTATCAATTTATCCTGCAGTCCGGTATCCTTCTGGTTTGAGGCGTCACCTGAAATCACGACCACATCATGCTCTCTGACGAGTCCGGTATAATGCTCTACCAGATCATCAATGACATTCTGCTCCATCATACGGCCTTTTTCAGATATCAAAGTGCAATTTCCTTCACTGTCCACAAGAACATAATTGGTCCTTGAGTTTCCTTCACTGAGCTTCATAAACCTGACATCGATATCATAACGTGAGAGCTGCTCAAGTATCTCATCACCGGTAGGACCCATCACGACACCTGCGGCCATATTCCTGACCCCAAGAAGGCTGAGGTTTATCGAAACATGGGTGCCTTTACCTCCTACACACTTGAACTTTCTTTGAATCCTGTTAGTTACATTCGGACGAAACTTGTCCAGTTGCATTACTATGTCCATTGCCGGATTTATTGTAACTGTAATAACCATATAATGCTGCCTCCCCGGTTTCAGCCGGCGCTGAGATGATTTTTCTTATGTTAATTAGATTATAGCAGATTCAAGGCTTAATATCAACAATTTCGAAAATTAATTAACACAAACGGGCATTTTCAGTTTCAATTCAACAGAGTCACAAAATCCCAGAATAAGTATGAAATATGTTATTTTTTATCATTATTTCTATTATATTCTTCAACTTGATATAACATCTTAGACACTATTTTTTTATAGAACATATAAAATTATGCAAAAGAGCCGGCAGCTGACACCACCGGCTCTTTTGCATTTATAATATTGTATGGGGTTATACTAATCACGTATGATTCTGTTTCAGTCTTCCTTTTTCTTTTCTTGTCCGGACAAGGACATCCGTATAGTACTTGTTATATGTGCAGCAACCTATCGGGCTCTGCTGTATAAGCAGCTCAAGGCAGTTGTCGCATACTGTGCAGTACTTGATCTCGTCTTCTCTGCCTTCCCTGAGCTTGAGCGGGAGCAGCGGATCTGCAAAGGACTGACGTCCAAGAGCCAGCATGTCCACATAACCTTTTTCTATATTGCTTGCTCCGAAGTTGAACAACGAGCTCTGTTCAGGTGTTACAGCCTGGAACTTGTTCTTGCCGTCGCGGAACAGCGAATAGTTGGAGCCAATAACAACTGTCTCAGGTTTGAGGTTTTCTTTGAATACTTTAGCAAACCACATGTGCAGATATCCAAAGTAAGGCGCGTTCCTGTCTGCCTGTGTCAGGCTGACTGTGATGGACGGGCTTCCTGCAGACTGTACAAAGTAGCTTGCGCCTCTTTCTTCAAGACCCTTCATAAGATCGATGGGTTCTGTCAGATCTATAACAGGCGTATCCGGACCTGCTGTTCCGAATCCTCCGGGGAATCCTTCCCACGCTGAGATCTTTGAGCCTATGAGGAAGTTTTTATCATTTACTTCTTTCTGAATCCTTTCATAGAGGTCGAATGCAAACTGACGTCTGTTCTCCCAGGCTCCGCCGTATTTCCACTTGCGGTCGTTATACGGACGAAGTATCTGAGATCCGAGGTAACCATGGCACAGTTTCATATCGATTCCGTCTGCACCTACATTGTGAGCGATTTTTGCTGCCAGGACAAATCTGTCTATGAGATCGTCGACTTCTTCTTCAGTAAGAACATCTCCGCCATATCCCGGAAGCGGCTTTACGCAGACACGGCGTGAGAATCCGGGATGACTGAGCTCTCCCGAATGTGTCAGCTGGAATATAAACAGCGTGTTCGGATTAACTTCTTTCATCCTCTTTACGAATTTAGCAAGAGCCTTTTCGTTCTGAGGCATGATCATAAGCTGGTTCTCTCTCGATCTGCTTTCATTGGTGATCGATATTGCTTCAAGCGTAACTACACCGGCCTCGCCGCGGAACAGGTTCTCATAGCGCTGGTACGTGAGATCTGACGGATTGCCTTCAGCATCAGCATCTGTACATTCCATTGCCTGAATGAAGAAACGGTTCGGGCTGATTCTGTTACCTATTTTAATAGGTGAAAGAAGTGTTTTTTTGTAATCCATTGAGATTACCTCCCCTTTTAGTATGAATTGTAATCATGACTAGAATATATGATGCAAATTACGACTTTACTTATTATGACATCATAATAACTATATCATATGCCAATGTTGTTTTCAAGTGGTTTTTCAAAAAATCAAACAAAAACGAACATTCATGCTTTTATTATAATATATATAATTGACAAGTCAACAATTTCGGGCTAAAATAAACATAGCATAATCAGGCAATGCTAACTACTATAAATTGAAATGGAGGATGATTAAATGAAGCTCGGTTTCTTTACAGCAAATTTCACAGAAAAGCCTCTTGAAGAAGTGGCAAAACTGGCAGCAGAACATGGCTATGAAGCACTCGAGATCCCGGCTTACGAAGATAACGGCCAATTCGATGCCAAAGAAGTCATTAAGGGCGACAATGCAAAAAAGATCAAAAAAATGGTTGAAAGCTATGGCCTGACAATATCAGCATTGAGCAATCATGCCGATTCCCTCTTGATAATGGGACCCCATGGCGTTGATACTGATACTATTTTTAAAGGTACAAAGGAAGAAAAAATTAAATTCGGTACTGAGAGCCTGCTCAGGACAGCACAGGCAGCAAATGCCCTTGAAGTACCTGTGGTCAACGGTTTTACCGGTGTAACCAACTTCGGAAGGTACTTCCCGTTCCCGTATGCTCAGGGCTGGGCAGATATGGAGCAGGAATTTGTTGAACTGTTTGTCCCCATTCTGGACAAATTCAAGGAATATGGCGTCAAATTTGCTGTCGAGCCACATCCCAATAACTTCATATATGATATCCACACAGCTGAAAAAGCAATAAAACTTGTGGACAACCATCCATGTCTCGGATTTAACATGGACCCTGCAAACCTGATTTACCTTGGTCTCAAAGTTGAAAACTTCATTGACAGACTCGGCGACAGGATATTCCACGTTCATGCAAAAGACGGAGAAATCGTAGAGCACAATATCCAGGTCGGCGGTATCCTGATGCAGGGTGAATGGCAGAGACTCGACCGTACATTCAGATTCAGAATACCCGGTTGGGGAAGTGTGCCGTGGAAGAAGATCATCACTGAGCTCTCGATGGTTGGATACAACTATGTCCTCAGTTATGAACATGAAGACGTTACAATGAGCCGTGCAGACGGTGTTGTTAAGACAGCTGCATACCTCAAGCCGCTCCTTATCAATGCTCCGTACGAAGGCCGTCAGGACAAGCTTTTCCAGGGCAAGGACGTAAAATAAGCTTTACAGCGT